>NODE-213-length-20871-cov-10.6213_pt1 | contig 20871 bp, 20 predicted proteins | sample MGYA00139097_ERZ477577 | MGnify/ENA metagenome assembly ERZ477577
CCAGCCTCCATCAAAGCCAGAAGTTTCTCTGCGTTAATGGCCGGCTGGGTTGCGGCGTGAATGAAAAACAGGGTATTGAACTCCCGGTCAAACCGTTTCTTGTCAGCCCAGCCCAGATGCAAATAGAGTTCCCTCACTATGGGGAAAATCTGGACAAGAACCGTCTGCCAGACGAGTTCGCCCTCCGATCCGTCACCTTTCACTGCCCGATCGATGTCCTGCCGGAGAATATGCACCGGTGATTCGCTCGGGTCCAGAATTTGCTGCCAGTCGATGGTGGTCCCATAGGCCTCGGACAATTCCAGATCAAGCAATAGAAAAAGCTCAGAGAGACTGATCCGATGGGGATGATCGGCAATGAGCTTAAGCATTCTATCACAGGTAAAATAGCGATTTCGCCGGCTCCCGATTCGTCCCCTGACTCGCGGCACGAGTCCCTGCCTGGAGAAGAGGATGAGCCTTCTTGGCTTGTCCGGCTTTTTGTACCTCAGTCTGCCGCCAGAAAGGCGGTGGAAGCGTCCTTCCGCTGACAAGGTCAGCGCGGTCTCGATAGCGCTCAGGCTGGACCCGATAACCCCCACCTCAGCACCTGGCGGGATGGCAGCGAGCAGTTTCGACGCCGGCCAGGGAGAGGTAAAATAATTATCGATCCGGCTTGATTCGAACCAGTGGCCGGTGGCCAGCAGTGCACCCTGAAACGGACCCACCCTTTTTCTACCCTGCTGGTCTTCGGCAACGGTCAGATAAATGTTTTTCTTCTCTCCCCAGAGATCGACTACTTCGCATCTGCTCCAGATCTTGACTTCGATACCAATTTCTTCCGCCCTTTGCGCAGCATCATCAAGCTGATTTTTCAGATACTCGCCCATTACCTCACGCGGATAGTGAGCACAGTGCTCATCTACCTTGCCACAGACAGAAAAATCATATTCCGACTGATCGAAGCGATGGGACAACACCTCTTTATTGCTTCCGACCCATTGCTGAAAATCACCCGGCCGGGAAATCCTCACCGTCATATCTCTGGCGCACATATTGGTGATATGGAAAGGAAGCACATAGGCGCTACTATGCGGCAGCCCAGGTCCCACCTCCGCGCCTTTCTCAAAGACATCGATACCCAGTCGAGATCCGAACAGGCGCCCCGCCTCTCCCATGCGTGCCAATTCGTCAACGAGTTGGCAAAGCAGGGAGGTACCGGTCAACCCACCGCCGATTATGGCAAATCTATAGCTCACAGAACCATCTGAATTATCGAAATCTGACACATCGATTACCATCTCAAAGCATCTCACCATTACACGAGGATACTACTTTAGCATAAAAAGTGGATCGTTTTGCAGTCTTTTGGTCAGCGCTGATTATAGTGGCCCAAAGGAGGTGTTACCCATGTTCGACTATCCGTACATCATTGAACTGCTTACCCCCAGGAAATCGACAGAAGGTTACAGTGAGCAGTTGCTGCACAGATTTGGGGAGCGATTCACCCGGATCATGCAGGCGGGATGTGGGATTTCGATCCCCGACAATCCCATGGGCAACCTGCGCCTGGGAGCGCTGGAGGCAATAGAGATTCTGAATTTGTCATTTGATCCCGAACGAGTGGTAATCAATCTCAACACCTTTCATACCAAAGCTGAGCTTGATGAACTTCTCGACCGGGCACTGCGAATGGGAATACGTTTTCTGCTTGTCGTTCGGGGTGACGGCGGTCCTTCCCTGCCGAAGCTCGACCCGGCATCCATAGGGGGTAAATTCAACGTTGCCTCGAGCGCCGATCTGATTGGCTTTATCAACCGAACCCATCCGGGTAAATTCCTAACCGGGGCTGCTTTCAACCACTACAATCCCATCGACGTCGAGTTGATGAGATTGAATAAAAAAATCGCTGCCGGGGCCCGATTTGTCGTAACGCAGCCGGTAATCGGTGCGGAGCCGAGACTCGACCAGCTCAAAACTCTCGATATACCACTTGTGGTTGAGGCATGGATGTCGGACAATATCCAACTTTTCAGCCAGAGCGTCGGTGACGATTCACTCGAGGTTGCCGACTATGACCCGGCTGTTAACCTGCGGTTGCTGCACGAGAGTTTTCCCAGCAGCTGCGTCTACCTTTCCATGCTCAATCTTAAAGAGAGTTTTGTGGATCTTTTGCCGGCATTGTCCGCAAAATAGCAAATCACAATTTCACCGAGGCAACCATGCAGAGAATAGTAAAGTATAAGGGGCTGCGCCTGGGATTGCTGCTCACTTTTTTGATCACGCTGATTTCAGTCGGTGCCGAGGCTGCCGACAAAAATGAAGAGCGCCGACTCCTGGAGGATTTTAAAACAGGGAACCACATTGCCCTAATGCGCCATGCGCTGGCGCCCGGGACAGGTGATCCAGAAAATTTCATGCTCGGTGACTGCACTACCCAGCGAAATTTGTCGCAGGCAGGTCGGGACCAGGCCAAAAGGATCGGCGACAGATTCAAGCAGGCCGGCATCACCGTCGCCGACGTCTATACCAGTGAGTGGTGCCGCTGCCTCGAAACAGCCGAGCTTCTTGGACTTGGCACCCCCGTGCCGCTGCCGCCGCTCAATTCGTTTTTTAGAAATTATGATAGAGAAGGCCCTCAGACCGAAGCGCTGCACACCTGGCTCGCCGGCCAGCAGCTCAGCAGACCACTGGTTCTGGTAACCCACCAGGTGAACATAACCGCGTTCAGTGCGGTTTATCCCGCGTCCGGCGAGGTTGTAATGATGCGCAGAAATGCTGACAATAAGTTTGAAGTGGCCGGTTCGATCCGCACCGAATGAACAGGAAGTGGTGCCATTACCCATCTAATCAGGCAATCCCTAGGTTTCTTCTCGCCGTTAGATCACCTGCTTATTAAAGCAACTTCATCAATTTATCGGCTGATGATCGATCCAAAAGGTTGTTCCACGGTGCATTTTCTTCAGCCAGCAGTGCCCTGGCATTGCGAAACGGGTGACCTATGGTACCAAACAGTTTTGCAAAACTATCCAGTTCAGCATCCGAGAAAGCCCCCGCGCTGTTGATGTCCAGTACCGCATCAGACCTGTTGCCAAGCTCGGCATAAGACAGCCCCCTGATAAGATGGGCTATTCCCCTGTTATTGTTGCGACTCAAAGAAGAGGTAAGATCGCCAATTGCTTTCTGGTGAAGTCCCTGGCCGGCGCGGGCAATGCCGCGGTAGTAATAGGCCCTTTCGTTGTCCTGCTGGACTTCAAGCACGTTGCTGAAATCCTTTTCAGCCGATTTATAGTGGCCCAAGGCGAGCAATGCCGCACCCCGGCTCAGCCAGATGTCAACAAGTTCATAGCCCTCATTCTCCGCCAGGGTAAACTGCTTTATGCTTTCTCGTATCTGCCCTGAAGCGAACAAAAGTTTCGCTTTCCTTATCTGGTCCAGTGTCGGGTTTTGTTTCGATGTCATAATGGTCTTCCATCTTTTAGATTAACAGGTTTTTTATCTCTGCAGGTTGGCCAAGTATTCGAGAACCATTCGGGCTGAAGCCAACGCCGCAGATTTATACTTCAACACACGGGTTCGGAAAGGTTCTTTTCGATATTCTCGTCCTGACTTTGAACCGTGCAGATGCCAAGATAGCCGTCAACGGTTATCCTGTCGCCGGTAGTGATATAGTCTGTCGCCCCGGCTATTCCGGTAATGCAGGGAATTCCATATTCCCGTGCGATGATTGCCCCATGGATGAGCATTCCTCCCCGACGCTCAATTATTGCTGCTGCCAGCGGTGCAAAAAAGGTCATTGTCGGATCGATCGCATCGATGACCAGCACTTCTCCTTTTCTAAATCCAGACAGATCTGCCATGTGCTCGATGACCCTCGCCGTACCGGTCGCCACCCCTCGGCTCGCGGGTTGCCCCTGCAACTGCCTTGCCTTTACCCGCTTTTGGCTGGCGGTCTCGGATTCCTGCACCTCTGCCGCAGAAGCATCTTGGGCAATTTTCTCACCTTCAAGCAGCAAACAAAGGTTGAGGGCTGAAATTTTCGGCTGGACTATTTTTTCATTGGTTCGAAGCAGGGTTTTGGCATATTCGCAGGCCCGCTCAAGCTCCTGACCGATTCTGCCGATATGAATATTGTCGTCGTCGCGAATTCGATAGCTTGCTCTCGCCATGCTCAGAAGTTCAGCAGGGTCAATGTCGATATTTCGTGCTGCTTTCTCAAAAAACAGCCGCTCGAGCCGCTCAGCCTCCTCTTGCCCACGGGCGGCCGAATCGCTGTCCAAAAGCGTATATTGGAGAATCATGGCAGAGATAATCTGATCAACCATCGACAGGTCGCCAACCCCGACGAAGTCAACCGAGAAGTGTGATCTGAGGCGGCTGATTTTTGCCTGAAAGTCCTGTCCGCCAACATCCTTGAGTACTCCCCGCTTCAGATTCTTCTGCAGTGAGCTATCAGCGGCTGCCAGCTTTGCACAGTCCAGCAGCAGACCATTTCTCTCGGTGCTCAGCATCTTCTGGCCGGTGAGCAGGGCAACGAATTCGAAGGGGTCATCAGGTTCGACCGAGTCATTGTAGACTTCACCAAACAACCTGACCCCATGGGCAAACGGGATAAAGTCGCTCCAATAAGTCGCCGTCCACCTTTCATTCAATTCAATGCGCCGGCGCAATTCAACTGCCAACTCTGCCTCTGATAGCTCACCTAAATTTACCGCCTTCAGGCGATCATAATCTTCGTCCATCTCCGGCAGCAGGGTCTGCGTAATTCTCCGCCATAATTGTAGTAAATTGTCGTAACTTCGGGTCAGGCTGAGATACCATGCACGTTTATCACCCGACGTTTCTTCACTTCCTGCCGTAATCGGGCGGGCCTGAAGCAGGTAACTTCTACCATCTGCCTGGGTCCATTCAATGTCCTGGGGTGCCTGGAAGTGCTCCTCAACTTTCAGGCCCAATTGTACAATTCCTTCAACGCCTGGCTCATCCAACGGTGGCTGTTCACCCCTCTCGTCGCCTATGACATCACAAATTACTCCATCTGCTGCTGAACGGACAAACCACCTGTCTCTTTTTTCCGGTTTATAGTGGAGTTCTATTCTGCAGTTTTCCCGGGTGATCAGCCACCGGTCGGGTGCAATCGCGCCATCCACCAGTCCTTGATTAAGGCCATGAACTGCCTCAAGAACCATCTGGTCGTCATCAAGAGGATTCCTGGTAAACATTATTCCGGAAACATCGCCTTCTATAAACGGCTGCACCACAACCGCCATCTGGCTCTTAACGACCTCAAGCCCAAGCTCCTGTCTATATAAGACGGCGCGGTCGGACCACAGTGAGGCCCACACCATTTTTATTTTCTTTACTATCTCATGAGGTCCGGCAACGTTAATGTATGATTCGTGCAAACCGGCGAAGGAGCCGCCCGCACCATCCTCCTCCGGGGCAGAAGATCTGATCGCCAGGGGACGATCCCCAAAATGGTCCCGAATAGTGTCGAGGATATTCGCTTCCAACTCTCCGTCGATCTTTGCTTTCATAAACAAAAGTTTGATGCGAAGACTGGCATCCCATATTTCTTCCCAGCGCATATCCCTGATGCTTTTTCGATAAAGCTCCAGGCCGATTTTCTCCCTCAGGTGATTGTGATCGACAAACAGATCGTAGGCGCTCGTGCCTATGCACACAGGCTTTGGAACCGGCAGGCCTGCCGCAGACATCTGAAACAGCGCCAGTCCCTTGCCGCCTATAACCGAAGCATCCGGATACGGCAGATCTTCAAGCGAATAGATCCACTTCATCACTGATCCTATACTCCATGACGTTTTGAAAACGGGATACCAGCAGATAATGCTTTACCGCTATCTTGATGAAAGTGGTAGCTGGTGAGCGAAGAAATTTCTCGAGATAGGGGTGCCGCTTCAGATAGATGGCTTCATAGACTGGCCGCTCATCGGTGTCGATGGGCTTGGCCACACCCAGAACGGTGAGCGCCGCCGCTGAGTGGAAGTCTTCTTCATTGTTGGAGCGATTGTCAACTAGCAGGGAAACTCTTGAATCCTGAATAATATTTTGGTGTTTACGGGTTGATTTGCCCGTGGCCACCACGATCGCGTGGAGATCTTCGGTGTGAGCAAACGCCATAAGGCTAGAGTAGGGTTGACCATTTCGCTGCGTAGACAGAACCGCCAGAGGCTGTTCCGAAAGAAGCGCCTTGATACGTTCCTGCATCAGCCGTTCAGTTTTGTCCATAATGCCTCCCCTCCAGTCTTTTGGCCGCTAGTGATAATTCCATTCTGTTAGTCTCCCAACCTTTCAGCGACGCTGCGGCCGGCCATTGCACCGGACATGATTGCCCACTGTAATCCCGGCAGACTGGTCTGTTCCCCACAGATCGTTATTCCTGGAGAGAATTGCTCCAGGCCCTCATAGGGATTAGCCGTGGGTGGTGACTGATCCGGCAAAGCGTGGTGGATGCGGTGAGTTTTGATATGTTCCCACTGGTCAACCTCAGCGCCAAACCATCCCCCACACTGTTCTCGCACCAGATCCTCCAGGTCATCCCTGGGTAAAAATTGGTTACCCAGAACCACCGCAGCGATAAGAGTCTTTCCCGGCGGCGCGTAAGTGGATGCCACCAGGCTTGGGAAGGCAATGTTGTTCACCGGACCCGCGCCTTCACCATTGAGAACCAGAAATGGTTCCGGCAGAGGTGGCCGCCACTCCGAGGAGAAATAGACACAAGCCTCTCCTACCGAGCTCACCGGTGCGCCGACCTTCAAAATTCTGGCACAGGCCGGTTGGGGAACGGCAACGACAATTTGGTTTGCTCTGACCACAGTGGCGTCAGCCAGAGTAACGGCACCTTCCTCTACCTTGATCACCTCCTGCCCGTAGACAACCGAGTCAGTCGGGAGGGACGCGGCAATCTGCCGGGGAATTGCCGCCATGCCGCCGGCCGGCAACGCTGCATCGCCCGTGGAGAACAGACGGGTGACGTATTTCAACACCCGGCTGGACCCCTTCATGCTTGGATCTAGGCACGCTCCGGCAAAAAAAGGAGTAAAGAAACTCTGGATGAAGCGCTCTGAGAAACCCCACTGTTTGAGAAATTGTAATGCTGGCTCCTCCGGATCTTCAAAAATATCTGCCATGGGACGCCGCACCAGCGACCCCACAAGTCTCAGCAGCTTAAAACGGTCACCGATTGTCCCAATTGGCGATGCGATGGTGCTGTAGAAATTTTTCAGATGACGGCGCGGGTCAGCAACGATATGAAATTGTTGATCATATCTTACTGCCACGCCTGAGGGAAAGGCGGCCAGATCGAGACTCTCAAGGGCAAGATACTGGTCAATATCGGGATATCCCGTCTGGAGAACCTGAAACCCGTGATCCAGTTGGTAACCGTTCAGATAATCGGTTTGTATTCTGCCGCCCGGACTGTCCGATTTTTCCAGAACAGTGAAACTGATGTTATTTTCCTTGAGTACCCTTGCACAAGCGAGTCCAGCTACCCCTGCTCCAATTATTGCCACTTCACAAGGTGTTTCATCTCGCATAGTCTCCCCCTTAACGGTCTACTGGAACCTATTTCTCAATGGTACCCTATATCTCTGTTCAACACAGCAAGCTAAAGAAATTCACCGATCATATTCCAGTTTGAAATGATCGGTGAGTAGGACGACTGCACCAGATGGGTAGGTGCCGATCGTTATCGGAGATGGTGTTTTGACCCAGTCTCACCAGTTCGGTCCCAGGACCAGGCCGGTGTCAAGACAATGCTCTTTTTCGTTTTCCGAAACGTGACCGGCTGATTTCAGATCTTTGGCGTAACAGACATACTCACCGCCTTTATCGTCGCGTACCCAAACCATGTTCTGATATTCTTCCGAAATTATTTCTCCTCGCATACTCATGACTAACCCCCTTACTATTCGTATTTAGTTTTTTTCGTTTCGAACCTGCTTTCTTGTTTCATGCTGTAGTTCTGATTCTTCGTTCTTTTCCGCTGATCAGTGGCCCATTTTGTGGTTAAGCCCTTTGTCGATCATCGGTGTGCTTTAGACGATATGCTCATCTCAACCAAAAACAACAGGGGCAAAACAATTGATTAATGATAGTTGTTACTATTATATTTGCCTTTCATTGTCGCCGTTCCTAGGTGAATGTTAAGCCTCATCCTGTAAGTTTTTCGCTACTCTGCCAAGTAATTGGGGGGGATTGCGGGAATAAAACCAAGACAAACACTTCCCACATCATCTTTGAATACCTATCGTGTCAGACAGTTGCACATAGCGAAGTTAAAGAGAATCTTGGATTAACGAAGCCAAGGAGAAAGCCCATGCACAGGTTGATTTATAAAAGTAGAAGTATTCTTGTCGAAGTGGATTTAGAGACGATCAAAGATATCCTTGAACGGAGTAAGGACCTCAATCGCAAGTTCAATATTAGTGGGGCGTTAATTGCCACCAGAACTCATTTTTTACAAACTCTTGAAGGTGCCTGGAAAGATGTGAACAGCACTTTCTTCCGGATCGTCGCAGATCCGAGACATGAGGAGATTGAGCTTGTTTCTTTCGGACCTGTGAGTGGTCGGCTTTTTGAAGGGTGGGTAATGAAAGGGTTCGGCATCTTCGATCTCAATAGCGATCTGGAAACAGCTCTGAAGAAAAAATTCGGTGTCGAGGAGGGAGGGGTGAAACTTCCGACCGAGGAATGGGCGGCACTATCTCTTATGCACGATATCAAGCTCATCAATCAGTGAGAGACTTCCACGCCTTTCGAACCCCGCAGATTCAAACACGAACCTTTCTTTCTCAAGTGCATGAGCTGCAATTCCAACTGAGCGCCTTGCTGATCGATGATGGTTGTTTCTTTGAACCGACAAAACAATAGTCTGGATGAAAAGATCGCCCGCTCATGAAGCTGAGTGAACGGTTGTTTGATTTCATCCAGTTGATTTCCGTTTTGTCCATTGACCCGTGTGTTCCAATCCCTTATATTTTTTACAGGCGGCGTATCCAGAACTATCCGGCCGGGATTTACTTGACGCGTTGAAGAAAAGCATGTATAAATCCGGCCTGAGTTTGCAATGATCATGCAATGATTTTATTTATTGCAATGATTTCAGGATACTAATTGATTTCGGCTTGATAGCCGGGTCCTGCGCAACAAAGGATCACGAACCCCGCCAGGTCCGGGAGGAAGCAACGGTAGTGAACCCCTTTGTGTGATGCAGGGTGCCCGGCTATCATTTTTTCAGCTCTCGCCAACATCTATTAATTCAGACTGGTATCCCATGTCCTACCTGGTTTTTGCGAGAAAATATCGTCCCCAGAAATTTGAGCAGGTTGTCGGCCAGAAACCTGTGGTCAAGACCCTCCAGAACAGCCTGAAGCGCGAGCGGGTTGCCCATGCCATACTTTTCTCAGGTGTTCGCGGTGTAGGCAAAACGACTCTGGCCCGGCTGATGGCCAAATCCCTGAACTGCCAGGACGGACCAGCGGCAGAGCCCTGCAATAAGTGCCGTTCCTGCACTGAAATCAGTGCTGGCTCAGCCCTGGATCTATTGGAAATAGATGGCGCCTCCAACAGAGGCATCCAGGAAGTCAGGGAGCTCAAGGACAAGATAAAGTTCATGCCGACCTCGTCCCGCTACAAGATCATCATTATCGACGAGGTCCACATGCTGACCAACGAGGCTTTCAATGCTCTTCTGAAGACATTGGAAGAACCTCCCGCTCACGTCTACTTCATGTTTGCCACCACAGAGCTTCATAAAATTCCGGTAACCATTCTGTCGCGCTGCCAGCGATTTGAACTGCGCCGCGTCAGTTCAGAAGAATTGAGCCATCATTTCACCAAACTGGCACAGAACGAAGAGGTAGAAATTAAGAAAAAGGCACTATCCCTTATCGTAAGGGAAGCAGATGGTTCGGTCCGTGACGGACTCAGCCTGTTGGATCAGGTCCTCTCCTATGGCGAATCACCAATCGACGAAAACGATGTAGTCGAAGTGCTTGGCCTGGTCAGACGAGAATTGGTGCTCGGTATCACCGAGGCCCTGCTCACCGGCGATCGGTCACAAGCTCTTACCATGCTGGCCGAGGCTTTCGATTTCGGCATGGATGTCAAACGCTTCATCACCGACTTGCTGGAATGTTTCAGATCGCTGCTGCTGATCAATATCGGCGGCTGTGACCAACTGCTGGAGCAAAGCGACGAGGACGCAGTTTTTCTTCGCACCTTGGCGCAGGCTCACCCGGTGGAGTCAATTCATCAGAAACTCAACCTGCTCATGCAGACCGCCGATGATCTGCGCTTTTCATTTCAGCCGAGGCTGACCCTTGAAACCTCTTTTTTGTCGATTATCTCTGCCGGAGATGTGGTTGGAGTCGAAACACTGCTGGGCAGGATCGACACGGTGCTCGGCTCTCTGCCCGACCAGCTCACCGAGGAACACATAACAACGGTCAAGCAACCGGCCACTCCCAGTTCCATCAAAGCTGAGGCAGAGCCCCAGGAAGAAAAAAAAACAGCAGCCGCCCCTCCTGAACAAGTTCCAGAAGAAATCCCCCCCCTGAAACCAACCTTCACTCTGGAGCCTGCCGGTAGAGATGAACTTGAAAACGAACCCCGGGTAGAGGAAGAAACCCTTCCCCGCCGCGACGTCAGAAAAGACTGGCTTGACTTCATTTCTTATCTCAAGAACGAAAAAGAATGGATGGCCCAGAGTCTGCAGCAGACTGTATCGGTAAAAGAACAAGACAAAGAATTGCTGCTCGAATTCGATGACCCCAATGACTGCTTTGTACTGCGCTCCAAGGAAAACAGGCAGATTCTTACCGAATATGTGCTCGATTTTTTTCAGCAGGATCTCAGCGTCCGGATCATCAGCCCCGATAACAGCAACGGCACAGGTGTCCAGAATTCGGAAGAACCGAAGCGGCGCCGCAAACAGCTAGCCAGCCATCAGGTAGTCCGAATGGCTGAGGAAATCTTCAATGGCCGGGTCGGCGATATTCGCATATCCGACCCCAATAAATAACCCACATCACAGCAACCACAGAGATCAGGATCAGCGTATGGATATAAATTCTATCATGCAGCAGGCTCGAGAGATGCAGGAGAAAATGGCTAAAGTGCAAAACGAGCTTGCCTCTAAAACCGTAACCGGCAGCGCCGGCGGCGGCATGGTCACAGTTCAGGCCACCGGAAAAGGAGAAATCCTCTCCATATCGATCGAGGACGAGGTAATCGATCGATCAGAGAAAGAACTGCTCCAGGATCTGGTTGCCGGCGCCGTCAACGATGCCCTGCGCAAAGCGCGCGAGCTGGCCAAATCAGAGATGGGCGGCCTGGCCGGCGGCCTTCAGATTCCCGGCCTCACCAATATGTTTTAGACATCATGGGTGAAATCCAGGTAATTCCCCCGGCCCTCGAACGGCTGGTAAGAAGCTTTTCGTCGCTGCCCGGCATCGGCGCAAAAACTGCTACCAGACTGGCTTTGACCATTCTCCGAAAACCGGCCTCCGAGGCGCGTGAAATGGCAGCCGCGCTCGGCGAACTGCACAGCTCCATCAGGCTCTGTTCGAACTGCATGGCCTTTTCCGAAACCGACCCCTGCAACGTCTGCGGCGATCCACGTCGAGACGAGGCGCTGATCTGTGTAGTCGAGCAGCCAGCTGATCTGCTGGCCATTGAAAAAACCGATCACTACCGCGGCCATTATCACATCCTGCACGGAGTTCTCTCCCCTGTGGATGGGATCGGCCCGGCGGAGCTGAAGGTTAAAGAACTCATCTCCCGATTGGAGACAGGCAGCGTCAAAGAGGTACTGATCGCTACTTCCTCGACCGTACCAGGCGAAGCCACCGCATCCTATCTGATCGATGCGCTGGGCCGCTTTTCCATTCGGTTGACCAGACTGGCCTGCGGCATACCCATGGGAATGGACATTAAATACGCCGATCAGCACACCCTGGCCCGGGCCATCGAAAGCCGCTCTGAGGCCCTGTAAAGCCCAATAACTTTTGTGACCACCTCAATTAATCTTGACAGTTCAAGCCAATATTGGTAATTGATGGAGGTTCTTTACTTGATGGAATGCCCGATCATAACTATACTTCATGGCATTCCTGAAGAAATTGAATTATCTGTCTTTTGACTGGTTCGAATCAGGTAATTTCAGGCGCGTAGCTCAGTGGGAGAGCGCTACCTTGACGTGGTAGATGTCGGCGGTTCGATCCCGCCCGCGCCTACCAGATACGAAGGCTAAAGGAAGAACGGGGTTGCGGACCGTTTGCTCTTTAGCCTTTGTTTTTCTATGTAAAATGACGAAGAAATGGCAGAAATCGCAATAACATTAGATGATCAGCAAGAGCGGCTGCCCAGGGCCATTACCGTGGCCGAGGCGCTCAAGTCTGTGATGTCCGGTAAACAGCGCAAGCAGACCATAGCTGTTTACGCTAACGACAAGGCCATCGATCTCGACGCCGAGTTGGGCGAGGACTGTGTCATCGCGCCGATAAAAAAAGACAGCCCAGAGGGGCTAGAAATTTTGCGCCATTCGACGTCTCATATAATGGCTCAGGCGGTCCGGGAACTGTTTGGTGATGATGTGAAAATCGCCATAGGGCCGGCCATCGAAAACGGCTTTTATTACGATTTCCTGCGCGATACTCCATTCAGCCCTGAAGATTTCGAAAAAATCGAACAAAAGATGGCTGAAATTGCCGGCCAGGCCCTGCCCTTTTCCCACAAAACCATATCCCGGCAGGAAGCGATTGAGATGTTTCGCCAACAGGGCGAGAAGTACAAAGTCGAGCTGCTCGAGGAAATCGAGGATGACACGGTGTCGATCTACCAGCAGGGCAGCTTTGTGGACCTCTGCCGCGGACCTCATATACCAAATACTTCCTGGGTCAAAGATTTCAAACTGCTGCGGGTTGCCGGCGCCTATTGGCGGGGCGACGAAAATAACGACGTGCTGCAGCGAATTTACGGTACCGCTTTTTTTGACAAAAAGGCGCTGAAGAAGCATCTCAATGACCTGGAAGAAGCAAAGAAGAGAGATCATCGCAGACTCGGCAAGGATCTCCAGCTCTTTACCATCAACGATCAAATCGGTCCGGGCCTGATTCTCTGGCAGCCCAAAGGTTCGCAGCTCAGAAGGCTGATCGAGGACTACTGGAAGGACGAGCACTACCGGCACGACTACGAACTGCTTTATACCCCCCATATTGCCCGTCAGGATCTCTGGAACACCTCAGGACATCTGGATTTCTATTCTGAGAACATGTATGCCTCGATGGAGATCGATGAGGTTAAGTACCAGCTCAAACCGATGAACTGTCCATTTCACATCGGTGTTTATAAGAGCAACAAGCGAAGTTACCGCGAGTTCCCGATCCGCTGGGCCGAGCTCGGTACCGTCTACCGCTATGAAAGGGCCGGAGCCCTGCACGGCTTGCTTAGAGTGCGTGGTTTCACCCAGGACGATGCCCACATTTTCTGTCGGAAAGATCAGCTCGAAGAAGAAATTTTCAACATTCTTGAACTCAACCTTCTGATTCTCAAGCGGTTCGGGTTCGAGGATTATGATGTGTATCTGAGCACCAGGCCCGAAAAATCGGTAGGCTCTGACGACATCTGGGAGAAGTCCACGGAGGCCCTGAAACAGGCTCTGGAGAAGAAAGGCCTCGGGTTCGAGATCGATCCAGGCGAAGGCGTCTTTTATGGTCCCAAGATCGATATCAAGATCAAGGATCAACTCGGCCGCTCCTGGCAATGTTCCACCATTCAGGTGGATTTCAATCTGCCGGATAGGTTTGATATGACCTACACGGGATCGGATAATCGTGACCACCAGCCCATTATGATCCATCGTGCCCTGATGGGTTCGCTGGAGCGCTTCGTCGGCGTACTGATTGAGCATTATGCCGGAGTCTTTCCCATTTGGTTCGCACCGATTCAGGCCCGGATACTCAACATCACCGACGACCAGTCGGCCTATTGCGAAAAGGTTTACAGCCAGTTGAGAAAAGCTGGGGTCAGAATAGAAAAAGATTTGCGCAATGAAAAATTGAACTATAAAATCCGAGAAGCTCAGATGGCGAAAATTCCCTATATGCTGATCATCGGAGAAAAAGAAAAGGCGGACGGGACCGTTACGGTCCGAATGAGAGACGGCAAAAATCTTCCTCCGATGAGCATCGACGAGTTCGCCGAGAAAATCGAAGAGGAAACCCGCCAGGGTAGAGGTATTTGAGGAATAGTGCTGGAAGGCGCCGGCTACCGTGGACAATAAAAATTACTTCACGGCAAGCGGCAGAGATGTTCGAACATTAGAGGAGGCCCGACATTAAAAGAAGAGGAAAACCCAGCCTGGGACAGCGAGAGGAAAAAGCAGTCATCAACGATGCCATCCGGTACGATCAGGTCAGGCTGATTGGGGCGGACGGATCGCAACTCGGTGTAATGAGTACTGATGAAGCCCGGGAGCGGGCCTACGATGATGGTCTGGACCTTGTTGAGGTTTCGGCAACTGCCAAGCCGCCGGTATGCCGGATAATGAATTACGACAAGTTCCGTTACGAACAGAAGAAAAAGCTTCAGGAAGCCAAGAAAAAACAAACAACGATCGAGACCAAAGAGGTCAAGTTCCGTCCCAAAACAGAGGAACACGATCTCAACTTCAAGATCAAGCATATCAGAAAGTTTCTTGGCCAGAAAAATAAAGTGAAGATTACCATGCGTTTCCGCGGCCGTGAGATCGTTTATTCTCAGACAATAGGCCTGGAAGCGATGAAGAGGATCGCCGAGAAACTGGAAGAAGACGCCACGATCCTGCAGCCGCCGATGATGGAAGGACGCCAGATGGTCATGTTCGTCGGCCCCAAGTTACAAAAATAACAGAGGTTTCCCACCGGAGACAAACGCCGTCCGCCCTCCCAACCCACGGACCGGCACTGAGTCACGGTTTTATTTTGCTTGTAAAGGAGTAGGTATCATGCCCAAGATGAAGACAAACAGAGGCGCTGCCAAACGTTTTAAGACGACCGGTACCGGTAAAATTAAACGCAACAAGGCGTTCAGCAGCCATATTCTGACCAAAAAATCGACGAAAAGAAAACGTAACCTCAGGCAATCCGGCCTGGTCGACAGTTCCAACGCCAAGGCGATCAAAAAGATTCTGCCTTATATGTAACGTTGTCGTTCTGTGTCGAAACAAACTGAGATTTCGTTAATGCAGCAGTAAAAGGAGTTAGCAATGCCACGAGTAACAAGAGGCTTTAAAGCCCGTAGAAGAAGAAACCGCGTTCTGAAACTGGCGAAAGGCTACCGCGGCGGCCGTCACAAGCTTTATCGTACCGCCACCGAAGCGGTCGACCGGGCGCTGGTCTATGCCTATCGGGACAGACGCACCAAGAAGAGAGATTTCAGACGCCTGTGGATCACCCGCATAAGCGCTGCGGCCAAGATGAACGGCACCAGCTACAGCAAGCTCATGGGTGGTCTGAACAAAGCCGGTGTCGAGCTCGATCGCAAGGTTCTCGCCAACATGGCAATCCTCGATCCCAGTGCTTTTTCAGAAGTGGTCAGAACAGCAGCCGAAGCAAACGCCTAGCCTCGACCCCTTCCGTTTTGCTTTCGATGCCGGTTGCGATTTACACTAATCGTAACCGGCATACTGTTTTATTGACCTCCACCTTCATGAAATCATGGAACAAGAGTTAGAAAAACTACGTAGCGACGCCGCCGCTGAACTTGATCAGATAAGCAGTTCCGGCCAGCTCGAGGATTTTCGCATCAAATACCTGGGGCGCAACGGCCAGCTCAGTGGACTGATGAAACTGCTCGGCTCGGTCGCCAAAGAGGATCGGCCAAGACTTGGTAAACTGGCCAATTTGGTGCGGGGTGAGCTGGAAAAATTCTTCTCCGAGAAGAGTGCGGCGCTGCTCAAGCAGCACGATCACTCGGAAAAACCGGATCTCAGTCTGCCCGGCCGTCAAAGAACAAACGGCAGGCTGCACCCGGTCACCCAGTGTATGGAAGAGATCTGCTCGATATTTGCTTCCATGGGTTTTTCCATTGCCGAAGGCCCGGATATCGAACTGGACCACTACAATTTCGCAGCCCTCAACATCCCCGAACATCATCCTGCCCGTGACATGCACGACACCTTCTACATCGGCGACTCGGTTCTTCTCAGGACCCATACTTCACCGATGCAGGCCAGGATTATGGAAAAACAGCCTCCTCCGATTCGGGTCATTGCACCCGGCAAGGTCTACCGCTGTGACTCGGATATAACCCATACCCCTATGTTTCAGCAGGTAGAAGGCTTTCTGGTTGACCGCAACATATCCTTTGCTGATCTCAAAGGTGTACTGACCGTATCGCTGCAAAAAATATTCGAAAAGGATCTCGAGGTTCGTTTCCGGCCCAGCTTCTTTCCCTTTACCGAACCCAGCGCTGAGGTTGATATCGCCTGCGTCATCTGCGGTGGTGACGGCTGCAGGGTCTGTAAAAAAACGGGATGGATCGAGATTCTCGGATCCGGCATGATCGATCCCGAGGTTTTCAAAATGGTTGGCTACGACTCGGAAATCTACAGCGGTTTCGCTTTTGGACTTGGGGTCGAGCGCATCGCCATGCTCAAATACGGTATAGATGATATCAGGCTTTACTACGAAAACGATCTGCGTTTTCTCTCTCAGTTCTAGATTTTTTAAGAGTCTATTATGAAGTTTACACGCGACTGGTTACAGAATTACGTCGATCTCGGCGGGGTTGCTCCGACAAAACTGGCAGACGACTTGACCATGATCGGCCTCGAGGTCGATAGTCTCACTGAGCTCTACGAGGATCTCAGCAGCCTAAAGACAGGCAAAGTGCTCAGCGTCGAACCACACCCCAACGCCGACAAACTCACCCTCTGCCAGGTGTCGGTCGGTTCAGAGACTTTGCAGATCATCTGCGGTGCCCCCAATGTGCGTGAAGGGCTTGGGGTGGTTGTTGCCCAACCTGGAACTACACTGCCGGGTGATTTCAAGATCAAAAAATCGAAGGTAAGAGGTATTGAATCACAGGGTATGCTCTGCTCTGAGAGGGAACTCGGTCTCAGCGAGGATCACCAGGGTATCATGGAGCTGCCCGAGGACACCGAACCCGGACGATCTTTTATTGAGTGCACTGGGCTGAAGGACACCCAGATCGAGGTGGACCTAACCCCAAATAGACCGGACTGTGCCTCGGTGATCGGCGTTGCCAGGGAGACCGCTGGTATTCTCCGCAAAAAAATCGAGGTACCTTTAAAAAATACCAGGATGACAGCCGTCAGCAACTCGTTTGCAGTCGAAGTCGAAAATCCGGAATTATGCCCCCGCTACGCAGCCCGACTGATTTCCGGTATCACCATCGGAGCAAGCCCATGGTGGCTGAGAAAACGGCTTTTGTCGGTTGGCTTGCGGCCGATCAACAATGTGGTCGACATCACCAACTTCGTGATGCTCGAATATGGTCAGCCGCTGCATGCTTTTGATTTTGATACCCTGGCAGATAAAAAGATCGTAGTACGAACACCCCGGCCCGAGGAAAAGACCTTCACCACGCTCGACAATGTGGAACGCACGCTCGATGACGATATGCTCATGATCTGTGACGGCAAGGAACCGGTGGCCGTCGGTGGTGTCATGGGCGGGCTTTATAGTGAAGTCACTGAGAAGACCGTCAATGTGCTTCTTGAGAGCGCCTGTTTCAATGATGTGTCAATTAGAAAAACGGCCCGGAAACTGAACTTATCCACCGATGCCTCCTATCGCTTCGAACGCGGCGTCGATCCACAGGGAACCATTGATGCGATGGAGAGGGCCGTGACCCTGATGGGCGAGATTACCGGAGGAACTGCAGAACCGGGAGGTATCGACGTCAATGTCGGTCATCAGCCCGTTGTCCTGTCACTGCGGGCCTCCAAATCAGCCGACTTGCTAGGGGTGGACTTGAGCCTGGATGAACTTGCCGAACTGCTCGGTTCCATCGAGATCGACTGCAAAAAAGAAACCGATGATACACTGATCGTTCAGGTACCCAGTTTCAGGGTCGATCTTCAGAGGGAGGCCGACCTGATCGAGGAGATCGCCAGACTCTATGGCTACAACCGGATACCGACCACCTTGCCGGGTGTCGACCTCAGCTTCCCGGAACAGGACGGGGAGCGTATTAAAAGAAACCAGGCCAGCCAGATCATGACCGGGGCGGGATTCACTGAGGCCATCAACTACAGCTTTGTATCGAGCGCCTATGACGACACTCTGCAATTAGAGAAGTCAGACACCCGACGCAGCCATGTACGGCTTCTCAATCCGTTGACCGAAGACCAGGATGTGATGCGCACCAGCCTGCTGCCGGGGCTGCTTGAAAATGCCAGGCGAAATCTGAATTTTCAGCAGACTTCCTGTTATTTGTTTGAGATCGGCAAGATTTTCCTGCCTGATGGCGATGCTCCGCTACCCAATGAACCGATGCGTATTGCCGGGATTCTGATTGGCAACCGCAATGGCGCACATTCACCGCTCTATTATAAAGTCGAGGAAACTGATATCAGCGATGCCAAGGGAGCGGTCGAAACCCTGCTGTCTCAGATGCGTCTGTATGGACAGAATCCTGATCAACAGATACAACTCAGCGCTGCCGATCAGCACTCGACTGAGCCCTTCTGTGATGAAGGCTGCTGCATCAATGTGGTTTCCGGAGCCACAATCGTCGGCTCACTTGGTAAACTGAAAAACGATATCCTGCTCGAGCTGGGCATAAAGCGCGATGCCTATTATTTCGATCTCGATTTTTCTGCGCTTGCCGCTGTCAAACCTGCAGCCAAGGCTTTCTCTTCACTGCCCGTCTACCCGTCGGTCAAGCGTGACATTGCCCTGGTAGTGCCGACCTCAGTACCTGCCGGCGACCTTGTCCAAACTGTTTTGGCAAGCGGCGAAAAACTTGTTGAATATTGTGAGCTGTTTGACGTATATCAAGGTGACAAAATCGGTGGTGGAATGAAGAGTGTGGCGCTGAGCATCACCTATCGTTCGGCTACCAGGACCCTTACCGAAAAGAATGTCGAAAAGGCCCACGTCAAGTTGGTGAAGTTGCTCACCGACGCTTATGGCGGGTCTCTTCGTGAGGAATAACGCATGAAAAAGAATAACGTAACCCGCAAGGAACTGGCCGAGGAGGTATCTGAAAAACTCGGCTACCCATTGAGCACCTGCTCCGACATCGTCGACAGTTTTTTTGACTCGCTGAAATCGTCAATGCTTGACGGAACCTCAGTTAAGTTAGTACACTTCGGTACATTCTCCATCCGCGATAAAAATCCAAGAAAAGGACGTAACCCCCGGACTGGAGAGACCATCACTATTCAAGAACGGCAGATCGTCAGTTTCAGACCGAGCAAAAAGTTACGGGCAAAAATCAACAACTCGTGATGATCACCGGTCATCTGCCGGAACGAGATACCCGTTGATATGCCCAGCCAACTTCCAGACAAACTCTATTTCAAGATCGGCGAGGTCAGTAAACTGGCGGACGTCGCACCTCATGTCCTGAGATACTGGGAAAGTGAGTTCCCCACAATCAAGCCGAAACGGGCCGGTTCCAAACAACGCCTTTACCGACGCAAAGATGTGGAACTCATCCTGGCCATCAAGAACCTGCTGCATCGCCAGGGATACACCATCGCCGGCGCCAAGAAGTTGATAAGTGAAGCCGAAGACATTGGGTCGATACCGATCGAAGAAGACAAATCAAAGATTCATTCGGACCGACTCGGCACGATTAAGGATGAACTGCTGGAGATCAGAAATCTGCTCAACGGAGATAAATAGAGGAGAAGCGCGGAACAAGCTCTACTCAAGATTGACACCACCCACCCAGCGTGGTAGAAAGACCATCTACAAAACATCGGGATGTAGCGCAGTCTGGTAGCGCACCTGAATGGGGTTCAGGGGGCCGGAGGTTCAAATCCTCTCATCCCGACCAGATAGAAAAAGGGTTTCAGCTAATTTGCTGAAACCCTTTTTTGTTTTTAAGAGCAAGTGCAGCAACCTAACCTTTTTCACCCTTGCTATAAAGTGATTGGCTCACCTGGTCCTTGTCTAGCTGTCTTCTGAAAAACGATAGGAATATAACCAAATCCCGGCGACACTCAATAAAAAGGCAATAATAAAAGGGAACAAGGTTTCTTTAAATGACGGATTATTCGATAACCGTTCAATGCCGGCTGTTTGTTCCACTGCGACCGCCGCGATGACTTCTTCTTCGTTAAATATCGGCATGAGAGCGGCAATCACTTCACCTGCAACGCTTTCGTCAAAATAATATAGTATAGTGCTCTCACCACTTAATACCGCAGCGATTTCATCGGGTGCTATCTCACTCGGTAGAGAAGCGGATTGCTCACTTCTTCTGTAAGTGGTATTTGACTTCGACTGCAAATCCCCTATTTCGGCCTTAAACTGCTTCTTTTTATCAATGATGCGAACCCGTGTGTTGGGGAGATCGAGTGATTCAAGGATATCTGTAAGAATCTCTTTATCTTCGTTCGGCTTGTCCGGTTCTTTTCCTTCTTCGATTTTGACAGTACCAATCAGTGTTTTTACTATACCAGTCTCACCATCATCCACGTCGGCAATGGCAAAAGTCAGTTTTTCGCCCAGCAGTTCCTTTTGAATTCGAAGCTCCAGTCTATACCCCCTGCCCGTTTGCTTCCACTTACCATGAATCCGTCTTTCGTGAACAGCAAACGCATCGGGGTCATCTGGAATATAAAACCCTGTAACCCAGCCGGGTTCAAAGGTTGCTACGATGTAGTTCCGCTGTTCGTTATCCTTGTCA
>NODE-214-length-20701-cov-4.955_pt1 | contig 20701 bp, 22 predicted proteins | sample MGYA00139097_ERZ477577 | MGnify/ENA metagenome assembly ERZ477577
AGGTAAACAGCTTCTCCTGTTTCATTTACACCAAAGCCTGCATCACATCTTTCCTTCGCTGCTCGTGAAGCTACGTCACGAGGAACAAGGTTTCCGAATGCCGGGTATCTTCTTTCCAAAAAGTAATCCCTGTCTTCTTCAGCTATAGCTGTAGGTTTTAATGTCCCGTCCTGTATGGCCTTCGCATCTTCAAGTTTACCAGGCACCCAAATTCTACCATCGTTCCTTAACGATTCAGACATCAAAGTCAATTTTGACTGATAGTCACCTGATCTGGGAATACAGGTTGGGTGGATCTGCGTAAAACAAGGATTCGCAAAATAGGCTCCTCTTTTATGAATTTTCCATGCCGCCGTGGCATTTGATCCCATCGCATTGGTTGATAAAAAATAAACGTTCCCGTAGCCCCCTGTTCCGATCACTACTGCATGCGCACTGTGTCTTTCTATTTCTCCTGTAATCAGGTTTCTGGCAATAATCCCTCTGGCTTTACCATCAACGATTACCACATCTAGCATCTCATGACGGTTAAACATTTCGATCTTGCCACGAGCTATTTGTCTGTTCATTGCTGAATAAGCCCCGAGTAATAATTGCTGACCGGTTTGTCCCTTGGCATAAAAGGTTCTTGACACCAAAACACCACCAAAAGATCGATTATCCAATAAGCCTCCATAATCTCTGGCAAAAGGAACTCCCTGAGCCACACATTGATCGATAATATTTCCTGAAACTTCCGCAAGTCTATGGACATTGGCCTCACGAGAGCGATAATCTCCTCCTTTTACTGTATCGTAAAACAATCGGTAGTTCGAATCACCATCACCCATATAGTTTTTAGAAGCATTGATACCCCCTTGAGCTGCAATTGAATGTGCTCTTCTTGGAGAGTCCTGATAAGCAAATGCTTTCACATTATAGCCCAATTCCGCTAGAGTGGCTGCAGCCGAACCTCCAGCAAGACCTGTACCTACTACGATAATATCTATATTTCTTTTATTAGCCGGGTTAACCAGATCGATTTTGTCCTTATATGTTGTCCATTTATCTTTTATTGGACCCTTTGGTACTTTAGAGTTTAACTTAGTCATAAATGAATAGATTAATGGTTAAAATGATGATATAAAGCAATGATAATGAAACCTAATGGAATAGCAAATGAATAGAACTTTCCAAACGATTTCACTGCGCTGGAATACTTATTATTGAACCCAACTGATTGAAATGCTGATTGAAAACCATGAAGCAAGTGTAATGCCAATAGAACAAAAGCAATCACATAAGCTCCCACTCTTAAAGGGCTCACAAATTTGTGTTGAAGCTCTCCAAAATACCTGTTCGGATCTTCTGGTAAAAATTCAATGTATTTGTGGTTCATTTCAGGAACCCAAAAATCTATAAAGTGTAAAATCAAAAAAGCAAGAATCACTCCTCCTGATAAGATCATGTTTCTTGATGCCCAGCTAGCGTTAGCCGCACCATTAAATTTGACGTAGTTTACAGTTCTGGCCCTTTTATTTTTTAATTCAAGTACAAAACCCATCACAAAATGAAACACGACGCCAACAATAAGCACGGGTTGCATCGCAAATTGAATTAATGGATTGGTTCCCATAAAATGCGAGAGCTCATTAAATAGTTTCTCACTAAATAAGGAGGTGATATTGACCGATAAATGAATAATAAGGAAAATAATTAAGAAAAGTGCCGACAAGGCCATAGCGACCTTTCTTGCGATAGATGAAGATAAAAATCCGCTCATTTTGCTTGGTTTATAAAATAGTAGACAAATATACCAAATACTTAAATTTTAAGCGGCCTATTTTACTTGATTATTTTTATTTGATTAACATTACTATATTTATCCCGAACTAAAATTAAACAAGAATGTCTGATAACATAAAGCATACCCTAAATCCTGACAAATGGATCGATCTGTATGCTGATTATCTGTACAATTATGCCATCACAAGAGTAGACGGTCAGGACCTTGCAAAAGATCTTGTACAAGAAACTTTTTTTTCAGGAATTAAGGGTAAAGATAATTTCAGAGGTCAGGCAGCAGAACGTACTTGGTTGGTTTCCATTCTAAAAAGAAAGATCATTGATCATTATCGCAAGATCAACTCGGCCAAAGGACAGAAAGAGGTCCGTATGAATTTTTATGACGAAGGTGAAAAAAAGGGCAGTTGGATTGAAAAAATGGTTCCTCAGAGTTGGGGAAATGATGCTGAAAGAGAAATTGAAAATACAGAACTGAAAGATACTCTTGAAGGATGCATCCAAAACTTACCCGAAAAATATAGAATTGTTTTTATGTTAAAAACGGTTCAAAACTATGAAACAGAGGAGATTTGTAATGAACTTGGCATAACAGCGTCAAATTTATGGGTAATCATTCACAGAGCAAGAGTCCAGCTGAGAAATTGTATGGAAGAAAATTGGTTTAAAAATTAAAGATAGGCATATGAAATTTATGATTAGCTGTGACGAAGCAACTGCAATATGTGATAAGAATCAATATGGCGAAGCGAGTCTTTCGGAAAAAATTAGTTTGAGTTTTCATTTGTTAGTTTGCAAGTACTGTAAAAAATATACCAAGCAAAACAATTTAATGTCACAACTTTTTGGCAAATACCTAACGCCTTGTGACGGGTCTGAAAAGCTCAGTGATGAAGCAAAAGAAGGGCTCAAAAAGAAACTTCAAAAAGAGATAAAAGACAACTGATAGTTAATTCCTTAATCTTACAACGGTATTGAAAATTCAATACCGTTTTTTTTTACCTTTGAATAGCTTGTCGGTTTATTCGGCATTCGAAATTCACCTGAAAATGGAATATATTGAAACTATTAAGCCTTTCGCGCTGATCGTTTATTACATTTTTATCAGCTTTATTATTATCATCGTGATTTTGGATAATAAAAGGCCCGAAAAATCTTTTGCCTATATTTTTCTGATTCTTTTAATTCCCGTTGCCGGAGTGATTATTTATCTCCTATTTGGGGCCCAGTATCAAAAAAAGAAAATGCTGACCAAAAAACGGTATTTTGATAAGGTGTATGTAAACCAGATCAGCGAAATCAATAAACTCGCACCTGTACGAAACCCAAGTTCATTCTATGGAAAATTACCCACCTTATTCTACAATATTGAACAAGTAAATTTTACATATAACAATAAAATCGAAGTGCTGCATAATGGAGAGGAAAAGTTCCCAAAACTACTTGAAGAACTGAATAAGGCCCAAAAAAGTATACACCTGGATTACTATATTATAAAAGATGATGATATTGGAAACCAAATACTTGACATCCTTTGTCATAAAGCAAGAGCAGGAGTTCAGGTTAAAATCATCTATGATGATGTGGGAAGCTCTATAAGCAGAGACGGATTGATCAAATTGAATTTGTCGGGCGTGCAGGCCTACCCATATATGCCCGTTCTTTTTTCAAGACTCGCTCATAAAGCCAATTATAGAAATCACAGAAAAATTGTTGTTATTGATAATGAAACTGGCTTCCTTGGAGGAATCAATATCAAAGACAAATATATCAATCCAAATAAGCAGGGTCTTTATTGGAGAGATACCCATATCATGATCAAAGGAGAGGCCGTAGTTGATTTACAATACCTGTTTATAAGTGACTGGTATTTTGTCAGTGGACAGAAAATTGACCTTGACGAAGTTCGCTACGAGAATAAATATAACATATCCAACCACGTTCCTACCAGTATTTTAGGTAGTGATTATGGAAAGAGTAACCAAACCATTATGGAGGCCTTTTTTGGAATGATCACGAGTGCGCGTGAAGAAGTTTTGATAACCACCCCTTATTTTATTCCTGATGAGTCCATTTTTAACGCCTTGAAAATAACCTCTAAAAGTGGGGTAAAGATCAAGCTCATCATTCCTGAAAAAACAGATATCCGCACGGCCTTTTATGCATCTCAAACCTATTTAAAAGAACTTCTTTTGAGCGGCATCGAAGTCTATTTTTATACCAAAGGAATGATGCACTCTAAAACCATGATCATCGACTCACTGATCAGTACGGTTGGCAGCACAAACATGGATCAAAGAAGTTTCAGTCTCAACGCTGAGGTCAATGCCTTTATACATGACAAAGAAATTGCTGAAAAACTGAGATTTTATTTTGAAGAAGATCTAAAGGATTGTTATAAATTGCAACTTATAGATCTTAAAAACAGACCTTGGTACGTCAAAGTACTTAGCTCCATTGCAAGACTCATCGCGCCTATACTTTAAAACCAATACTATGAATTTTTTACCTGAACATATAGATCAATACGCTTCTGATCATTCCCAAAAAGAACCAAAGCTTCTACAGGAACTATTTAATGAAACTTGGCAAAAAGCCTTGGTTCCAAGAATGATCAGCGGGCATTTTCAGGGTAGGGTATTGTCAATGATCTCAAAGCTTATCAGCCCAAAAACTATAGTAGAAATCGGTACATATACGGGTTATTCGGCGCTTTGCCTGGCCGAAGGATTACAAAATGGAGGACTGCTTCATACGATTGATCACAATGAGGAACTCTATGATTTTCAAAGAAAATACTTTGATCGTTCAGATTTTAAGGATCAAATCAAGCAGTATGTTGGCGAGGCACTTGATGTACTCGTCGAAATTAAGGGCCCCTTTGATCTTGTGTTTATTGATGCCGATAAGGCAAATTACGGCAACTACTTTAAAGCCATCATTGATAAAATGAATCCTGGCGGGGTGATCTTATCAGACAATGTTCTTTGGAGTGGTAAGGTAACAGAGATCCCTAACGCGAAAGATGAAGATACCAAGGCGCTAATTACATATAATCAAATGATGAATGAAGATCCCAGAATAGAAACTGTTTTACTCCCCATAAGGGATGGATTAACAGTGAGCAGAGTGAAATAAAGATTCACTGCTTTTCATCAATAATTTTTGCGTTTTTTTAAATCGATAGCACGATTAGCTCCTGATCATGGTCAGCACCATTTTGAATTTTTCTATAGCTTTTAGCGCATGGGGAATATTTGCAGGCATAATGATCGAATCGCCAGTCTGAAGCAAATGCGATGTCTCGTCAATTGTAATTTCGGCTTTACCATCAACAATCATAACCAAAGCATCAAAAGGGGTAGTATGTTCACTAAGTCCTTCGCCTTTATCAAACGCAAACAAGCTGATGTTCCCTGTTTGTTTTTTGAGTATGTGCTTGCTTACAACAGCCTTATCTGCGTAGGAAATACTTTGATCAAATGAAAATTTCATTCCCTTTTCAAATTCATTTTGTTCCATATACCTCTGCTTTTATTTGTATGTCAAATGTAATTCCTTTGCTTTAAAATTAAGCTTAATTTTTGGAAACTGCTACCTCGATCCATAATCCTTCCCAGGCCTTCATTCATCTTATCAGTGTAAGAGCACCTTTTTATTTGAAAAGTTTCTGGTGTTTATTTAGTTCGAAACTATTCCTGCCTTTTATTTGAATCAAAGACCTGCTTTAAAAAGAGAGTATGATCATCCAAAAAATCCTTGATTTCTTCTAGAAACTCATCATCTTTTTCAGTTCTATTGATCGTTAAGTGTACAATGATCGATTCCGGAGCCGGATCATAACCAGTAGTTATTGTCCAGGCAAGGGCATTAGGGCATTCCAAAAGTGAAAAACGCAAACCGCCTTTAATCTCTTGCCTTGTCAAAGTAAATTCTCCCCATAAACTGCCGATTTTAGCGAGATGATCGCTTAAGGGTTCCAATAAAAATAGCTGCGAACTCATCAGTTCCAATTGATTGATATCAAGGGTGTTTTTAATGCTGTTCTCGTTTGCACTGCTATTGATCGTTCTGAAAAATTCCATAGGTCTTCAATATAAGAAGTTATATAATCACAAGTATAGCCTATTCTGTTATCATCAGATCAATTCAAACAAACATCTTTTCAAATTTATCTTCAATATTTTATTCGTCTTTACCTCATAAACTTTTCTTTGGCCATATCAGTGGGTTCCACAATAAAATCAAACCAAGCACTTAACGCTTAATCATAATATTGATGGTATTGTTTCGGAAGGGCTTCCAGTTTTTTAATTTTAATATTCTTATAGAATACCTCAGCAGCCTCACTTTGTAACTGAATTTTTCCTTTATTCATGGGAACCTTTTTACCATCCTCAACATATCTGGAATTTTGCAAAATCATCACTACTTCCCCGTTCACTATATGGATGCTTTTGTTTTCAAAACAGATGAGCTCCAGCTCGTTCCATTCTCCATGAGGTTTTTCGAAGTTAGCACTGCGCATACAATAGCCTTGTATCTCCTCGCCTCTGCCCAGCGCTAAAAAAGGCTGGCTTTTATCCGCCACCGGATTCATAATGTACTCCGGTAAATAAGCTTTGATGTCAATGGCCGAATTGGCCTGACTCCAGAAATCGCCCATATGACCCTCCATCACCTGGAACTCTTGAGAAAGCATCCATGATCTCCAGCTTTCTGCTCCATGGGGACCAATAGAATGATATAAAACTCCCGAATCTTTTAACAGTTCCTTTCGCGGATGCCATTTGGTATCACCCCATTTTACCTGAAGTTTTAAATGGTAATTTTCAAATTCTGACTTGGTCGCTACACAACCATAAATTTCTCCGCTGATACGCAGTACAGGTTCCCCTCCCTCTTCGATCACAGTAAAAACACCTAACTCATCCTTGTTGAGCCCTATAGGCTTAAGGTCATTCCCTTCAGCGTCTTTAGGAATCTCCCCGTCATAGCCTTCCGGATAGCGATAACTCAAGTAGTTCTCCCATTGTGAAAGGTCTTTATCGAGTAAGTCTATCCAATTTGTATCCTCCTTAAAAGAAGAAAGAAATATTATAATAAATAGGAGTAAATAACTTCTAAACATGATCATTTTATTTAATCTTAATGAATTTCAAATTTCTTACCCTTCCCGACGATACTTCACAAGAATTAATGATTCCATCCTTGTCTCTTTTAAATTCAATTTGTCCAAAAAACCATTTATTGCCGGAAAAGAAGTCTGTTTTAGAAGGCGTTAATTCTATATCCGATATTCTGGAATGTTCTGCTACTAATTTTCCCTCCTTTATTTTAAAATAATAAGTTGTTGATAGTTCGTCGCTATAAAATTCTCCCGTAAAATCGTCAAAATTTACCTTGGTCTTGTCAAAAGCAGCCAATCTTGGAGCATCCATAATTTGTCCACCCTGGTGTAATTTGATAGCTTGGGCTTTTGCTCCGCCATTTGGAATAAAATGTATTGTTGCTTCAACTCCTTTTACTTTAAACTCAGTCTGTGATATGGGTTCTAAAGAAATTATTTGTTGTCCTGTTGCTTGAGCAAGTAAAGCGCCTGATTCTTCAGAAACACTGATAATAAACCCCGGCTGCAATTCATAATCGCCTGTATAAGCATCTATCAATTCTGAGCTTAAAACAACTGTTTGGGTTGATTTTTCTTGAGAAGAATCTTCTTTTTCCGGTTCATCTACTAATTGATCTTTTAAATATATATCCACAACTTTATGCGCCAGAGCACCAGAATTAAAAGAGGCTGAATTTCCGAAAACCACAACTGAAAAATCCTCATCTGGAAATCTAGTTAAAAAAGTTCTGTATCCTGCATCTGCGCCTCCGTGAGATATTTCCTTGAGTCCTTTATACTTCCCAACAAACTGACCTTTTGCTGCGTCTATAGTATCTCCATTATTCAAAATTGCTCTAGTGTTCAGAGATTTAATAATATCCTTATTTCCTACTTTGGTTTCAGAAAAATTATTCGCCCACAAACTCAGATCTTCTACGGTCGTAAATAGACTGGTGGCACCAACATTGGCATAACTCAATACACTTTTTTTATAGCCTTCGGTATCCGCATAATACGAATATGCTCTGTTCTTTACAATTTTCTCATGATCGTCATAAAATAAGGTGTTTGACATATGTAAAGGCTCAAAAATTCTTTCTTCTGTAAACTCCGCAAAGGTCTTGCCAGAGACTCTGGCAACTACTTCTGCCAGAAGCGTAAATCCTGTATTACAGTATACCATTTCTTCCCCGGGATCAAAATTAAGATCCTTCTGTTTGCTAACAAGTTTTAGAACATGCTCTTTGGTAATCACGTCGTCCAAACGCCAACCTGCCATGGCTAATAAGTTCCATTGATCCCTCATTCCACTGGTATGGGTCACTAGATGCTTTAAAGTAATGGTTTTTCCAAAATCAGGTACTTCAGGAATATATTTCCTAATATCGTCATCAATACTTAGTTTCCCATCAGCCTCTAACAATAAAATGGAATAGGCTGTAAATTGTTTGGAAACCGAAGCAATGTGAAATACAGTAGAAGGATCTACAGGTATATCGTATTCCAGATTTGCCATACCATAACCTTTTTTATAGATAATCACGCCATCTTTTTGAACAGCAACCGCTGCTCCCGGAGCATCCTTTTGGTTCCAAACAAAGAAGGCCTCATCTACCTTATCGTTTTTCGATATGGCTTTTGGCTTTACAGTGACCAGTGTAATCTCATAATCACCTTCCAGAGCTTCCTTATTAAAAGGATATACCGCAACCTTGTATATGCCTTTATCTGTTGAAGTGAATTGAATTAATTCCGGACCGTTTGTTCCATTAGGACTATCGAAATCAGCTATTTTGTCGCCATTTACAGCATAGGTGGTAATTTGAAGATCAACTCCATTTTGCATCACTTTTAGAAATACAAACTGATCTTTTTCAAGGTCCAAATTAAAAAAATGCTTCTCATCAGAAGTAGTTTTGTGACCTTGGGTTATCCCTATTTCGAGCTTCCCTTTTTCAATTTGTGCGTAGCTTAGATTTACAATAAGAAAGCTAAACAAGCATAAACATGTTTTGTGAAAAGTAGTTTTCATTTTTTGGTTATTGATTGGTTTAGTTAGTTACTTAGAAATAATGAATAAGATTCTTATCATCAGCATTCTAAAAATACAAAAAAAAGACATTGATCTGTTTGTATGGTTGTGTTAGTTTCTATTCGCATTGATACTTCTAATTGGCTTTGGTAAATTGAAATAAAATTACTTTTCCATCACCAGAGATAACTGCGTTTAGCCCTTTTTCAACCTTTGCATAACGAATCTTTTTAGGAAACTCATTGGCCTTATTTTCACAAGTAAAACTCTCCATTTCAATTTTAGTTACTTTGAAAATGGTAGGCTTAATAGCATCCTGTTGCAACACTTCGAAATTCCAAGTGTCTTCCGATTTGATTAACTTTATGGATTCCTGCCAAATAGTATCTGAAGCTTTTAAAGTAAGTCCCCAGCCACTTAATTCATTCTCATTAATTTTTTTCCAGTACTCATAAGTTTCACTGCCTTCTGCCTCATTGGTTCTTTTCCAGGTTCCAAGCAGCCAATCGAAATTGCTATTGATGGCCTTCGATTCTATCCGGTGGGTTTTAAAAGTGTTTATATCAGTAAAGCCAAGAAAACAAAAGAGACTTAACAGGATGAGCAGTTTATTCATGGGTTTGGTTTTGCTGAAATTGTATCCTAAGATACTCAATCTTAATGAATGGGTCAAGTTTGGTAAAAATACCAAAAACTACAGTAAATAAGAGCTTCCCAGTAATTTCCTGAAGCTTTGGAATTAAATATTTTATGGGAAACCCTGACTTATGTTAAGGGGTTTTCAAGCTTGTTGAGTAGGGTTTAAACGAATTTTGAGCATCGTTTTTTATCCATAAACCCTTCATCGACCATGAAATCCATTTTCCCAAAAGAGATTCTAGACTATACTTCAGAATTATACAGGTATAATTTCCTAAAAAGGAGTCAAGTAATCTATATGATCCTATTGATATCGCTGCTCATCATTGGCGCTGCTTTACCTTTCATCAAAATCGATCTTTACACTTCATCTCCTGGAATAATTAGGCCCAGTAAAGAACGAAATCTAATAACTAGCCCAATTAATGGAATGATCAACGATGTCCTTATTGTTGAAAATTCATCCGTCAAAGAAGGTGACACCCTTGTGATATTAGATGACTCCTCCATTTCACAGGAGTTAGCCCTAATTGAAGAACATACAGATACTTTAAAACTATATATTGAAGATTTGAAGCTGATGTGTCATGATCTTATGGTTCCGCAAGATTCCTTAGTAACCGCATTAGGCAAAAGTCAATTTCAACAATACGAGCAAAAACTGAAAGATCTTGAGAAAAAAAGGCAAAGACATCTCTCAACGTTCAAGAGGCAAAATCATTTGTATAAAAAAGGGGTCATCGCCAAAATTGAATTTGAAACATCAGCATATGAACTGGAAACATCTCGAAACGAACTTCTTTATTTTAAGAAAAATCAGATACGTCTTTGGCAAAACGAATTGCATCAAAAAAAATCTGATTTGCGTGTAGTTCAATCCAAATTGTTATCATTAAAAAAAAATAAAGATTTACATTATATTGTTTCTCCTACAACTGGTAACATTCAGGATTTCAAAGGGTTTGATAGAAACAATTTTCTTTATACCGGAACCGCTATTGCGGAAATTTCCCCGCAAACCGACCTGATGGTTGAGTGTTACGTGTCACCATCCGATATTGGTCAAATAAAGAATAACCAACCCGTAAAATTTCAAATAGACGCATTTGATCATGCCCGATGGGGTACTGCCACAGGTCAAATTGTAAGAATCAATCAAGACATAAGTAAAGTCAACGATCTTCCCATGTTTAAAGTTTTATGTTCTATCAATGAAACCGGTCTTTTTTTAAATAAAAAAATCAATGGAAGTTTTCAGAAAGGAATGACTCTTACAGCACTTTTCTTTATTGAAAACAGGTCCCTTTTTCAATTGCTGTTTGATAAACTAGATGACTGGTATGACCCTAGTTAGAAAAACCATGTCTGGATTGAATATTAAACAACACGATATCACCGACTGTGGAGCAGCCTGTATTGCTTCTATTGCCGCTTTCTATAAGCTTTATTTGCCCTTATCAAAAATTCGTCAATATATCGGAACAGACAAAGATGGAACAAATATTCTCGGAATACTGGAAGGTGCTCAAAAACTCGGTTTTGATGCAAAGGGCGTAAAGGGAGATGTCACTAGTCTTTATAAAATTCCAATTCCTGCCATCGCTCATACTGTTATTGACGGACGTCTTAATCATTTTGTTGTCATTTACAAGGTATCTCAAAAGCATATCAGGATTATGGATCCTGGAACAGGAAAAACAGAGCAGATCTCACTCGATAGCTTTATGGAACAATGGACAGGAGTTCTTGTCATTCTGCTTCCCAATGAATCGTTCAGTGCAAGAAATGAAAAAATATCTCAATTTCTTCGATTTTGGCATTTATTAAAGCCGCATAAATTCATACTCTTCCAATCGCTTATTGGCTCCTTCTTTTACACGATCCTTGGATTTTCAACTTCAATTTATATTCAGAAAATCACTGACCACGTCCTTCTTAATGAAAACTTTAAGCTGCTGAATATCATGAGTATATCTATGATATTCTTATTGGTAATTCAAATCATTCTCAGCGTATACAAAGATGTTTTTTTGATTAGAACAGGGCAGGAAATTGATGCAAGATTAATACTGGGATATTATAAACATCTCTTAAAACTACCTCAGCAATTTTTTGACAAAATGCGTGTAGGAGAGATATTGTCACGAATCAATGATGCTGTCAAAATAAGATTGTTTATCAACAACACTGCCCTCAATTTAATGGTAAACTTGTTTATCATTATTTTCTCTTTCCTTCTGATGTTCACATACTATTGGAAACTGGGCTTGTTGATGATAGGTATTTTACCTGTATATCTGCTCATCTTTATGATTACCAACAAGTTAAATAAAAAGACTGAACGAAAAATTATGGAATCTTCTGCTGATCTTGAAAGTCAACTTGTTGAATCCCTAAATGCCATCAGCACCATCAAACTGTTCGGTCTAGAAAGCGAAATGAATGCTAAAACTGAGTACAGATTCATCAAGGTGTTAAAAAATGGATATCGGTCCTCACTTAATCAGGTGTTCAGTCAATCTTCAACCCAGGGAATATCAAGTTTGTTTACTATTTTACTGCTGTGGATCGGTTCATATTATGTTTTGGCAAAAGAGCTTACTCCGGGTGAACTTTTCTCTTTTTACGCCATTATCGGATATTTTACCGGACCGGTTTCAGGATTAATTTCCTCAAATAAAACCATCCAAAATGCCCTAATCGCATCTGACAGGCTTTTTGAAGTATTTGATCTTGAAACTGAAGTATCTGAAAATTGCTACTCTTTTGATAAATCAACCTTAGAACAAATCAGATTTAAAGATGTAGCCTTTGGCTACAATAACAAAGGGGTAGTTTTCTCCAGTTTAAATTTAAGCTTTAAAAAGGGTGAGATTACAGCCATTGTAGGAGAAAGTGGTTCCGGAAAATCTACCCTGATCCATTTAATTCAAGGCTTATACCTATTAAAAAAAGGAAATATTCTAATTAATGAGCAAGACATTAAATACATAAGTAAAACAAGCCTCAGAAAAATCATTAGTGTGGTCCCCCAACAAATTCACCTTTTTGATGGAACCTTGATTGAAAACTTAGCACTTGGAAAGCTTCAAATTGATATGGAAAAGGTGCTTCATATTTGCAATTCCTTGAAAATGATGGATTTCATAGAAGAACTTCCCCAAGGTTTTAATACTTATCTGGGTGAAAACGGAGCGACACTTTCTGGAGGTCAAAAACAAAGGGTTGCCATTGCTAGGGCCTTATATCAGGATCCGGAAGTGTTGATACTTGATGAAGCAACTTCTTCACTTGACAGTGAATCAGATGCCGCCCTTCAAAAAACAATAGTTGATCTGAAGGAAAAAAATAAAACCGTTATCCTAATTTCTCACAGATTACTCAATTTAACAAGTGCCGATAAAATTATGGTTTTAAAAAACGGAAAGCTTGTTCAATCGGGCCATCACAACAAGCTCATCCTTGAAAAAGGTCCTTATCAAGATCTATGGAACAAACAGTTTCCTGACAATTACTCTCATGACACATCTGTCTAACTAAAATCAAAAGCAATGAACAATTTAAAGCAACTGGAACGACTTAGAAAAACGCATCAACTGATAAAACTTGAAACAACAGGAACTCCTTTCGAGCTATCAGAAAAATTACATATTAGCGTAAGACAAACTTATCTTTTACTCGAACAACTCAAGGAATTTGATGCTCCATTAAAATTTAACCGTCGCACAAAAACTTACTATTATGAATTCGATTTTGAGCTGACAATCAATATTTCCATTCAAGTAATGGCCAGAGAAAAACTAACAAATATTTATGCCGGACAATCTTTCTCAAACTATCTTTTTTCACTGCAAGGAAGGTGCAGTAAGCCCAGTTATCTTAGCTATATCAAAACAAAGCTAGACGTAGCCGGTTAGACGTAACCATATTTTGAAAAATCAATAAATGTATAACAAGACTCCATTCAAAGGGGTCAAAAAACTTTAAAACTTATGAAAGAAGTAGCATATTATGGGATGCATGAACTGGCTCCTGAAGAATTAGATCAAATAAAAGGAGGCTTACCTATATTGGTCGTCTTGGGAGCAGTAACAACTGCGGTGAGTGTTGGTAAAATCTTAGACCAAGTAGGAGCATGGTTTCTACAAGGCTGGAATAATCCAAGATAATAGTTATGGAAAATATTTCAAAAATGAACTGTATCCACCTTGATCATAATGAATTACTTAGTCTTCAAGGAGGAGGTCCTATCAAAGAAGCGGTAGAATGGTACTACAAGACGGTAGGGAGTTTTTACAGAGGAATTTATGACGGACTCCTGGGGAATGAACCCTTGATATAATTGATTTAATAATGAGATCAATAATCAATCTTGCCTATGTCTTTTTTATTGTTGGAATTTTAAATTTTGTCTTTCTCGTTGATACGATATTAACAGATCCAGCAATAGAATTTTCTATCTTTTCGATGGCAACTACTAAAACAATCAACATCATTTATTATGGTGTTATATGCATAATCCTGTTTTTTGCAGGTATCTATATCATTAGAAACAATAAAAAAATAATAAAATGACTCAATTAGATATTACCGGACTACAAGTTTTAAATCAAGAGGAAATCCATGTTATAAGAGGTGGTGCTGAACCTGCTAAAGGCTCTTATGCTGCAGGATATGCAGTAGGATCTTGGTTTAGAGAAATGTACAGTATTTGGTCTTATGGGCTCACCCACCTTAGGGAGCGCTAAAAGCCAAAAATGCCTCGTTGATTAACGAGGCATTTTTTAATTATGTCATTCACTTAATTCTTTTGGGCCAACAACCATTGCAATCTATCATAAGAAACAAGATAATGTATGATGACAAGCCCACCTAAAGCATAACTCAATCTGGGATATGCCAAGTCATATAGTGCCCAAACAGCTAAGGCAAAAAATATAAATTCAATCACTAATCTAATCAGGCCTGATACAGGTACTGGTGCGTTGCCAGAACGACTTGGATCATCAGGAACGGCAAAGGTTCCCCATACTATAGTCATCAAAATGGGTAAGCCCAGACCAAGTACATATTGAAGCGTGCCGTCAAAACTTTTCCAGCCCCATAAACCTACTGATGCGAGAGCCATCAGCTCAAGTAGAAATCGGATCATTAGATTAACAGGATGGCTTCCCATAGTTATTGGCTTAAATTAAAAACACAGTGAGAAACGTAAAAAAATTTCACAATGAAAATAATGCGCTATTACACCACTTTCAATAAAAAATAATTCCGTTTACCTCTTTGTAGTAAGATGAATTTATCTGCAATTAAGTCTCCATTACCTAAAACAAAGTCATCTTTTACTTTTTCCTTGTTTATAGAAATAGAATTTTCTTTTAAGGCTCTTCTCGCCTCTCCATTTGATTTCAAAAAGCCAGACTTTTCGTTCAAAGCCTCAACAATCTCTAAACCATTTTCTAATTCCGTTTTTCCAATTTCAGCTTGAGGTACTCCTTCAAAAACGTCAAGAAACGTTTGTTCATCAAGGGTTTTCAAGTCATCTGCTGTCGATCTGCCAAACAAGATTTGCGATGCCTTTACCGCATTTTCATAAGCCTCTTGCCCGTGACACATCACTGTGACCTCCTCACCTACTTTCTTTTGCAATAATCTCAGATGAGGTGCTTCTTTATGCTCTTCTATAAGTTTTTCAACGGTATCCTGATCCAGGAAAGTGAATATTTTGATATAATTCTCGGCATCCACATCTGAAGCGTTAAGCCAGTATTGATAAAACTTATAAGGAGACGTTCTTTTTGTATCGAGCCAGATATTTCCACCTTCAGTCTTTCCAAATTTAGTCCCATCAGCCTTGGTTACCAAAGGGCTGGTTAAAGCATAGGCTTTACCTTGTACTTTCCTTCTAATCAACTCAGTACCTGTAGTGATGTTACCCCATTGGTCACTTCCTCCTATTTGTAACCTACAATTTTTATGGCTGTATAAATGAAGAAAATCATAGCCCTGAACCAGTTGGTAAGTGAATTCTGTAAAGCTCATTCCTTCTTTTGACTCTGCATTGATACGATTCTTAACAGAATCCTTGGCCATCATATAATTGACGGTGATATGTTTTCCGATATCTCTGGCAAAGTCAAGAAAAGAAAGATCTTTCATCCAGTCATAGTTATTGACCATTTCTGCTGAATTCTCTACAGCTCCAGAAAAGTCAATAAACCTTTCCAAAGTTTGCTTTACTCCGTTGATGTTTTTTGCCAAGGTCTCCTCATCGAGTAAATTTCGTTCATTCGATTTTCCTGAAGGGTCACCAATCATCCCTGTGGCCCCTCCTACCAAAGCAATTGGCTTGTGTCCCGACTTTTGCAAATGCATTAATAAAATGATCTGTACCAAACTACCAATATGCAATGAGTCTGCCGTTGGATCAAAGCCAATATAGGCGGCTGTAGATTCCTTTTGCAGTTGCTCTTCTGTACCAGGCATGATAGTATGCAGGAGTCCTCTCCAACGCAACTCTTCAACAAAGTTCTTCTTCATTCTTAGAAATTTGCAGCAAATATAAAAAAGAAAGCCTTGTTTGAATTCATATCTTTGAAATATTCACTCAAATTAAGAGATTTATCAAAGCCCCATTATCATTCAATTGTTTATTTTCGTAGCATGATTTTGGTAACCGGCGGAACTGGCTTGGTGGGCTCACACCTGTTATATCATCTTTTACTTGAAAATGATAGTGTTCGTGCTATTCATCAAAAAAACAGTGATCTCAACGCTGTAAAAAGAGTTTTTCAATTTTATGGACCGGATACAGAGCGTCTTTTCAACAAGATACGTTGGGTTGAGGCGAGTTTAAATGACATTCCCGAGCTTGAAAAAGCATTTGAGCATGTAAAATATGTGTATCACTGTGCGGCAATCATCTCTTTTGCATCAAAAGACTATCAGAAAATGAGGAAGGTCAATATACATGGTACAACAAATATTGTGAACCTATGTATCAGTAATCATGTCGAAAAGCTTTGTTTTGTAAGTTCTGTTGCTGCCATTGAAAATGGTGCTGAAGGTCAATTGATGGATGAAACTGATAATTGGAACAATGCTACTGACAAAAGTGATTATGCCATCACAAAGTATGGAGCAGAAATGGAGGTTTGGAGAGCTTCTCAGGAAGGTATTCCTGTGGTTATTGTTAATCCGGGAGTCATTCTGGGCTCTGGTTTCTTGCAAAAGGGCTCTGGTACTCTTTTTAGCAATGTACAAAAAGGCCTTAAGTTTTATTCTGAAGGAGTCACTGGTTTTGTTGGGGTTCAGGATGTGGTTAAAATCATGATTCAATTGATGGGTTCAACCTTGGCCAATGAGCGCTTTGTCTTGATTTCAGAAAATCTCTCCTATAAAGATGTCCTATTTATGATTGCTGATGCGCTCGGAAAACAACGGCCCAGGATCAAGATCAACAAGTTGATCAGTGCTTTTGTATGGAGAGTTGAGTTTTTGAGAAGTAAAATAACGCTTTCAACTCCTTTATTAACGAAATATACGGCGAAATCAGCTATGTCAAACCATCCCTATACTGCTGAAAAAATAAAAAAGGAACTGGATTTTGAATTTGAGCCTATAAGTGGCTGTATAGAAAAAGTTGCGCGTGATATAAATACTTAAGTTGACTTTTCATTCTGAAAAGAAATTACTTTTTTATATCTAGTGAGTTTTCAATACTATCATTCTTTCTTATAGCGTCTCTGGATTTATCTGAAAAATTGTTATCAGCATCTCCCTTCGGCTCCATAATATCTTGAAGGTTTCCTATTCTGCGTTCTACTTCTTCAAAAATATCTTCATACTCCTGAATATGAGCAGTATAATATAGATTAGACTCAGCAAACCTGGTACTGTCTATATTGTGTTTTTGATAAACCAAAGACATATAGTTTCTGTCTTTCTCAAGATGAACATTCTGTATATTGGAGGTTCCGACGGCCAAGTGCATATCATAAAGTAAATCGATCATTTCTGACTTTCCGATCAATCCTTCAGGTTTCTCGTAGTTTACCTTATCCTGACAACCAAGCAAGAAAACGACCAATAATATTGTATAAATTGTTTTCATTATCTCTCAAATAGCAATCGCTTACCTTTTATTTGATCATTAAAAACGCCTTTGTTATAAATCAGCTGACCGTTTACAAAGGTATGGGTCACCTGAGAATGGAAAGTTGTTCCTTCAAATGGAGACCAACCACATTTATATAAAATATTATCTTTACTAACCGTTTGACTCTGTTTAGGATCAATCAATACAAGATCAGCAAAATAGCCCTCCTTAACATAACCCCTTTTTTCTATTTTAAATAATCGGGCCGGGTTATGACACATTTTCTCCACAACTTTTTCCAAACTGATTTTTTCTTCTTTTACCGCTTCCATCATCGCTAAAATCCCATGCTGTACAAGAGGACCACCACTAGGGGCCTTTGTATACACCTGTCTTTTCTCTTCCAAAGTATGTGGCGCATGATCTGTTGCAATCACATCGATCCTGTCATCAAGTAAGGCTTTCCATAGCCCTTCTTTGTCCGATTTAGATTTCACTGCAGGGTTCCATTTGATAAAAGCTCCCTTTTTTTTATAATCTCTGTCATCAAACCATAAATGATGAATACAAACTTCAGCAGTGATCTGCTTTTCCTCAAGCGGTATTTTATTTGTAAACAAATCTGTTTCAATCGCGGTTGATAAATGAAAAACATGTAGCCTCGCACCTGTTTTTTTGGCAAGTTTAATGGCTTTTGACGATGATATATAGCAAGCCTCTGCACTTCTTATCACAGGATGCATTTCCATCGGAATATCCTCACCATAAATGCTTTTTTGCTTGTCTAAATTATTTTTTATGGTCGTCTCGTCTTCGCAATGGACTGCGATTAGGAGTTTTGTAGACGAAAATATTTTTTCTAGAACTTCTTCATCATCCACCAACATATTACCTGTTGAAGAACCTAAAAACAGCTTAATTGCAGCAACATTTTTAGGGTTCGTTTTTAAAAGTTCCTCAAGATTGTCATTGGTACCACCCATCATAAAAGAGTAGTTGGCATAGGAATCTTTTGCCGCTATTTGGAACTTATCTTCCAGTAATTCTTGAGTTGTTGCCTGTGGCACAGTATTCGGCATTTCTATAAAAGAAGTGATTCCTCCGGCTACAGCTGCCCTGGATTCAGTGGCTATATTCGCCTTGTGGGTAAGTCCCGGTTCGCGAAAATGTACCTGATCATCTATAATTCCGGGAATCATAAGCTTTCCTGAGGCATCTATAATCTTCGTGTTTTGAGGAAAATCTTCAATGTTTTCACTAATTTCCTTAATCATTTCACCCTCGATCAGCACATCGCATATGGATGTACGCCCTTCATTAACAAGGCTAACATTTCTTATTAACGTATTGATAATCATACTTTTCTATTTTTTTAGTGGTTTTGGTAAGCCCGCGAATCTCATTTTAATAATACCAAAAATGGCTTCTGTAATAATGGTCTTGCTCATTTTGGATTCTCCAAGAGTCCGGTCTGTAAAAATAACTGATACCTCCTGAATATTAAATCCATGTTTCCATGCTTTAAATTTCATTTCTATCTGAAAGGCATAGCCTACAAACTTTATTTTATCTAACTGAATCTTCTCCAGCACCTTTCTGTTATAACATACAAAACCAGCTGTGGTGTCATTAAAAGGCATTCCCGTTACAAAACGAACATATTTTGATGCAAAATATGATAATAACACTCTTTTCATTGGCCAGTTTACCACATTAACCCCATTTGAATATCTAGAACCAATGGAAACATCTGCTCCTTCTTTAACACATTTATCATATAACCTCACAAGGTCAACTGGATTGTGTGAGAAATCAGCATCCATTTCTATAATATAATCGTATTTCTTTTTGATGGCCCATTTAAACCCATGGATATAGGCCCTTCCCAGCCCATCTTTTTTATTTCTTATCTCAAGAAAAAGGCTTTTGGGATGCTCTTCTTGCAGTTCCTTAACAATATCAGCTGTTCCGTCAGGAGAACTATCATCAACAATTAGTATATCAAAACATTTCGTTTGAGAAAAAGTTGCTCTAATGATCTTCTCAATATTCTCCTTCTCATTGAAGGTGGGAATGATAACCAGCGTATCTTGCATAATACTTATTTAGTAAGGCAAAGGTAAAATAAATAATTGCTAATTTTGTGTTAAGAATATGCTTAATGAAAATATTAAAGAATCCTAAGATTCAATTTTTTTCCATCCTGTTTTTATTTCTCGTAATCAATGTATTACAAAGCCGCTTTACCTACCTGTTTGAAGACGAAGCTTATTACTACATGTGGTCAAAAAACTTAGCTTTTGGGTACTTTGATCATCCGCCAATGGTTGCGTTATGGGCCTTTTTAGGAACATTTATGGTAAAGGGCGAGCTTGGCTTAAGGCTTTTAAGCACGATTAGTTTTTCCTTAATGATATGGATCATTTGGACGATGATCGACTTTAAGGAAAAATGGCGTTATGTATTATTGTTTTTTCTCATCGTGGTTTCATTGACCCTTTGGCAGGTTTTTGGTTTTATCATCACCCCTGATACGCCTTTATTACTTTTTACTTCTCTATTTCTTCTAGCCTATAAGCGATTTCTTGATAAAGAAAGTATTGGCAACATCTTTTTGCTGGGCTGTAGCATGGCTGCAATGTTGTATAGCAAATATCACGGTATCCTTGTTATTGGATTTGTGGTTATTTCACACCTTAAACTCTTAAAAAATCCCCGGTTTTGGATGGCAGGACTTCTGGGTTTACTGCTTTTCTTGCCTCATCTGAACTGGCAATATGAAAACGGTTTTCCTTCGTTTGAATATCACTTGAAAGAAAGAGGGAAAAAACCGTACAGTATTCTCAATAATCTGACACATTTTGCAAACATGATTGCTGTGGTTGGTCTAACTTTTCCTGTAGTTTATTTGGCTTTTTTTAAACAAAAAACCGTTGGATTGTTTGCACGGTCATTGAAGTTTATCGTTTATGGCTTCTTTCTCTTTTTCCTTATAAGTTCTTTTAAATCTCAGCCTCAGGCCCAATGGGTAATCGTT
>NODE-215-length-20677-cov-4.09718_pt1 | contig 20677 bp, 15 predicted proteins | sample MGYA00139097_ERZ477577 | MGnify/ENA metagenome assembly ERZ477577
AGACGGCTGGCGTGTTTATGCCACCTGCAGACATCCCGCAGAGGCTGTCGAACTACAGCGACTTACCAAGATTTACAGCGCGCTGAGTCTGCATCGGCTCGATATCACCGTTCAGGAGGATATCTGCGGGATTCATAGGGAAATGGAAGGCATCCCCCTTGATTTGTTGATCAATAACGCGGGGGTATGTTTCGAAGGAAACGACCTTGGCCCCGATAGTGTAGCATATGATGTGTGGAGAAGGACCTTAGAGGTCAATACTATTGGTACGGTCCGCGTCATAGAGACCTTGCAGGGAAACATCTATTTGAGCAAACAGGATCGGCTGATCGTGGTAATCAGCTGTGATGTTGGTAAGATCGAGGAACCCGATCAGCTGGTAAAGAATCATTATTACCGATCCAGCAAGGCGGCTTTGAATGTCGCTGCCCAGGGATTGGTCGCTGGGTTAAAACTACGTCAGATCGGGTTACTATTGCTGCATCCGGGAGAGGTTATAACCCGAATGGGTTCAGACGAAGGCATACCGCCACACAACAGTGTCGATGGGATGAGAAAACTGATTGAGTCGTTTTCTCTTGACCGTAGTGGCTGTTTTCAAAGATATGATGGAACATTTCTGTCCTGCTGAATCAGCGGCGGTGCTGTAGCCTCAAATCTGGTCCTGGCAGTCGGGACAGATCAGATGCTTCTCGCTCTGGATTTCGGGTCGATCCTGATAGTCATCCAGTGAAACCCACTGGGAGTCTCCTCCATAAATTTTCTTGCAGCCAACACACAGCGGTAGAAGATTCTCCAGCTTTTCAATGCGATGCAGCGCGACCGCGAGGTCATCGAGAACATCTTGATTGTCCTGCAATATGTTTTTTCGTTCGATTGCATATGCTATCGATTTACGTAGGGCGAGTGGCGAAAGATGTTGTTTCTCTAGATGATCCTGAGCTCCGTAGCGTACGCATCTAATCGCAAAACTCTCTTCACCTTGGCTGTCTGCTGCCACGATGACCGCAGTGTTAGGCGATGCCTCGATCAATCGGCGTATGGTATCAAGACCACGTGCATCGGGCAGTGTTGGGTCAACCAGAATTACATCAAAGCCATAGTGAGCTATCAAGCCCATTGCTGAAGCGAGAGTCTCTGCCTCTTTGATTTCGGTGGTGCCAGTTATACCAAGTTCCAGACACTCTCTCACTAAATCGGTACTGAAGGGATCGTTTTCCACGATCAGAATCGAAATGTTTTCCATCACCCTGCTCCATGCAAAATTAAGTGTTCTGCAACCCATGAACACAACACATATCACTTAAGCAAAAATTATACCCAATAGAAGAAGCAAAAAAGAACCACACGTTTTATCGATCATCAGTATCAGCCAATCTGTTCTTATCGGATGTTTTTCGAACAAATTTGTGCGGTGCTTGATGTGTGGCCTGTTGTGCTTTATCCTGCAACGTTAGAGGCTTAGGTTCTGTACTATGATAATACAGAGTAATGCAGAGGGTTGACAATGAGTATCTGTTTGTCATTAATACAAAAATGGGATAAGGTCTTGTTCGGTTAGCACTGTTTTTCTAAACAACCCTTGCGCCGTAGGTCACAACCATGAACGATCCAGAAGCCTCAGCAAGTGTATTGCTCATCGATCAGGACCGATCGGTTTTTGAAGCACTTTCACAAACCTTTGCTGAGAGCGGGGTCAATCTGAGCTATGCACCTTCGATCAACGGGGGAGTGAAGAGCAACAACTCTCACACGTTCGATGTTTTACTGCTGCGGGATGAGTTGAACGGAGGGCTTGATCAAGAAACAATTGCCGCCTTTCTTTCTGGTGCAGATGCACCAGAGGTTATTATTTTTACGAGGCAAGGAGACCTGGAGCAAGCAGAGAAAGCACTCAGGATCGGGGTCTGGGAATATGTGATCGATGCATTTCCAATCCGTGTACTGCCGGATGTGGTACAGCGGGCCCTGCGCTACCGTAAAAACAAAGTTGTCACATCGGCTGACAAACAAAAACAGATTCATAGACGGCTTGAACAAACAGGCATCATTGGCCGCAGCGAGGTCATGCAAAAGTGTATCGACCAGGTTATCCGTATTGCACAATCAGATGCCAATGTCTTGATATTCGGAGAGTCCGGCACGGGGAAAGAGTTGTTCGCTTCAGCAGTCCACGACCTGAGCCCCCGATCTAAAAAAGAGATGACCATTATCGATTGTGCCGCGCTTCCACCGTCGCTGGCGGAGTCCATTCTCTTCGGTCACGTCAAAGGCTCGTTCACTGGAGCTGATAAGGCTCAACGCGGACTTGTGGAGCAATCTGATGGAGGTACCCTTTTACTCGATGAGATCGGTGAGCTGCCTATGTCAGTGCAGAAGAAACTGCTTCGGGTTATTCAGGAACGAACCTATTTGCCGGTGGGATCCACTACCGAGAGAAAAAGCAATTTCAGGCTTATTTCAGCAACCAACAAAGACCTGCAGGCTATGGCTGATGAAGGATTGTTCAGGGAAGATCTGCTCTTTCGCCTGAAAACCTTTTTCCTCGAACTACCGCCGCTTCGGACCAGAGTCGCTGATATCGCTGAATTGGCCTATTTTTGCCGGAATCAATATTGCCGGCGGCATAAACTCCAGAAAAAGAAATTTTCATCTGACTACCTGATGCTGCTTACCCAATATAATTGGCCAGGCAACGTAAGAGAGCTGTTTCAGGCTGTCGAGCGCTCAATAACAGATGCCCTGGAGAGTGATACCCTGTATCCGGTGCATCTCCCTACGGGAATCCGGATTCATGAGGCCAGAAGGAAACTTCTCAAAAGACGAGGTCCTGATTCAGAAACAACCCCAGATAAGCAAAAAATCAATGGTGAAGGCCGACCAACAGTTCAGTCCTCAGTGGCCGAGTTGGCTGATGCCATCCCCGAGACGATGACACTCAAGGAGGCGCGCGATGCGGCCATTGCCAGCCAGGAAAAAATCTACCTTGAAAAACTGCTCAGCCAGACCGGTGGTAACATCAAAGAGTGCTGCTCGATCGCCGGTCTTTCTCGTTCCCGTCTCTACGATCTGCTGAAAAAATACGAACTAATCAGTAACAGGTCCCAAAAATCAAATAGCTCCAACAATTAGTAACAAGGTTCATACCTGCGATCGGCTGGCCTCTACCACCCTGTTTTGTCAGACAGAACAGTCTCCTGCTTCACCTAATTGATAAATCCTTACGAGCGAGCAGGTCGATCTCAATCACCAATCCCAGGTAGACAGTTCGGCTTTGCTATTGTCGAACATTCTGTATCAAACTTTGGTTGATTTCCTTCAATAACTTTGAGCTTTCGAAAACATAAGGATCCATGGGAATTAATATGATCTTCTCTTGTCTTCCATGTTGTCCTGAATTGTTGGACAATTCCGAGCGCGCTGGGAATTTAAAACCCCGCTGCTGATGGCGGTTGTTGGGGAAGCTTTTGAAACCTTTGCCCCCGGTAGAATCGCGCTCCAAGGGGCGGGGTATTTTACGCAAACAAGGCAGTAAAACGTGTTTTTCCAGGAAATGTGTTTAAGACTATCCTCTCATACCCGCGCTCTTCGCTTTGTGTTCAGCTGTACTGATTAGTCCACAATCGTATAGATGCATCAATGGTCTATTTCTTGCATTGCTTTTTTTTGTTTGCTTGAGTTGACCAGAGGATCACTCTGGACCTTTGATGATATTCTCGTTGTCAAGCAGCAAATTCATGAAAATGGAAACACGTGAACATCTAGGGTGGAATTGAGAATTCAGCAAAGTCGTAAGCGGCAGGTAATCTGACTGTTTGCCCATTGAGTCACCAACACCTGGTCGGTTCATAAGGAGAATTCAACAGCAGGAGGAAGATGGATGATCGATAAAGATAAATATATCCACGAAGTTGAAAAACAAATAGATGAATGGCGACGCGATATATATAAGCTCAGGATTGTTACCGAAGACGTAGGCTGGAAGGATCCCGACAGGCAGATGCATTATTATCAGGTAATTGAAAAGCTTTCGGCCAAAGAATCTGAAGTTGCCGACAAGCTCGCGTTGCTCAAAGACTCCAATCTCCATGATTGGCAGGTGAACAAAGATGAGATTGATCTGTTACGAAAAGAGGTTACAGAAGCCATTTCTGAGGCCAGGTCGAGGGTAACATAACAGTGTATTTCAATTTCACAGCTGTTCGGTATTTGCCGTAATACCCATTCCTCCTTGTGGCTGGTAGACAGCAGAGGTCGCAAAATTACAGGTTTTTTTTATCTGGTGCCTGAAAGGAATTTCAGTTTGGGGATATAGAGCACAGGAACTTGATATTTATGATGAGGCGGCAGGATTCTTCATCGATTCCATCAAAGAGGGTATACAAATTCGAGAACGGTTTAAAAATGTATTTCTGCAGGCATATAGGCAAAAAACCGGTTCATCTTTCTCTGACAACGTTTCGGAATGCGCCACTTGTTTTCCTGTTGACGACGAAGAGATTATTATTCGATCGAACAACGGTACCGGAGGTTGGCTGGAAATTGAGAACGAAGATGAGCGTTTCTTTAAAGCCATCATCCTGTAGGGACTGAAGGGAATATCCGCCTATGCAGAACATGCTTGCCAGATTGATTGAAATAGCAGCAATGACAAGGCTATAACGGATATTCACATCATAATTGCCAAAAAGAAGGGAGGCTGTGAGTGGGATAATGGACAGGGCTGCGAAGGAAATACAGAGCTGTCCAAAGTATTTTGGCAGAACCGGTATTCGAACACTATATTGCAGTATGCGCAAGCTATCTTCTCTAGTAGCTAGGCTGATCTGAAAAGTTGGTAATCACAAACCACTACTCTATTTTCTAATACGTTTCTCGGTTCTGAAGTTGGTCTCAAATCAGAAGTCCTACAGGACCGTAATTCCAATAAGTATGACAATTTCCTTTGAAGTTTGGTTACCAGCATATCCCATGCTTAGCAAAGTGCGCAAAGGTAGCGCCCGCCTTTGGATATCCTGTAGGCGTCAACCGAAATGGAGAGAGAAACGATGAAAATATGGATTGCCGTTTTAACCATATGTTTTAGCCTACCATGGGCGATGACAGGGTTGGCCCTGGAGGCTGATGATGCTGAAAACCTGGTGCTCTACCTTGAGAATGATATGTTTGGTGGTACCGATAAAAATTATAGCAATGCCGTAAAACTGTCATGGACTTCAGGAGATATTGATGAATATAGCGATGACGGTTTTACACCTAAGGATGTGCCGGTTCTGGGGAGTTGGTTGAGCAGAGAAGGATACCAGAGAAATCTTGGCCTCTCTGTTGGCCAGAATATCTACACCCCTGAGGACACCGATAGCAAGGAGTTGGTAGAGGATGATCGACCGTATGCCGGACTGCTTTATCTCGCCTTTGCCCTCTATCGTAAAAATGAAATAACACTCGATACCCTCGAGTTGACCCTGGGAGTAATTGGTCCTGCATCTCTCGCTCAGGATAGTCAGAGACTGGTTCACGATCTCTATGGAATTGATTCACCCCAAGGATGGGATAACCAGCTCGGAAACGAGCTTGGTGTTGGGCTGAGTTGGCAGCGCAGTTGGCGGATGATTACGGTTGGCAGACCTTCCGGCTGGGGATGGGACTTGATTCCTCACCTTGGTATCGCTGCAGGTAACATATCAACCTATGCCAACACAGGCTTTGATATTCGATTTGGCTATAACATACCCAGGGATTTCGGTACTTCCCTGATCCGTCCGGCAGGAAATATCCTTGCACCAGTGTCCGAAACTGATCCCCGGCTCAATAATAAACGAGATTTCGGGATTGTCTGGTTTGCGCAGGTAGAAGGCAGAGCTGTGGCCTATAATGTTTTTCTTGATGGCAATACCTTTGAAGACAGCCACAACGTTGATAAAGAACCTTTCGTTGCAGATTTCTCTGCAGGTATTTCCTTGATCTATAAGGCCTTTAAGCTGACCTATACACATGTTTACCGGACCGAAGAGTTCACGGAACAGGACGGCGGGCAAGTCTTCGGGTCTGTTGCGCTATCAATGACTTTTTAACTGATGAAGCAAAGGTGATAGACAGAATGTTTGAAGACAGCCTCGGCTCAATGCTGGCCTGTGAAAGCATCGGGTGTGAAGTGGAAGAAGGCCCTTGACGTTTACACATAATTACTAATTCGCTGAGATCGGCTATAGGTGGATATTCTGCGGGAAAAAGGAAACCATTCTTAGGAAACCAAAAGGATGTTCAAACTGGAAGAAGGAAAGAACTGCTGGCGCCGCTCACATATTCGGGAGGGAGGTTTCATTCTCTCCGGTCAGGATTTCTTTCGTGCTTTTCGAGAGGCCCTGCTGCAGGCGGAGCGATACGTTTATATCCTTGCCTGGGATATCAGTGAGTCAATCGAACTTGTCCGTGAGGAGGGATTTGACGATGGACACCCGTTAACATTGAATAAGTTCATTTTTTCGGTCCTTGACGCAAATCCTGACCTGGAGATATACATTCTGCTCTGGGATTATTCGGTGCTCTATCTTGCCGAACGCGAATGGCTCCCTTTTACAGAATGGCGCGAGAGAAATCACCCGAGACTCCACCTGAAAACTGACGATGCCATAGATATGGGAGCCTCGCATCATCAGAAGGTGGTGGTTGTCGATGACGTGCTGGCCTTCTGCGGCGGCTTTGATTTGAGTACCTGGCGCTGGGATACGACAAAACATCACGCCGATGACCCGCGTAGAACAACCCCTGACGGCGAATCATTTCAACCCTACCATGATGTACAGCTGGTGTTTTCCGGGAGGGCGGCAAAAGAGATGGGCGATCTCTGCGCTCAGCGCTGGTTGAGAGGTACCGGCAATAATCTGCCCCGCCTGGAGTCAGAGATAGATAACACGCCATGGCCACCGTCTGTTACGTGCGAATTCCAGAATATAGAAGCAGGCATAGCCCTCACTTACTCCTCTTATAAAAAACACCAGGCCACCTTCCAGATCAGAAGATTGTATCTGGATATAATCGCGTCTTCCAGACACTACATTTACATTGAGAATCAATACTTATCGTCTCATGAAATAACCGAGGCGTTAATTGAACGCCTCAAAGATAAGGAAGGACCCGAGATTGTCATCGTTTTGACCAAAGAAGCTGGTCTGGCCAAAGAAAGTACTCTGGGAGTGCTCCGTGATCGGTTAATTGAAAGACTTACGAATGGTGATCAATATGGTCGTTTTTCCGTTTTTTACCCGTTTGTCGAGGATGACTCCGGTCATCAGACCCAGGTGTATGTGCACGCCAAGGTATTGATTGCCGATGATCGTATCATTGTCGCCGGTTCCGCTAATTTAAGCAATCGCTCAATGAGAGTGGATTCGGAAGTCAATCTGGTTCTTGCCTATCAGGAGCCTGCCGCGGAGGTCAAGCAACTACTGTACCGTTTGTTCACAATACATTTCAACTGTTCAGAGGAAACAGTGATTCGCTCACTCAGTACAGAGGATTCGCTTAGCGGTATGATTAAAGATGTTGGAAACGGTCGTCTCCACAGACTTAGGAAACTGGAGAGCGGGACTGGTTCACCACTACTGCGAAAAATCGCGGATACCCAGTTACTTGATCCGGATGAACCTCTTAATCCCGCCTCCTGGATGAGAAAGGCGATTCAGGAGGAACAGGGGGTTCAGGACGAAAAACCAGGATGGTATCCGTATTTCAAGTGGGGCATTGTACTTCTCGCATGTGTGTTTAGTGGTTGGCTGCTTAACAAGTTATGGGGTGGAGTTCTGGATAAAGAGAGTATCATCAGCTACCTTGAGGGTTTTCGTAACAGTCCATTAGTGATACCGGTTATATCGAGCATTTTTCTGGTAAGCGGGCTCATTGCCGTACCGATAAATTTACTGTTGGTTGCGTCAACAGTAGCGATTGGTCCATTGATAACCTTCGGATGCGGCCTCACCGGCTCACTGCTCAGCGCCATTATCGCATTCTGGGGTGGAAAAAGATTCGGTAAGCCACTACTCAAAAGGATAATCGGAAAAAAGCTGGAAAAAATTTCCCACAAGTTGGCGCGAGGCGGCATTTTCTCAGTTGCAATCGTCCGCCTTGTACCCATTGCACCCTTTGTCGTCGTAAATCTGGTGGCCGGGTTCTCTAAACTCAATTTTTCTCGATTTTTCTTCGGTTCCATCCTGGGCATGGTCCCAGGAATGTTTGCGGTGGTGTGGATGACATCTCAGGTTCACTCAGCAATCACTAAACCTCACTGGCAGATCTGGACCCTACTGGTCATCAGTCTGCTCGCTTTTGGCCTGCTGGCATATCTTCTGCGAAGCAAATTCAAATAATCGCATTTATTACTGTCGTAGGACTGGCATTGGTCACGTGTATGAGCTTAAAGCAAGCTCGTGGCAATCTCTAAATCCAAGGGTATCCACGCAACCTGGCAAACTTCAGTAGTTGGTGCTGGATCTGTCCAGTCAGGCAGGAAAATATACGAGATTTTGTCTTATCTAGCGGGACATATCGTTTTCCCTAAGATTTTGCGTCTACTTAATACCGATCATCAGTGCACTTGTGAGAAATGTTTTCGACCTGCTGCTTCTGGCACACCAATTGCTATGTGTATCTTGTCCAGAATGTAAATGAAATTATTGATGTTTCAGAATAGTAGAATGAAGAAGACACTATTATGTAAAGGGGGATCATCAGGAAAACTACCGTATAATTTCCGTATCCAAGGCGAGACAGCAGATGCAACCTGAGAGTGTGATACTGGTCTGTATTTATGACAGCGACGAAAAATATTTGTACAGGAGTCAGCTATGAATAACACTAACGCTTATTTGAACATGTTATAGAGATGGAACTTTCTGATAATAAGCTTTTAATGCAAAAATTCCTGCTGCGAAATAATAACCATTTTAATCAAGATGTTTTTCTGAAATTTCATGCTGATCAGCATGAGAAGACCAAGGATGTTCAGAATCTGTACTTTTGAAAAAAAGAAAGTGGAACACTCCGCAACATTGGTTGTGTGAAATTGCTATTAACACTTTAATTAGACAGGAGAAAAAATATGAACATGAAAGAAGCATACGAACAAAAACTACAGGCAAAATTAGACGAGTGGGGTGCAGAGATCGATAAACTCAAAGCAAAAGCAGACAACGCAGAAGCCGATGCACAGCTTGAATATTATAAACGAATTGAGGAACTGCGGACTATGCAGGAATCAGCCACCAATAAACTTGCAGAGTTAAGGGATGCTGGTGACGATGCATGGGAAGACCTTAAAGCAGGCATTGAGAGTGCGTGGGACTCTCTCGGCAGCGCATTGAAATCAGCTTCTTCGAGATTCAAGTAAACATCACTCTTAATCGCAGCCAACAATTAAGGAGGTTGCAAATGAAATCAAACATCTGTGGAATCTCAAGACTCTTCGCAAGCAACGGGATGAAGTTGCAGAATGGTATGGGAGCATGAAAACCAGTTCAGATGATACGTGGGATCACATGAAAAGTGGGTTCTCTGATGCGTATAAGGCCCTTGCAGATGCTTGGGAAAGATCCGAAAAAGAATTTAACCCCAAAGAATAGACCGACCTAACATCGCAAATTATTGCCTGCGTGAACAGAAAAAGACCAACCAAAGGGAGTTGTAATAATGGAAAAAACGAACGACTATCAGACAGATCGTCGAAGGTTTCTCGTCAGCATGGGTGTGGCTGGTGCAGCAACACTGGCTGTTCCTGCATTAAATGCGGTGGCCAAAGAAAGTGAGGTTAAATGGGGAGAAGAGCATGAAATTGTCATTATCGGCTCTGGCTTTACCGGCCTTGCAGCTGCTATTGAAGCAAAGAAATTGGGAGCAAAGGACGTCGTAGTCTATGACAAGATGCCATATTTTGGTGGAAACTCGACATATAACGGAGGATTGTTTGCCGTTCCAAACTCACCATTGCAGAAGGAAAAAGGAATTGATGATTCACCTGAAACGATGGCTGCTGACCAGGTAAAAGCAGGACGAGGTGTTGCCTATCAGGAACTCCTGCTCCATGTTGCGCAGCACGCCAATGAAGCGCTTCAGATGACTCTTGAGGCTGGAAGTGAATATGTGCCGTACTTACAGCAACTGGGTGGACACTCAGTGCCTCGTACATACCAGACGATAGAGGCATGTGGTGCCGGTATAATACGGCCACTCGTAAATCAATGTAGAAAGCTTGGCATAAAACTCGTTACCAGGGCTAAATTTGACAGCCTTATTTTTGATGACAAAGGGAACGCTGTCGGCGTAAAGATGATGATGGGGCATTACTTTGGGCGTGATGTTGAGGGAACTCCGGTAAATGTCCGTTCAGAACGTGGTATTTTGATAGCAACAGGCGGCTTTGCCAGAAATGTTGGGCTTCGGAGCGCCCAGGATCCGACCCTTACTGAAGAAGTTCCCTCCACCAACCCACCCAGTGCAACAGGGGAAGCGCTTCTCGAGATGTTCCGAGTTGGTGCGATTCCGGTTCATATGGCTTATATACAGACCGGGCCATGGGCTTCACCTGATGAGGATGGTTTTGGCTATGTTTCAAACTACTCAATTTACAATTTTGCTCATTCCATTTCCGTCAATGTTAAAAATGGTAAACGGTTCATGAATGAAATTGCAGACAGGAAGACACGGGCGGATGCGCAACTTGCTCTTCGTAACGATGATGGCTCTCCGCTTCCGCCAATAACTATCACGAGTTATGAACATGCTAAAGAGCATCCAACCATGGAAAAAGTGCTCAAATACGGCGTAGGATGGAAATTTGACACTGTCGATGAGCTTGCAGATCATTTCAATGTGCCGCTGGAACCGCTTAAAAAACAGATTGAAGAATATAACGGCTACGTTAAGTCAGGAGTTGATGAACAGTTTGGAAAACCAATGGGTAAAGCGGAAGGTAAATACATCCATGCCCCATTTGTAGTGGTGAGGAACTGGCCAAAGGTTCATTATTGCCAGGGCGGTGCCCAAATTGATGTGCATGCACGTGTGATTGATTCAAACACCTGGCAGCCAATACCTGGCCTTTATGCCGGTGGAGAGGTTACCGGAGGCATGCATGGCGTCAGTCGATTAGGAAGTTGTTCAATCCCCGACTGCATGGTTATGGGTATGACTGCCGCCCGCACGATGATGAAATCATAATTGCATATTACAAGGAGAGGTCATGAAACCACAATTGAAAGTAATTCTTATAGCCGTTGCTGCTCTATTTGCTGCAGGTACCAGCTTTGCCGGAGAAACACTGCAGCAATTCGGAGATAAAAATGGCCGGAGCTATCACGCTGACCTTTATGATGGAAATGCCTGCGATTCATGTCATGATAACGCCAAACCGACTTTTTTCCCGCCTGATTTTGTCTGCTTTGACTGCCATGGTGGGGACGAATTGGTAGAAGCAACATCCCGCCCTGACAATGAAAAATGGCAAAATCCCCATAACAACATGCATTATGGCAAGGATGTACCGTGTATGGAATGTCATGGAGAACATCGGGAGAGCAAACCACTTTGTGCTGGTTGTCATTCTTTTGATTATCCCCACTATAAAAAATAGCTAAAAAATTGTCAATTGTGCCGCGCTTTCTTGGTCGCTGACGGAGAGCATTCGGTCCCAGCGATCAAATAGCTCAAAAAATCCGTAACAAGGATTAGGTCTGCGATCAGCTGGTCCCTGCAATCCTGTTTTTCAGGACTGCGTTGAGGGTATGGGTCAGCATATCATGCATTCTGTGGGCTTGAAAATGGTCCTGAGTTTGCTCCTGAATTGATCCAGCCGGATAACCTAGCTGCCAGGCCTTTCCGTGATCTGTGATGCCGAGTGCATGATAAAACCAAGAAAGCATGGCAAACAGGATGGCATGGTTCTTGCTTTTTAGAGTTCATAACCCATGAAAATCTCAATGGGAGGATCATTATGAGAGAAATACAACAGGCAGGAAGTAATATTGTACTCGATGAAGAAGGGTTCTTAATGGACACCGACAAATGGAACCTTGACGTCGCCAGGGAAATAGCCAAGCAACTCAATATTCCAAATCTGGACGATGAACAGGTAGAGATCATTGAGTTCATGAGAAACTATTATTTGAAGTATAAGGCGTTTCCAATTCTTAGCTATGTCTGCAAACATACCGACATGCCGCGGACATGTGTCAACGATGAATTCGTTAATCCGATGACTGCATGGAAAATCGCGGGTTTGCCTAAACTCGACGGCATTCATTTTGTTTCATTTGATGGCAAAAACTATAAGCTCGAGGAATGTTGTTAGTAGAGCCGAATCCTTATAGATAAAAGGTTTCTTATGCATAGTTTGCCACCGCATAAAATATTCATTGTGGAAGATCACAAGCTCTTTCGCGAAGGTCTCAAAGCAATGCTTGGTAGTCGCATCGACCTGGAAATTGTCGGTGAAGCCGAAGATGGTCTTGAGGCGGTCCGAGAAATTCAGCAGCTGGAGCCCGAGCTGGTTTTACTCGACTTATCGATTCCCAGGATGAGCGGTATCTCGGTAATCAACGAGATTAAACGAGCTCTGCCGGATATCAGAATTCTTGCTTTGACTATCCATGAATCCGATCAATATGTACTGCAGGCTTTCGAGGCCGGTACCGATGGATATTGCATCAAGGATGCGAGTCGACAGGAATTGATGATTGCCCTCGACAGTGTTTTGGCGGGCAAAACGTATATCAGTCCCGGTATTGCTGACCATGTTCTGGAAGGTTATCTGAGCAGCCGCAGGACCCTTAAAGAAAAAAGCGACTGGGACACGGTCACCCAGCGAGAACGTGAGGTGCTGAAGTTGCTCGCTGAAGGATACACCAACAAAGATATTTCCGGGTTCCTGCATATCAGTGTAAAGACCGTTGAAAAGCATCGCTCCAACCTGATCGGTAAACTCGATCTTCATAATGTGGCTCAGTTAACCACGTTCGCATTGGAAAAAGGATTAGTTGAACCGCGCGTTTAGATTGGTTGAAGCGCGCTACCTTTTTAATGAAATAGAGTCACCCATGTCACTGAAATATCAGGATAATTCAAGTGATTCGTTCTGTTCGCCTGCGCTGTATCTGGATAGTGCATCGCTTGACGCACTTGACAAGGCAGCCATGCCGATAATGATCGGTTCTGATAACAATGAGATAGTACTGATCAATCGTGCTGTCACAGAAATCACCGGCTATGCGACGGACGAGTTTACCAAATTCAGTTCCTGGCTGAAACTGATAAACCTCAATGAAGCATTGGGAGGATCAGCCTTCATCGAGCTGCTGAACGACTCGAACGAGCTGGAACCTCTCAGGGTTACATTCACCAGTAAAACCGGAGAAGCGCTGAGCTGGGATATGCTTCTTGTTCCTCTCGGCAGGAGGGATGTGGAAGAAATTCCTCCTGCCGGATGTAGAAGTGCTATGTTCGTAGAAGCAGGAATCAATGATAAATCCAAAAAACAACAACAACTCGAGTCCTTGATGGCCGATTTAGAACACAGGTTTTCAGGCCGGGTGACAGATCTCAATTCCATGGTTGAATCTCTAAAGGCAGAGGTTGCTGAACGCGATGCGATGAGCAGGGCACTGGATCATTCACGGGAGCGGCTCAAGAGGATATCGAGGCATACACTCGATATCCTCGAGGCAGATCGCCGCACGATTTCAAGAGAATTGCACGACAGCATTGGCGCTAGCCTTGCCGCGATAAAGTTCAGCCTCGAGGAAAAGGAGTTGTCTCGTACAAAAAATGACCATCGATTGAGACAATCGCTCGATAAGGAAATCAACCATCTGCTGGAAACCATAAAAGAGACAAAACGAATCTCAGCCCATCTTCGTCCAACCATTCTGGACGATCTTGGGCTTCTGGCCACCATTGAGTGGTATGTCCGCCAGTTTAGGCGGCTCTGTAAAGACATCTCAATCAACTTCTCAGCAGATATCGGCGAGGAAGATATCCCTGAACCAATCAAAATCAATATCTATCGTATTATCCAGGAGGGCTTATCCAATGCTGAGAGGCATGGCGAGGCATCGCATATCGATCTGAGTCTGAAATTCTGCGACGGTGAAAATTCGATTTCCCTGATAATCGAAGATAACGGCCAGGGATTCGATATCAGCAGTATAAATCTGGAAAAAGATCCGATGAGCGGTTATGGTTTGATTGCGATGCGGGAGCGTTGCGAACTTTTCGGGGGCTCTTTTCATCTCGACTCCAAGCCGGCAAGGGGGACCAGGGTCAATGCCATCCTGCCGCTTTCTCTGACAGCAGCACCGGAACCAATGCCTGATGCTATTCGATAACAAAATATCACCTTGTTTTTCTGCGGGGGATGCGTTGTGAAACGCATCACCCGTTTCATCTAAACTCAATATGGAGGGTTATTATGCCTGAGAAACTTGAAATTTATAAGTGTGAAGCCTGTGGAAATATCGTTGAGGTAATCCATGGCGGCGGTGCTGAACTGGTATGCTGCGGAGAGGAAATGAAGTTAATGAGTGAAAATACTGTCGATGCAGCCCAGGAAAAGCATGTCCCAGTTATCAAACGCTCAGGTAATACCATCACGGTCAAAGTGGGCGACGTTGCGCATCCGATGGAAGAAAAACATTATATCGAATGGATTGAACTGGTTGCAGATGGTAAAGCCTATCGACAGTTTCTGAATTCGGGCGATAAACCAGAAGCGGTGTTCGAGCTGACAGCTGATACATTGGTCGCAAGGGAATACTGCAATCTCCATGGACTGTGGAAAGCTGATGGTTGATCATCTGCTTTGACTGACGACACTACCGCTTCACCGGTAATCGTGCTGGTGGAGCGACTGCATAAAAGCTGTGGCCAGGTATCTCAGACTGACCGCTGATCATCATCCCGGCTCTCTATGGAATAATCTCTGAAAGGTTCTTGCTTATTCAGAATCTTCTTGAATTTCTTTCTAGCCATGTATTGCAGCAAAAATACCAAGAGAAGGAAAATTAAACCGACCGAAATAACCGTTGGATCCACGTCAATTGCCGCTTTTCCGATAATGATAAATGGAATGCTCAGGCTAAACTGGGTGCACCAGTTAATCAACAGGTAGGCACCGAAAGAAATGGAGGACAGTGCCAGCAGGCAGTTTTTTACTGCATAGGGAAGGCCGGGAATGATCATGAAAAGCAGAGCCTGCCAATTGTTCAGTCTCATTTTTTCTTCGGGTAAAGGGATACCGATTTTTTTCAGTAGTAATATTGTCCAGTCTCGTAAAAATAATTGTACGAGATAATAGGTAAATATCATATGCAATGCCATCACCAGGGCTGTGATTGTAATACCTATGGCGATACCGAATTTCATGCCGACCAGAATAAGAAAAGGTGACAGCGGAAAACCCAGGAAAGGTAAAAGCAGCATCAGGATAAGAAAGAGGGTCGGGCTTACCTGATTATCCAGGTAATTCTTCAGTGTTGTGTCAGGTTCAAAATACATCAAGGCCAGAACAACCAAAACCAGCAGTAGTGTGAACATGATGAAGGTTGCAACCTTTCTGGTTGAAAATTTCCTCATGAGGTTTTTGTCTTTCATATCATGAACCGGGCGTGGGTGCCTGCCGGGAAACCAATTGAAATTCTGCCAAGACGGGAAAGTGATCCGAGGCAAGGCGGCATTCCCAGTCGGTGGGCACCTTGATGCTGAGCGGAACCAGATGATTCGAATGAAATATGTGGTCTAGCCGCAGCAGCGGCCAGGTTGACATGAAGGATGGTGCCGGTTGGACTTCGGGGTATATATTCTGGGCATCTGTGAGTTTGCTTGACAACAGTTTATAGACTGCCGAATTAACACCACCGTTTAAGTCACCGCAGAATATAATCGACTCTCTGGAGGGGATTTTTGAGAGCAGACCTGCTCCAACCACATGAGCCATCTGGGCGATCCGTTCCCGCCTGGTCAGGCTCAGATGGGTATTTAAAAAGTGAAGTTTCCCTTGGGCCGTTTCACAGATGATGTGCATGATACCGCGCTTCTCTACAGTGGTCCGGGAAGACAGTCTCGGTAGAAGAATGCAGTCTGCATGGATAATCGGATAGCGACTCATTACTGCCAGGCCATAATCGCCACCATCGGAATGGACCAGTGGGAAAAACACCTCCGACATGCCGAGGCTTTTTGCAAGTACCTGAGTCTGGTCTATATTTTTTGAGCGTTGCTTTCCTCGATCAACCTCCTGTAGGCCTATGAGGTCAGGGTTCTGACGCTTTATAATTCGAGCGATGCGTTCCGGGAACAGTTTGCCATCAACGCCGATACAGCTGTGTATATTGTACGTCATTACTCTAATAGGTCCGGCAGGCAAATCTGCTGTTTCAGAAGAGGGTGCAGGCTCGGCTTTACCGTCAAGAATCCCATTAATCATGCGTCTGAGCTTCGCAGGTCGCAGTTTTGCTGAAGTAGTTCCTGAATGGTTGTTGGGGAGGATCGCAAAACCTCTGGTTTCCTGACTTCCCGGTCCACCGTGTGAGCCATTTTCAAGAGGAAAGGTAATAGGTTGGTTGTTGGGAAGCCAGCCTGAGATAATGAAATCACCTGCCTGGGAGTGGCGGCAAAGGTTATCCATGTCCCTGGTTACTTCTCTTAGAAATGGATGCTCAGCACCGAATATTTGATCAGACTGAGCGAATAGTTCACCCGTTTTCTCAGCTGATGTGAAGACCACCTGGCCATGGTCAACATGGAAAACAAGTGGAACTGAGGCCTCATCAACAAGCTGCCGGGCGTAGTAGCGCATCTCCTCAGCGCTGAGGACCTTGGGCAGATAGATATGACCCAGCGGTCCCATCGCGGCAATGTGTATCTTATCTGCTGCAGATATCTCGGCAGTTTGCTGGGAAGGTTTGTTCCTTTTGGCCCGCAGGAGGTGATTTCTTCGCTTGTTGGGGTTCAGCTGATCAATAATCGTGTTAGAACCCGCAATTTCAACTCCCCGCAAGGTGCCTTCTTTGAAGACCCGGGTGACTGCAGAGTGCAGCGTTTCGCCAGTTAACTGCTGATAAGGGATAGAATTTTCCTGGCCGTGATCTGAATAGATAACGATCTGGTAATCTCGACGCTCCGATTCTACCGCCCTGTTCACTAACTCCCGGATTACCCGATCGATGCCTTTGAGCGTCCGCAGAGCAAATTCAGATTCCGGGCCACGGCGGTGGGCATGTTCATCGTAGCCAACAAAGTTAGCGTGAATGATCGGCAGGCCCCGTGCAATATCAATTTTGACGCGCAGACGGATGATTTGCCGGAGGACAATGCATACCCCGATACGTGAAACAACAAATTTGAACTCTTTGAACAGATTCTTTCCCTGGATAAGCCCTTTGCAGAAATCTATAAAGGCCAATGCTGTTTCCAGCAGTGAAAGGGCGATGATGAAAAACGTCTTGTCCAGGTTGATGATATAAAACCAGAAAAATTTCTTGATCTTGACCCCTTTGTAGATTGATTTCAGCAGCATAGATTGCATGCAGAATGGTGCTTCATCCGCATCGCCTGCGAAGATATTTGAATAAGAGATGCCATCTCTGAGCAATCCTCGGTGGCTTGCTGCCAGCGTATGGGCCAATTCATTGACCACTTCTGGGTCGATCATTTCCTTTTTTTGCTGCGTTTTCGTATCGTAATAGCTAAATGCAGGGATTGCCGATTTAACTCCGTAGAACAGCTCGGCTTGGACCGCCGGTGTCGTGGAGGGCAGGCCCGAATAGATGGGACTAAGAAGGTAATGATCACGCTGAACCAACCGCTTTAAAAACGGGACCTTCTCCTCAGCCATAGCCCGGGCCAATATCTCATAGGCAAGACCGTCTATCTGCAACATCAGGACTCCGGGGCGATTGATGCCATGATCGTTATTGCCTGGATGCGACCGGTACAAATATCTGGCGGCCCATTCGCTGCGATCGAAGGTGCGTCGCACCCGACGCCATTTTTTCCTGAGATTGCTGAGCACGATATTTACTCCTAACTCTCTGCTAAGCTATTGAGCGCCGCCGCCGTTTTCTCCTGGAGGAGTTCCCACTCCGCTTTTATGGACAACAGCAGGCTGTCCAGCCCATCGATTTCAAGGCTGAACGGTTGTTCTCTGGTATGGATGATCTGTTGATAAATCGATGCCAATCGCGTACTGCAGCTCTGGTGTGAAAATTTTTCAACCGAGCGGGTGCTTTTCGCTTTCAGGCTCTGCAGCCGTTCACCATCTTTCAGAAGATCAACAAGCGCCACGGTAAAATCGTTCTGTGATGACTGGGCCTCAAGCAAAATTCCATTTACCCTATTTTCGATCACATCATCGACGCCTGATGCACTCAATGCGATGACGGGAACCGAGGCGGCCAGAGCTTCTGCCAGAACCAGTCCCTGTGTCTCTGATTTCGATGCGAAAACAAAAACATCCATTGCAGCATAGCAATCCGCCAGGTCCCTGCCGGTGATGTTGCCTACCATCAATAATGACTTTTTCAGATTCAGTTCCTCGAAGACTCTTACTATATCTTCTCTGGCACTACCCTCTCCGGCTACCATAAAGCGGGCATTGGGGAACTGTTCAACGGCATCTGCGACACCACGGGCAAGAAAGAGCAGGTTCTTTTCCGGGGCGAGACGACCCAAATGACCGATCACCTGAATCTGTTCATCAATCCCATGTATTTGTCTGAATTTTTTTCCATCACCGCTGTTGAAAAAACTCAGATTGATTCCGGTGGGCAGCACCCCGATGCTGGACTGAACGCCGCGTTTGAGAAGCAGCGTTTTGACTGCACTGCTTGGTGCTATCACATAATTGCAGAGATTGGCGTATTGGGTGGCCAGATCTTTGACAAAGCGTTTCAGCAATTCTGAATCGAGTGGTACATAGTGGGTATACTGTTCGTAAAGTGTATGGTGGGTGAACACCAAGGGAAGTTCCAGAGAACGTGATACGCGTACGGCAGAGTCACCAAGTAGAAATGGATGGTGGCTGTGAATGATATCCGGGCTGAAATCAGCGATTTCTTCGTCGATCGTGCCTGGCAGGGGTAATTTCACAGAGAAATCACTGCCGTTGAAGTTCTGAATAGCCGGTAGGCGGACGACATATTCTTCCTTGCCAGGGTTATGTTCGGGAAAACTCGGCGCAATAACCTGGACAAGATGGCCCTGCCTTCTGAGATCTTCAACGAATGTCGATACCGAACGGGCAACTCCCCCCACATGGGGGAGATAGGTATTGGTGAACATACTTATTTTCATACTTCCTCACGCTCCAGTGTGCATATATAATAGGGTTCCAGCAGATGAGCTGGCTTAAATCCAGGGAGATCGGCGATGATAGATTCAGGGCGTTTATTGTACCATCTGGCCAGGATTTTGATTGTGGGCTGACCGCTTTTGTTGTTAATAAGCACCTCAACACTTCCAAACGGCGTCAGGGTAGGGCCATAGGAAATCTTTTCTCGCGTTTTGAGCCATTCAGGCAGAACTCCTTTACCAAGGAGCAACTTCTCACCTTCTTCCATCACAAACATATTGCGGATAAGCATGATCCACTCAGCGATTGCCCAGCCGTGCTGGCCGTCACCCATGCATCCACCACCGGTAATGGGATGGATTGCTTCCGGCCACTGTCCGGTCGGTGAAGCAAGTGAGGCTGCTGCCCTGAGAAGGTCACGGTAACGTTTGTCACCGGACCGCAGGTAAACCTGGGCGAGTTCAAGGGTCATGTAGATATTGATACCGGAATGGATCATATCCTGAAAAAAGCACCCTTTTTGCAGACAATTGTCCATGAGATAATCTGCGGTGGCGAGCATCCGCGCATCACCCGGCGGCAGAAGTTGCAGTGGATAATCTGCAACGATCACTCCGATCGCACCGGAATCGAGCCGCCGGTTTGGCGAGGTCGGTATCGCCAGGCTACCGAGTTCTTTGGCGGCGATTCCAATACTTGACAACACCGCTTTCTCCATATCGAAGGCGGTATCCCTGGCAAACAGTTCTTCCTTGGGCATGCCGTGCGCAGAAAATGTTTCAGCGGCACCATACAGACCGGCAATGGCCCAGAAATCATCCCAGTAGTAATTATCATTCGGTCCGAAATGTTCGGCACTGAAGCCGGCAGGTAGAAGGCCACGCAATTTTGGGTCCTCAGTCGACAGGTCCCGCTTGTTTGCGATCCATCTGCCCCCTTTGACCATAGCACTCAGCCATTTCTGGTCGAGTGTTTTGCCGGATAGTAAACGATAGCGGTTCATTAACCAGAGCACCTGACCGTTGGAATCCCATTCGCCGTCCTGTGAATGAAAGAATCCCTCCCTGGTCTGCCGCTCGGTAAAGGTCTCCAAGTGCTTCCCGCAGCGCCCACTCAATCCCGTGTTCAACAACGCGTTGAGCATGATGCATGCATCCCGGAACCAGAAACGATTATAGGTATACGGTCCAGGAACGGCATCACCAGCGGTCAGGTGGATCAGGCTCCTGACAGCAGTGTCGTGCAAAAACTGGATGTGCGCATCAGGTGTGCGCAGGCATGCTGCTCCCGATTCCACCTCAGACCAGCTTCGTGAAATTTTCTTGTCGGGATAGGCATCGGCGG
>NODE-216-length-20646-cov-6.41023_pt1 | contig 20646 bp, 20 predicted proteins | sample MGYA00139097_ERZ477577 | MGnify/ENA metagenome assembly ERZ477577
AGTCGACGCCACTTTTAAAACCCTGATTCCTCTGGAATCAGGGTTTTTTTGTTTATTTAATGTGCTTTCTATTATACAATGAAATTTTTAGAGGAAATAGAGGGGGTAGATATTTATTTGCTCGATCAATTAATGAAGGGAAAAATTGAATCTTCCCATAGAGTTCTTGATGCTGGATGTGGAAAAGGACGGAACCTTAAGCCATTTATTGAAAACGAGATGGATTTTATCGCATTTGATCCAAATGTGGAGTACATAAATAGCCTAAAATTTGATCATCCTGATTTGTCCGAACGATTTTATGTTTCTTCAATTGAAAATTTTACTGATCCATTTGGATTTGATATAGTAGTTTGCAATGCTGTTTTGCATTTCGCCACGGACCACAATCATTTTTTTGATTTATTTAAACAGCTGGATAGGCTAGTAAACCAAGGTGGGATGTTGTTCATTAGAATGACCTCTAATATAGGTATGGAATTTACTGAGCCAATAGAAAATGGCGTTTTTCGATTACCCGATAATTCAATACGCTACTTAATTACTCGAAACCAGATAGATTTACTATTGAAAAAATATCATTACTCCTTAGAGGAGCCGTTAAAGACAATAATAGTTGACGGCTTACGCTGTATGACAACTTTGGTATTTAGAAAGCCTTGACTATTTATTCAATTCCCAGGAATATTCCATGTAGCCAATCTTCGGGTTTTTAATTTTTTCGTTTCGGTATTTATTAATAAAATCTAAGACGCTTTCTTGCTTTGTGAAATCTGATTTATACCAATCAAATATCTTAGAAATCTTAATATCCAATGTGTTGGAAAAATCATTTTTACTTTTATCTGCTAGAAACTTTTTAGTTTGTTGTGTCAGTTGGTAAGATAAGGAACTAGCTTTGAAAGCTCTGTTGTAAAGGTTAGGGCATGATGCACTAGCGCAGTTTAATGCGAAATGAATCCGTGGCTCATTAAACTGTTTACGAATTATCTCATTTTCAATTTCATTAAGGCTATAGGTTTTGCCATTTAAGTGTATGAACTTTTTATCCCATGGTTTCGCAGTTATTTTTGTGATGGATGAAATTGGATAGTTGTCCACGATCAATTTGATTGTATAAATATTGTAAGTATTGATCCAATAGGCGAGTTTTTGATTTCTTGACCAATCTCCGTTAGGGAAATTATGTTCGAAAGTTTGAATGATCGTGGATAATCGGGATGAATTCTTTTTGATTCCCCCATAGTTTACTCGTCCGTCGGCTGAAACATAGGTTTTTAAAAAATTAGTGAGTTGATCATATGAATGAAAATCGGAATCCCTAGGAGAATAAGAATGAGTGTTTTCTTTTACTAATAATTGATTTTCAACCTTATTAAAAGAGCTAATCAGAATGATCGTTACTATTGAAACTGTAATTCGTTTAATCATACAATGTTTGACGATCATTTAATAATATACTTACGAGATTAATTAATCGCACTATAATTGAGTATCCAATCCGTATCAGTGACGTCATTCATTAACATCCAAAAACTCGTATCAAGAAAATATTCTGCATCTACATTACGAACACCATATCTATTGAATAAGTACTGCTCTTGACCGGGTGAAGGTTTGTGGTATTTGTTACTCCAACCTAATTCGGGATTATGCTTAAATGGGTAAGTCGAGAATCGTATCTTCCAAAGGGAATCCATAGGAACACATCCTACAACAGGTTTGAGAGTAATCGAATCTAAAATTAGTGCGCAGTCAATGTTATTTTCTTTAAAAAAATCAATGCGTTTGGGATTATAAACACTAGGCCAGTAGCCTGAAACAATTTTCACGAACGTGTCTCTATCTACAACTCTTTTTTTGGATAGTACTCGACCATTGTTTAGGTAACAAACAAAAGAAGTTATTTGTGAATTTGCGCCTATAGAAACTTTGACACCGAACACTGGATAAACCGGAGGTATATATAGTACGGATGCAGATAAGATCCAACAGAGAAATAGACTAATGCGCAGCATGACTTCATAAAGTACGTAAAATCGAACAAAAAGATTCAAAATGAATCCATTAGAGCCTTTTGAGGACGAAATAAACAATAATGCCTCCTATCAATGCATAGAACATTGGAATTAGCCAATGGTGAGAAAGAAATATGGAGATTAGAAATCCAGGAATAAGGAATATGATCAATAAATGAAATTTTCCTTGATTCTTATTCTTATCCAAATCGATATATTTTTCCAGGAGTGATGCAAGCATCAAGTTTAATATCATTGAAAGTAATCCCTTCAATGTGTTCTTGAAATTCATCAAAGTGATTTATACCAACAAATTGACAACGAGGGGAACATTTTTTTAAAAATCGATCATAAAAACCTTTTCCATAGCCTACACGATTTCCTTTTGAGTCAATCGCTAACAAGGGAACAAATACAATATCGAAGTGTTCTGCAGCAATGACACGGCCTTTTTTTGGTTCTGGGATACCGAATTTAGAAACTTCTAATTGATCGGTGGACTCAAAAAGAATCTGCTTCAATTCGTTCGTCTTAAAATTGACTTTTGGAACAGCTACTTCCGCATCGAATGAAGTGGCCTTTTCCCAAATTTTATATGTATTAATTTCTCTTTTGCGTTCGATGGGCAGAAATAAACTGATTTTTTTCTTTTCAAGTTGATAGTTACTGAAAGCGGTATGGCTGATACTTTCAGAGATGTCTTCCAATTGTTTTGGAGAAAGTGCTAAACGTTTCTCCATATAGTGTATACGTAATTCCTCTTTTGTCATGATTACATTCCTGGAAATAAAGATTGAGCGGATGACATTACTTCTTTTTCATTGATTTCATTGACTTTAACTAGTGCCCTGTCGAAAGCAACCATCAGTAGATCTTCAAGGTCACCTTTTTCCAAAGTGTTTAATTCAGTATTAATATCAATGGATTTTATTTTTCTATTACCATTGATCACCACCCTAACTAACCCTCCACCAGCTTCTTCTGAAACTTCAATAGCCTCTAATCGGTTTTTGCTTTCTTCCGTTTGATGTTTTAGATCCTGAAGCTTATTCAGCATATCCTTGTTGAACATAGATGACATTTTTTAAGGAACTTAAATATAGCAATTTCAACAATGATCGCAACGTTCAAATGAATTCAATTTTAAGAAGAAACGTTGAATTCTACTAAATGAGATTTCTTATATTTGTTACCATGGTAAGAAACAGAGTTCTATTATTTGGATTGACCTTAATTGTGTCAGCTACCTTTGCGCAAGAAGATTTTTCTGATGTGATGGAAGAGCCTGAATTTATTGAAAACGTATTCAGTGGAACACGTGTAATCAATGGTCATTCAACAGAGACATTGGAAAAGAATGAACTCGAATTTAGAATTGAGCATCGTTTTGGAGATATGCTTCCTAATTGGGATGCTTCCAATTTAGCTCAATCGTGGTTAGGGTTTGACCAAGCGGCTGATATTCGTTTTGGTTTTGAATATGGAATTACGGATAACATCATGATTGGAATTGGACGCAGTAAAGGTTCTGGAGCACCATATCGATCCTTACTTGATGGATTTGCAAAATATAGAATTCTTCGTCAGAAAAGTGAAGGGATGCCTATTTCACTTACGGCATTAGGTACTGTTGGCTTTTCTTACATGAAGGCTTCAGATGATTTGTCTCAGGTTTCTTCATTTCCAAATTGGCAACATAGATTTGGTTATTCGGCACAGCTTAACGTATCTAGAAAATTTGGTTCATGGTTAAGTCTTTCTCTATCTCCAACTTTAGTTCATAGAAATTATGTCGCAGCAGATGATAAAAATACATTATTTGCATTAGGTGGAGCTGCTCGGTTTTCAATTACGAAGAAGATGGGTGTAATAATTGAGTATTTCCATGCCTTTAGAGGTGAACCAATTCATTTCTTTGATCGGAATAACCCAAATACGTTCAGAAATAGCTTGGGAATTGCTTTTGAATTTGAAACGTTTGGTCATAATTTTACTATTAACTTAACTAATTCGAAAGGATTTGGCGATGTGCAATATATCCCGTATACGTTCTCAGACTGGATGAATGGTGAGTTTAGACTTGGCTTTTCGATAGGTAGAAAATTCTCTTTTTAAGAAAGCGTAAAGTGACATGTATAAGTTGTAATTATACAAGGAGATTTGTTGAGCTTAAATGTAATTTTGATTAATAAGATATGAGAAACAGTTTATTATTTTGTGGTCTTCTATTGATCTTCTTAATGATCTCATGCAAAAAAGATATGGCTCCTGAACCAACTTGCGTTGAAGAGATATCATTTAGTGAAAAGGTGCAACCAATGATTGAATTAAATTGCTCCACAAGTGGATGTCACGACGTGGCTGCGCAGGGTGGTGTCAATTTGGTGTCTTATATTGGAGTGGAAGCCAACGCTGACAAAATATTAAACGTTATTCAACTAGAAGATGGAAATTCTGACCTTATGCCTATTGGAGGTCCCAGACTACCTGATTCTACAATCCAACAATTTAATTGCTGGATACAACAAGGTAAATTGAACAATTAAAAAAAAAACAGATTAAACCACACACTATGAAAAAACATTACATTTTAGGGATTACATTGATTACTGCCGTTGGCTTTTTGGCTTTTCAAAAGTCAGGAATGGATTCAGTAGAAAATTACCTTCCGGTTAATGGACATACCAAGAATGCTGGTGGAGCACCAACAGGTAAAACAGGAGCTCCTGGGGAATTAAATTGTACGGAGTGTCACACTGGCTCAGTGGTGAGTAATTCTTCTGCGAATTCACTGGCGGCTTTGGAGTCAGGAACAACAAATATAGTTACGAATTACGCTCCTGGGGGAACTTATTCAATGACGCTCACATTTACAAATGCTGAAGCGATGGAAGGATTTCAGGCTACAGCATTGGATTTATCGACAAATTCAATGGCTGGATCTTTCCCTGGAACAAACGGGTTTGGAACGGCTATTTCTAGTGCATCAGGTAAGGATTATGCAAACCATACTTTAGCTTCAAGTGTGAATAGTACACAAAATTTATTTTGGGTGTGGGAGTGGCAAGCACCAGCAACGGACATGGGACCGGTGGTCTTCTATGTTGCCACGAATAGCGCTGATGGAAATGCTGCGACAAGTGGAGATGTAATTCATCTTTCAGAGCACATTTTTGGAAGTTCAGTTGGATTGGATGAAGAGTCTAATGATTCAAAAGACTTTACAGCAGGTTATTCTCCAAGCACTAATGAAGTTGTTCTGAATTTTACGGCTTCTTCTGTGGACGCTATAGGATTTACATTGGTTGATATGAATGGTAAGGTTTGCCATGCAGCGCATGAAGGAGAATCAACAATTGGAAAAAATTCAACTGCTGTTTCTTTGCCTTCAGATCTTAAGGCGGGAGTTTATGTTGTAAACGTAGTTGTCGGAAATAAGGCAATTTCAGCGAAAATCATGATTCAGAAATAAGCTTTATTATTCAGTATTTAATTAATTGAAACGAAAGCTCGGTTACGTAGGTAGCCGAGTTTTTTTATTCCCATCGGCTATCCACTATTTCATTTACTTTCTTGAATAGTTGATGAGGGAAATAGGTTCTCCATTCCAACATTTCCATTTCTCCCCCCATGACAAAATATTGATCTATACCAACTTGTTCCATTTCAATTTTAACGTGCTCATGGAAGTTAATCATGGCAACCCAACCTTCATCAAGGTCATCTATCCATTCTTCGTAATAGCAATCGTCCGAAGAGTGAAAGTTTAGTACATTTTCGCCAATCAATAAGAATTTGTCAATACCGAAAGCTGTCATTTCATCAATGACATCGCGCTTAAGTGTCATGATATCATTTTCAATGGCGTCATTCCATTCACCAATGAATTCTATGATTGCATAATTGGCATCATAATCAACAAATAAGATTTTTATAAAAAGGGTTGGTGAACCTATGCTGTCCCATTGGGGATGAATGAAGAAGTTGTAGATTTTGTTCTCAAATTCAAATTCACTGTACTCTCTTTCATAGAAAGGCGAAGCTTCATCTTCGGAAGCAATGTATAGGTCCCGCCAATGATAATATGGTTCAACTAAATGCATAGGTACAAAGTTAAAAATCCTTAAAACCAAAATGGTACAATAAATGCAAGCAAATATTCCTTAAATTTGAAGTACTTATACTAATTCATATGAAGAAGATCAATTCACTCATTCGTTTAAGTCTAGTTGCCTTTGTATTAGCTGTATTTACAGCATGTTCAGGAGGATCTAGCATAGACACGAAAAATGCCGTTTCATCCTTTTTGAACGAAAACAATAAAATTGTTGCTTTTGGAAGTGCTAACCTAAACGAAATTCTCGCAAAGGCTAATTACAAAAGTGTTCCTAAGCTTGGCGCAATTCTAAGTGGCGAAGTAGAGGAATTTAATAATTTAATTGATATTGATGCCCCTGTGTATTATGCCTTAGAAGGTCCAATGAATAGTGATGGAGTACCTGCCTCTACATTTGCATTTTTAAAGGTGAAGAGTGAAGATTCTTTAATAGCACGATTGATAAAGATGGGGTATGATATTGACGAAGGTGCAGATATAAAAACAGGTCAAGATGATGGTTTCGCGATTGGAATTAGAGGTGGCTTGGCGATAATTGTCGCAAAGGATGGAGAGTTCAATGGAAAGAAAGAATTGAAAAAGGCTTTTTCAATGACTGAAGGAGATGCTAGTGGAGGCAAAGTGGACGAAATTCTTTCAGCCAATGGTGACATTGTTATGGGAGTGAGCATTGCATCTTTGTATAACACCTCAGAGACCGATTTATCCAAATTGGATAAGGATAAGCAAAAGGAAATTGAAGACATGGTATCAGGTTCTTATGTTCAGACTGTCTTCAAGTTTGAAAATGGAGCAGCAACTGTCGAGACGAAGAACTTTTTTTCTGACGCTTTGATGAAGCGAATGTTCTTGAATGCAGATGGGAAGGCCCCTCTAATTGCTAAACTTGGAAAAGGAAATCCAAGATTTGGCTTTTCTGCAAATATTAATATGAAGAAAATGCAGGCCTTTATGGATGAATTCTCTCCTGATGCGGCAGATGAATTGGCGAGAAGTATGGGAGGTCCAGCTCAGATGGCTTTGATGGCAGGAGGACAGGATGGTTTGGCTGGTATTTTTAACGGTAAGTTTGGATTAGTTATGATGGACAATGCGAACGGTCGTGGAATCAATGAACCTGATTTCAGCTTGTTTGTTGGCTTAGCGCCGAGAGGTGTTGATTTGGGGAAAATGGCCAAGGATTTCTTGTCTTATGGCGAAAGTATAGTAACTCTAGATCAAACCGGGTTGTCCATGTTTACTAATCCAGATTATTCTCCTCCTGGTAAATTGAAATTACCGGCCGGTTGTGAAAATTTTGGAAAAAACGGATTTAATGCCTTTATCAATTTTGATGGATTAGACTTTGATGAATTGGATTTGGAAGGTGAAGAAAATGTTCTCCGAATAGTGAAATATATTACTGTTGAATATAATAATGACGGTGGTAAAGTTTACATAAAAGCTAAAGATGGCAAAGAAAACTTGTTGGAGCAGGCAGTTAAGCAAATAGTTAGTGAGCTTGCTGACGAAATCAGTGGAATATCAATATAGCATGGGCGACTTGAAAGAACTCAATGAAGAGGAGCGCCACGTGATCCTTAATAAGGGGACAGAAAGACCTTTTACTGGAGTTTTTACAGATCATTTTGAAAATGGAGTTTATGTTTGTAGGCAATGCTCCGCTAACCTTTATAGATCGGAAAGTAAGTTTCATTCAGGTTGTGGTTGGCCATCATTCGATGATGAAATAGAAGGCGCAGTCAAGCATCTGCCCGATGCAGATGGTATGCGGGTGGAAATTGTGTGTAATAACTGCGGCGGTCACTTAGGACATGTTTTCCAAGGAGAACAATTTACCGAGAAGAATACACGTCATTGTGTAAACTCTATTTCATTACAGTTTAAGAAGGTATAACATTGGCGTTACCTAGCACTGGTGCATTCCAATAAAAAGTCACAAGTTTCGTATACCATGTCATGCAGAATTAGCTGTGAAGCAAGTGCAAGTTGAGAGTAGTTTTGAGAATTATTACCGAAACTTGCGGCTGTATTTTGCCACATTGCTTGAATAAGTGATTGTCCGCCTTCACTAGGATTGATCTTATTTACCACAGCAGCTACGTTCATTGAGCCTGCATGATAAACATGTAGCACAAATAGTCTGAACCAAATATCGTCTTCCTGATAGGATATTTCTTTTCCATCCAATATACGTTTAGCTTCTGGAATACAAACTCGTCTAATTAATCGAGAAGCACCATAAGCACTGCGTTCAAAATCAGAACGTTCATCTTTGTATTTAGAAACAGACAGGCCTTGTTTACGCGCTACGGCAGGCATAAGTTGGAAGGGGCCATAAGCACCCACTCGTGATTTTTTCAATTGACCAGGACTTTCTATCAATAGAATAGCTTGGGCATACCATGGGTCAACACCATGCTTTTCAAACTCTTCCACACCTTGAGAAAGACTAGGGTAAACGGTTTCAAACTTATAAAAATCATTTTTTCCAGTAGTAACGAAAATTCTTGCTTCATTATCTAAATCGTGCAATAGTCTAATACTGTCACGGTATTGATTTTTTTCTGTGTCTGATTGAGAATTCCAATCTTTCACGCTCATTTTAGCTACGATCACCCTTGAGGAGGCAATATTGACAAGGCAAGAGTCAGGAGCCAAATTCATGATTTGTTTCCAAAATATCGGTTGTGCTAATTCTCCCCACCCTTCAGATATTATGGCTGATGCACTTAGGATTGTATTAGATTCTCCTCCTTTTTTCACGTCAATTTTCTCCTCTTCCCAGGAATCTTTCGGTTGGGCGAAAGAAATATTGGTTATGACTAAACAGAAAATGAAAAAAAGTTGACTACGCATATCGTTCAATAATTGGAGAGTATACTAATTTAACGGAAAAATACCAGAATTCGTTACACTGTGGCGTAATGAATTCACAAGTGATGGTTAAAAACAATAAATTTGTTGGAAATGAATTTCCTTAAGAAAGTACTCAGTTTTCCTTTTGTTGTTCTTGTAAAGATCTATCAATGGGTGATAAGTCCGATTTTCCCTCAAACATGTCGCTATACACCAACGTGCTCTAACTATATGATTGAAGCATTAAATGTATGGGGTCCAATTAAGGGTTTATACCTTGGCTTGAAAAGAATTGGGTCATGTCATCCTTGGGGAGGGCACGGGCATGATCCTGTTCCCGAGAAGCCTAAAAAGAAGTCTTAATCTACATTATCCTTTAATCGGAGAAATGGTATTGGTGTTTTTCGTGCAATTATCTCATAAAAGAATAAGCCTAGTAATAGAACGTATTCCAAATCTATTAGCCATCGGATCTCACTCGGGTTTCCTTCATATCCGTAGAAAACATAAGAAAGAAAAATCAGAAATGACCAAAAAAGTGGAAAGCTATAATTTGTAAATATAGACAACGCCAGCATGGGGAGGATGTACCAAGGGTGAAGTGTGCTACTAAATAGTAGGTAAACGAAAAAAGCTAGAGTCATCCGTTTAAACAGAATTCTCCAATTGGTCAATTCACCATAAAGTGCCAAAGAAACGATGAACAATACGGCAATTCTTGAAAGTTGAGGACCATAAGTTTTTGTCATATTCCAGCCTGTTTCAGCAATGCCGTACTGAACATAATAGTGCAAAACGAAAGAATTGAATTCGAATACTTCAAAATACAGGCGTAAACTGTCTCCAAAATTTGCAATGTTCCCAGAGTTGAGTTGTATGAATCCTAATCCTACCACAATAACTAAAGTTAAAGAGTAGAATATTGTCGACTTCCAGAAGCCTAGAAACCTATAAAAGAAAGGTAAGAGCATTAATGGGATAAGTTTAATCTGAATGGCAATTGCAAAAAATATGCTACCCATGATTTCCTTTTTTTGTAGCAGAAAATAGAGAGCAATGAAAATGAAGGATAGCATAACTCCTTCGAAATGAGCATTGCCAGTACACTCAATAATCCACAAAGGGTTAAGGTATAATAACCACATTCGAGAACTTTCTATCTTAATTAGAAGAAGGATTTTCCTTAAATAGATCGCTCCGATAATTTCAGTTGCTACAATTGTAAGCTTTAGAATGAGGGTATTGACAACAATTGAATCTGTAAATGCCGAAGCAAAAATGAAATAGAGTTGGTTGATCGGCGGATAGCATGAGTAGTTTCCTTGAGACATGCTTCCGATTCCAAGGTAAACTTCGTTTAAATATTCACTTCCTTCTGAAATGCCCTTCAGATATAATTCGCGAGGCGTATAATCGAATGGGTTGTATCCAGCAATTGTGACTTCACCGTCCCATAGGAACCGAAAGTAATCAATGGAAAGGTTTGGTTGAAAAATCAAGGAAACAATCTGAGCTCCAAGGGCAATAAGCAAAAAATGCTTAAATAAGAGCACAGAGCGATTGGCAATAATGTAAAGGTAAGCGACAAATGCAAGGCTATAGAAACTTATAATAAATCCAAATTCTGTTCTATCGGCTTGCCAGTTAACAAGAAAAAGTGAGGAAAGGAATAAAAGAATGCTAAACGCTAGAATCCATCGCTTAGCTGCCATGATTACTTTACCTTAACACCTCTCAATTCAACAAGTGAATGGTAGAAAACCAAACCATATCCGATGGTAAGCATTAAATGAAAAGGAACCATTCCAATATCTCCATAAATGGCACGGTTAATCGTTGTAAATCCAAATACCACCATTAAAATCCCCTCTCCAATATTCAGGATGGAAAGACTCTTTTTGTCGTAACGATTACCTTTAAATTCACTTTTAACATTAACGTTGAATTTTGGAGTCCGCACAAATGAACTCTTGATGCCTAAGTAGCCTTCAATAACTGCTACCGTATTATTCAAGGCTAGTCCCATAGAAACCATCAAAAATTGGAAGAACCTCCAAGTAAAGCGCAGGAAAGAAGTGAATAAATTCGAAGTCTTATCTCTATACGCATGCCAGTAATAGTACATTAAGAAGACAGTGGCTACAATAAAGATTGAACCATATTGCAAAACGTAGTTCAAGTCAGCGAAACTATCTTTTATATGAAGTATGGGAAGGCTCAATAAAGAGATCATCAATATAAAAATAAATACGGAAGAGTTGAACAAGTGAGACAAGCCATGAACGCGATCAGCGAACTTGACCCCTTTTGCAGTAACTAGTGTTTTCCACATTTTTATGAAGCATTCAGCTCCACCTTTCATCCATCTGTGCTGTTGACTCTTCAAAGCCGACATTGTAATTGGCAATTCTGCAGGAGCGATTACATCTTCCAAGTAACAAAATTTCCAGCCTTTGATCTGTGCACGGTAACTTAAATCTAAATCTTCAGTAAGTGTATCATGTTCCCAACCACCTGCATCTTCAATACACTTCTTTCTCCAGATTCCTCCCGTACCGTTAAAGTTGATAAAGTGACCAGCCGCATTTCTACCGCCTTGCTCTATTGCAAAGTGACCATTCAGTCCGAATGCCTGGAGCTCCGTAAGTAATGAGTATTCTTTATTGATGTGTCCCCATCGAGTTTGCACTACACCTACTTTATCACTATTGAAGTAGGGCATAGTTTTAATAAGAAAGTCTTTCTCGGGCACGAAATCAGCATCAAAAATACCAATGAACTCACCTTCAACACGGTCCATTGCATCGTCAAGGGCACCTGCCTTAAACCCTGTTCTATCTACACGGTGTATGTGCTGAATATTCACTCCCCTTGCTGCTACTTCAGCAACTTTTTTTGCTATTACATCGACTGTTTCATCAGTCGAATCGTCTAATACTTGAATTTGAAATTTGTCTGCTGGATATTCAAATGCGGCTACTTGTTCAATAATTCGTTCTGCAACATATAATTCATTATACATCGGCAGTTGAATGGTAACTTTGGGTGTTGTTTCAGCATTAAATACTGGCTTTTCAACTTCTTTTTCAGTCTTCTTTTTGTTCTTATTTCGAACATAAGCAATTGCAAGTGAAAGTTGAAGGATGCTATAAAACAAAACTAACATGAGCCCTGCAAAATAGAGTCCCATGATAATTTTACTTGTGAAGTGCGACCAATAATGTTCTTGATTTCCAGAGTCTCCCCAGTTCATCATCCATGAAACTTTATTATTTACCGCAAAATTAAGGTTTGGGATATGCGTTTCGGTTACCTCGAATTTGAATGGGTCTTTTATGAAGTCTTTGTCAGTGATGGTTAACTCATATTTTCCAATAGGAAGTTTCTTAAAACTAAAGACACCTTCATCGTTAGTCTCAACTTCAAATTTTTTGTTCGTTTCAAGATTTTCAACTTGAACAGTCATATCATAAACAACTCGTTCAGTCTTTTCATTGATTACAGTTCCGGAAACCGATTGAAAGGACTGCGAAAGTCCATTTAATGCGGTGAATACAATTAGTAATAAAGTAATAACCCGCATTATTGATGAATTTGTGTTAATAACTGATTTGAAAAAGTGCACGTCAAAAAAGGTACTTAAAAACCGCAAATATAATCTTTATTCCCGCAAGTACAGTTCCTTTTACTGTCCCACTTACTTTAGATACTCCAATTCGCTTTTTGTAATTCACAGGAACTTCACAAAATTTCATCTTGTGTTTGGCTGCCTTTATTTGCATTTCAATTGTCCAGCCATACGTTTTATCCGCCATCTCAAGCTTCTTCAGAGAAGAAGATTTGATTGAACGAAATGGTCCTAAATCAGAAAAGCGAGCTCGATAAAAAATGCGAATAAGACGAGTGGCAAGCCAGTTTCCAAAAACTTGTTGTGGGGTGAGGGATCCTTTTTCTCGTTTACCAAGCACTCTTGAACCGATAACCATATCCATATCATCTTCAAGAATTGGAGCAATTACGTCTGGAATTTCTGATGGATAGTCTGAGTAATCGCCATCGAGAAATACGACTATTTCCGTGTTGAGCTTCTGGCTTTCTTCAATGCCTTTAAGGCATGCCCATCCATATCCTTTTCTATTTTCTGTGAATACTAACGCCCCCGCATTTTTTGCAACTTCTACAGTACTATCAGTGGAAGCGTTATTTACGACAATTACATTTTTGACAATATCCCTAGGAATGTCGTCTACAACTTTACCAATGGATTGTTCTTCGTTAAATGCCGGAATGATCACCGTAACAATTGGCTTATTCATTCGTCAAATTTACGGATTCAATTTAACACCATCCTTCGTTATTACTAATGGATTAGGTTCAAACCGCCCTTTTTCAGGACCATTTTCAAGTTTCAAGACACCCCGAGGGCAAACAGCTGAACATATGCCACATCCAACGCAACTGGCTCTCACAATATTTTCGCCTTTCTGTGCGTATGCTCTAACATCAATACCTTGTTCGCAATAAGTAGAGCAATTTCCACAAGAGATACATTGAGAGCCATTTGTTGTAATTCTGAAACGAGACTTGAAACGCTGGAAGAGTCCCATATAACCAGCCATTGGACAACCAAATCTACACCAAACACGATTACCAAGGATTGGGTAAAACCCAACACCGATTACGCCTGCAAATGCTGCACCTACAAGAAAGCCGTATATTTTCTTGATTGATTTACTCTTAATGCTGAAGACTTCAGTTAATTCAAAGAAATAAGCAATTGTGAGCATAGCTCCAATAAGAATCAATAATGTGGCTGCTATATAGAGCACGCGCCTTTTATATTTTCTTGCCCCTAGGTAGAATAGAATAGCAGTTATACCAATAACAACAAGCGTTGATATGAGATAGGATGATTTAGTTATAGTTAGAAAACTGATTTCATAATCTTTTCCGCTGAAGTAAGGCCAAAGTGCTGCGATTGACATAATCAAAACAAACACCATTACGGAGTGAATTACCCATCGTTCAATTTTCCAAGCGGATTGTTTTTTAGATGAAAGTTGTCTAAAGCCATCACCAGCAGTTTCAGCTAATCCCCCGCAACCACATACCCATGAACAATACCATCTTTTACCAACATAATATGTCAACAATGGAGTGATTACTAAGAACATGATAAGTCCCCAAAAGAAAAAGAATGTTCCTGAAATCCCCCCTTCACTTAGTGCATTCAAACGTGCTCCATCGGAAAAAGAGTAGTCTAATGGCCAAACGTTTTTTAAATCCTTTTGGAAATATGCTTGACCTTCACTGAAAGACTCAAGTATGTGGGGAATTGCATATGCAAAGACTACTTGAAAAAAAATGACAGAAATGGTTCTTAAGATCTGATATCGATTATGTCTGTACTTAACTAGAAACTTTATTCCCAAGAAGAATATTAAAAAGGTATAGATTGTTCCGTAAACAAACCACTGATTAGCTTTGCCGCCGGTAATGAGATAGGAGAGAGGATCAAACATTCTTATCATGGATTCCAAAGAATCTGAAAACCAATAGATCTGAATGTAAAAAAGCGTTAATCCAACTCCGGCAATCCAACCTAAAACACCTCCATTAGTCAAGGAGTTGAACCAAACGTGATTGTTCTTAATTCCCCTAGTATGGCCAGCATACGATCCAAAAGTATAAATCAATATCCCAGATCCCATTAACCCCATTGAAAGCCACAGATAAAGTGTTGCAGGATTGAGCTCAATTCCTATCCAGCTAGCCAATAAGTTTCCGAACCCAATAACTCCAATTGATAGACCTATTTTTTGAATGATATTCGTATTACTAAAAAAGATGCTTTTATAACCTAATCGTCCTTTTCGATGGGTAAAGAAGAAAACACCCAACATCATGATCCCAAATGAACCGAGTACATATAGTTCAAAGTGCTCTGTCTTCTTAAGGCTGGTTTTAGTTAGTACAGATGTTGAAATGAGCTGTATTAATCCTAGAATACCAAGGATGAATAGTCCAATTCCAATTTTATTTAGGACAGACACTTTTTGCGTTTCAGCTCCAGCAATAGAATAATTAGGCTCCATGTTATGAGGTTATTAAAGATTGCCACCAGCGTGTCTTGGTCGCTTTGAGAGACGTACCGAATTGATTATTAAATTGTTCAATGATTTCATTTTCATAAGAAGCATAGAATTCAGGATCGAAATTGGCAGACCGTAGATTTATAAGAACTTCTTCTATTCGTACTTCATTGAGAAGCCATTCATTGAATAAGGGGTGACGAAGTCGAATACCAAAGTTGTTGACTCCAAGGAATTTTCTACTTTCTTTTTCAAAAATAAAATGGAGTAAAACATCATCTCTATGATGACGATAGATGAATTCTTCTTGTCCATCTCGGAGCTTGTTTGGCACAATTCCATATGTTTGGTATTCAATATCGAAGAATTTTGCCGAATTGAACCAATGTCCAGGGGTATATCGTGATTTATCACCCGTAAGATTCTTAGCAATTGTTTCCCCCATGATTCTTCCAGTATACCATACTTGTTCAATTGGGCGGCGTCCTTTGATCGGATCTCGAAATTCTGCGCAATCGCCGATAGCATAAATGTTAGGTTCAGAAGTATTAAAAAATGAATCAATTTGAATACCGCGATTCGTTTCAATTCCACTGGATTTAACGAAGTCAATATTTGGTGAAACGCCAACGGTGAGTCCTACAAATTGGCAAGATATTTTGTTCCCTTTTTTAGTTGTGACACTTACCACTTTGTTAGATTTATCGGATTGAATTTTATCCAGTTCGGTTCCATAGTGCATATGTAGACCATGGTGCTGTTCAATATGCTCCATAATAAACTCGGCATCTTGTCTTGGCAATACACTGTCCCAAAAGTGATTTTCTCGTACAAGAAAATGTACCTCTATATTGCGCGAAAGAAACATCTCAGCAAGTTCAATTCCAATCAAACCACCGCCAATTACTACGGCAGTTTTAATGCTTCCGGCTCGATTTTCTATGTACTCTAAATCTTGTTTCGAATATAATCCACTTACACCGTCGGCATCTTGTCCGGTCCATCCAAATTTATTTGGTTTTGAACCAGACGCGATAATTAGTTCTTGATAGGAAAGATCAATACCTGATTTTAATTTCAAGATCTTTAGTTTTGGATGAACTTCCTTTACAAAATCTTGAACAAGTTGAATATTGTTCTCTTCCCAAAAATGTTGTTCATATGGTTGTGTATGCTCAAATTTCATATGTCCCATGAAAACATACATTAGTGCCGTTCGTGAGAAAAAATATTTTGATTCAGCAGAAATAATAGTAATAGGAACGTTGCTTCGCTTTCTAATGTGGCGAGCAGCTGTTATTCCTGAAATTCCATTACCAATTATCACTATCATAAGTCATCTGTTTTCACAAGATAAATCTTTTGACGCTAATAATTGAGTTGACTTACAAATGTCAAAAGAAAAGGGTTCTTAGTATTTGATTGAGATGGTTCATAAAAAAAGCCGTTGAATTTCTCAACGGCTTTTTCTTATTTCCATACGCCTCTTTTCGAAAAGGCTTCAATCCTGTTGTTAATTCTCTTATCGGGGTCGATACCTTTCAAGTCTTTTAAATGCTTCAAAATAGTTTTCTTAACAGCTTTAAATGCTTCATCCTGACTTCGGTGAGCACCATTTGTTGGTTCCTTAATCACATCATCAACAATACCTAACTTCTTCATGTCAGTTGATGTCAGTTTTAATGCTTCTGCAGCTGTTTCTTTGTATTCCCATGATCTCCATAGAATAGAAGAACATGATTCAGGAGAAATAACAGAATACCAAGTGTTTTCCATCATTATCACTTTGTCTCCTACACCAATTCCTAATGCACCACCAGAAGCACCTTCGCCAATGATAATACATATTACAGGTACTTTCAAGCGCATCATTTCATAAATGTTGCGTGCGATAGCTTCACCTTGACCTCTTTCTTCGGCTTCTAGTCCAGGAAAGGCACCAGGAGTATCAATAAAGGTAACAATGGGTTTATTGAATTTTTCGGCTAATTTCATTAGGCGTAATGCCTTTCTGTATCCTTCAGGATTTGGCATCCCGAAGTTTCTAAATTGGCGCATTTTGGTATTTACTCCTTTTTGCTGGCCAATAAACATAACTGTCTCACCATCGATTAATCCAAAACCACCCACCATCGCTTTGTCATCCTTAACATTACGATCTCCATGTAGCTCTTGGAATTCTCCATCTGTCAAAGCTCCGATGTATGCCATTGTATATGGACGGTCTGGGTGACGCGAAAGTTGTACACGTTGCCATGGAGTCAGTCCAGAAAAAATTTCTTTGGTTTTGGCTTTTAACTTCTTTTCCAGCTCGGTAATCTTATCGGTCATGTCGACCTCTGTGTTCTCTCCAATTTCCTTGGTTTGAACGATTTGCTCCTCAAGCTCTTTTAACGGTTCTTCAAAATCTAAATAAGTCGCCATTTTATTCTCTATATTGGGGGGCGAAAGTTACAAAAATTGTTCACTTGTTCTAATTTTACTCTATGATATTATTTCCACCAGCAAAGATCAATTTGGGGTTGAAAATTCTTGGAAAACGTGAGGACGGGTATCATGCCATTGAATCATGCATGTATGCCATTCCATTAACAGATGTTTTAGAGATTTTGCCTTCAGAGGTATTTGAGTTTAAACAAACTGGAATTCCCGTGGAAGGAAATGAAGCGGATAACCTAGTTGTACGAGCTTGGAAATTATTAAAAACAGAATACAACATTCCAAATGTCTACATCCATTTGAGAAAAGTAATCCCGATGGGGGCAGGTTTGGGAGGGGGATCTGCAGATGCTACTTATACATTGTTGGGACTCAATGAATTGTTTTCATTGAACCTTTCTGTTCAAAGACTGCAAGAACTTTCGTCGCGGTTGGGAAGTGATTGTCCTTTCTTCGTTATTGATCAACCTCAATTAGCCGAAGGCAGAGGTGAAGTGCTTTCTCCAATTGATGTTGATTTGAAAGGGTATTTCATTAAAGTGGTGAACCCAGGTGTTCACATTGGTACAGCAGAGGCGTATTCGAATGTTCATTTCTCAAGTGGCGGAGAGAAACTTACAGAGATACTCTCTAGTGCTCCAAGTAGTTGGAAAGATAGATTGAATAACGGGTTTGAAGTTTCTGCATTCAAAAATCATCCTGAATTAAAGAAAATCAAAGATACATTGTATAATGAAGGAGCGATCTATGCTAGCATGACAGGAAGTGGCTCCACTGTCTTTGGAATTTTTAATGATTTGCCGAGGACAACTGAAACTGATAATTTTCAATTCATTAGTCGCTTAGATTAAACCTTTTTAAATAAATGGGCTGAGTAAGATGTGTTTACTACGCTTTTTTTTGAATGGATGTCTTAATGTTTAAGGATTTTCTTAGTGAAAAAACGACCATTATCCATTTGAATTTGTACTATATAGAAACCTTTTGACAAGTCAAAAGTATTGACGGAGACCGTATTTGAATTCATATTGGCTTGAATCTTAGAAATACCATTAAGATCGATAATTGAATATGATTTGGCTACTCCTGAACTAATCGAAATAGTTATTGATTGTCCCGCAGGATTTGGGTAGACGGCTACCAATGCGCCAAGTGATTCATCTTCTTTGATAGATGCACTACTGTTTGGGTCAACTTCAAAATGATAAAGGCCGCCCAAATCTTGACCTACAAACATGTTCAGGTAGGAATCGTTATCAACGTCTTCAACCCAAAAAGAACTGTATCCTTCAACGTCTATGTCGAGAAATGAATTTGATTCGAGGTTGAAGTATTGTCCCGTGTCAAGATTGTTGTCGATGTCAGAGTAGTACAAAAGTTTTCCATCAACGGAACCAAGGAATAAATATGTTTCGTTATTCGATCTGAAGAAGTGAGGAGAAGCATATCCATCAGGAGTCGTTGTTGATACATCAATTCCACCTAAGACGCCATTTTTTAATTCAAATGATGGTACCGAAGCGTTTCCAATATTTTTGTAATACATTATTTCGCCTGATCGTTTTCCTAAAATTAGGTCAAGTAGTCCGTCATTATCTATATCAAACAATTGCGGATGACAAAAACCTCCTGCGGAAATTGTTGCACCTAGATTGTCCGAGTAATTTGAGGTTCCATTAGTAAATATTGCTCCATTACCAGTAGAAGTGTTTTCATAATGCACAATTGTACCATTTTCTAAGCCTAAAAGCATATCATCATCTCCATCATTGTCTAAGTCACCAAAAGCTGGAACTGAACGGAGTCCATAGTTTTCTTGCGCCAAATCGAAAATATCATAATCCACGTAAGAATATATAGGTGAATTGACCGAGCCTGTATTCTGATAGTAAGCGATTGTACTTTCCTTGTCTAAGATTGGTTTGTAATTATGAAAATTGGCAATGATAAGATCATTTAGCCCATCCTCGTTATAATCGAAAAAGGAAGGTATTGAGCCCGTTCCATGTTCAATCATATCACTTTGTAAAAAATCATTAGTAATGTATACAAAATTAGGATTGTCATTTGAGCCTGTATTCTTATAGAAGAGGACGCTGCGTTTATTGAACGATATATTTTTTGCATTTGGCGCGACTATTAAATCCTTTATTCCGTCAAAGTCAACGTCAAGGTAGTAACCAGCTGGAAATAATTGCATGGATACTGGAGTGCTATTTGAAGGGAAATTGTCTTCAACACTGATCATTGGCGAGTCAGTATTTACACTTGTGCCTCCATTTATGAGCAGGTTCATATTCGTAAAAGATGCATCACCTATGATTAAATCCATTACTCCAGAGCCATTATAATCAAGCGCTAATATTGTTGATCCAGAGTGCTTGGCTCCACTTTTATTTTCGTTTCCAATAAATTCTGGGTTTGTAATATTGCCTCCAACGCATGGGGCGTTGGGATCATTCAATGTAATATGATTAGTATTAACATCTTCAGTAAACTTTCCCCAGCATTCATTCATTAGAACAAAAGTTAATGAATCAGGAATGCCATAAAGATCTATACTTTGATTCTGATGATACTCAACATGACGTCCACCCTGATGAAACGTTAAAACATCGATGTCGCCATCTCCATCAACATCGACAATTGCAGGGATGTCACTTGCACTCACATTCAAATTTGAATAGTTGTTAGGATATTGGGAATAAAGCAACTCCTCAACTAGTTCCCATTGGAGGCCATTTACGATATCACCTACATTCCGATAAACTTTTAAACCTCCAATACCATAAGTAAATAGATCTTTTCGTCCATCATTGTCGTAATCAACTAATGCTGCCCTATATCTTAGGTCTGAAGGGAAATACTCCTTGGCGTTATATGCGATCGCATAATGCAAGCCACCTTCAGATTCTTGTGTGAAAACGCGCAAATTATCTTTACTTCTATCGAAAACAAATAAATCTAAATCTCCGTCGAAATCATAATCAAAGTCAGAGAATTGAGCATAATTCAAACCACCGCCCCATGGGTTGAGTAAGGTATCATTTCCAATTTTTATCGGTAAAGAATCATTAAACTCAAAACTAAACTGTGCTTCTGCTTCTAAAACCTTACCTAG
>NODE-217-length-20624-cov-5.56342_pt1 | contig 20624 bp, 16 predicted proteins | sample MGYA00139097_ERZ477577 | MGnify/ENA metagenome assembly ERZ477577
TCATGACATAGATGATTTTCAGAAAAAGGCCGAAAAACTTCCTGGAGAAATTAATTCAGAGGTTACAGTTATTATCAATGATTTAAAAGCAAGACGCTCAAATTTAGAAGAGAAGATAAAAAACATTAAAGAGACAACTGATAGTGCCTATCAAGATGTGCAGGTAGGTGTCCAAATGGCATGGGAAGATCTCCGCTCTGCTTATGACAGTGCTAAAGAGAGATTTAAAAAAGAAGAAACATCTTTGTGACTTAATAATTTTATCACTTAGTCTTTAGTAAAATAATGATAAAAAAGAGGATCACTATGAATAAAATAAAAATAGAAAATAGAATCTTAGATAGTAAATCTCATGAGTTAAGAAATCAAAAAATTATTCCTGGAGTAATCTATGGTCCAACAATCAACACGGAACCAATTAAAGCAACACTAAGAGAGATAAAAAAAGCGACAGAACAACCGGGCGAAATTTATCAAGTCAATCATTGCGATAAATCTCTCTTTGTTAAATTTGAAAATATTCAAAAAGATCCTGTTTCCCATGAACTACTTCATTTTTCCTTAGTCCAAATCCCTCAAGGAGCAGAGGGCAAAGTAGAAATTCCTATTCAATTAAATGGCACTCCTTTTGGAGTAAAGAAGGGAGGTGTCCTTCTTACTATAAAAGACAGTGTTACCGTAAATGGAAAACCTCGTTCTATTCCTAAAAAAATAGAGGCAGATATTTCAAACCTCAAAATTGGTGATAAATTGACGGTTCATGATCTCAATATTCCCAAAAAAGTATACGCCGTTGATCATCGCACCGATATCATCGCAGTCTGTCGTCCCCCTTCAGACTAGTCCTCTTAATTAAAAAATATTTTTTTGTTAGCATCTCTACCTGAGTAAAAATAAACGAGGATGAATAAATGAATAACAAAAAAAAGATGATAAATCCTAGTGACAGAAAAATATTTACTGAAGACGACTCTCTGACAAATAGGGCCCTTGAAAGAAAACAAGAAAACAAAGATTACACTCCTGTTATTTTAAAAAGAACAGACGAGGCCTTCAGGCATCCTGATGATATTTTAGAAAAGGCCATCGAAGCAGGACTTGAACAACACGATCGACCTCTTTTTTCTCTTTTTCTTTCCGCTATTTCAGCAGGTCTTATTTTAGGTTTTGCAGGAATGTGTGTGGCCCTCATTTCCCAACTCTTTCCGGCCGCAGAAAATTTCATGCTAAATAGATTAGCGGTGGCCTTCGTCTATCCACTGGGTTTTATTATATGCCTTATGAGCGGAACACAGCTATTTACTGAACATACAGCGATGGCCGTCTATCCTGTCCTTGATAAAAAAGCAAAGTTGAAGTCACTTTTCACACTTTGGACTGTCGTGCTCATTGGTAATCTTGTGGGAACACTTCTAAGCTCTATTCTTCTTTTTTTTGCAGACCCTGTCATTTCGGCCCAACAAGGCATTGTTGATATTGCTCATCACCTCACACAATTTTCCTTTAAAGAAATTTTTATTAGCGCCGTCTTGGCCGGCTGGCTTATGGCCCAAGGGGGGTGGTTAGTTTTGGCAACCCCTCCTACCAGTAGTCAAATTCTCTGTATTTTCATTGTCACTTTTATCATTGGATTTGGTGGCCTGCACCACTCTATAGCAGGTTCAGCCGAGATATTTAGTGGCCTCCTCCATTCTAGTCGGCCCCTTTACAAAGAGTCTGCCATATCTTTAGCAAGCTCCATTTTAGGAAATCTACTCGGTGGTAGTTTTTTTGTAGGATTTTTAAACTATGCTCATATTAAAAAAACTCAGTCGTAAAAAAGGCCATTATGAGTATTAAGAAAAAATACGATGAGAATCAAATCACAATTCCCTTTCCCATAAGAACACTTGGTTTTGGAATTGAAAGAGGAAGACAAAGAAAAGAAAATCTTCAAAAGGAAATATGATGAAAAATAAAAACAGCGAACCAAAAATTATTCCCAATAAACCACAACACCCTGAGCACACTCCTCCTCCTTCACCGCGCCCGCCTAGCGCACCTCGAAAGATCCCCGGCCCTCCTGAGACACCAGAAATTCCAAGACCTACTCCGGCCAAAGTGCCTGTCCCTAAACCACAAGAGATTCCAAGGAAAGATTCAATAAATATTGGGATAATATAAGGGGATAAAAAAAGAATGGCGGAGACGCTGAGATTCGAACTCAGGGAACCCGTGAGGGTTCGGTTCCTTAGCAAGGAACTGGTTTCAGCCGCTCACCCACGTCTCCAAGGCCATACATGACAGGCAAAGTAGTATAGAATCAAAAGAGTTGCAACTTTTTTATCTCTATGAGTTAACCCCCCTATGAAAAGCGATACAAAAACATTACTCCAAAAATTTGAATGCCCACAGGGAACTCCTCTAGGGGGTGACTTTGCTACTTTTGACTATGGAAAGGGTAGCTTCATTTGGAGTGAAAATAAAAACAAAAAATATTTTGACGCCACTTCTTTTTTTAGTGTCGCTAATTTAGGTCACAACCCCTCTTACCTCAGAGATCTTCTTTATCAGCAGAAAGATGAACTTATCCACGCTATGGGTGATGTCTATCCCACTTCTCAAAAGGCCGTCTTACTAGAAAAACTCTGCCATCTCTTTGAGATGGATAAAGCACAACTTTGCATCACGGGAACTGATGCTGTTGAATTTGCCCTCAAAACCATCGAGCTTAAAAAAAAGAACCCCACTTTTCTCTCTTTTGAAAACTCTTACCATGGCCTTGGATTTGGTGCCCTCAGCGTCACAAATTATCCAGGATTTAATCTTTTTAGCACCCCTTATAAAAGCATCGTGGCCCCTTATCCTTCTCCTGAAAACAAAGAGGCCTTCCTCTCTTTTTTTAAAAAAATGCAAAAAAACGCCATCGATGCTGTCATTATTGAACCCGTCTTAGGACGAGGAGGCGTCATCTACCCCTTTGAGGGGGCCCTGGAATTTTTGCGAGAATTGACCCATAAGCAACAGATCCCTCTCATCTTTGATGAGATCTTTTGTGGCCTCTACCGCACAGGAGATCTTCGCGGCACCACCGTCAACTGCGACCTTTTACTCATAGGAAAGGCCCTCAGTAATGGTCTTCCTCTCTCCGTCGTCCTAGGCACAAAAGAGCTGATGGATTTATGGCCACTCAACGAAGGAGAGGCCCTTCACACAGGAACCTTTACGGGCCATGGACTCTCTATTAGGGCCGCTTTGGCCACACTCTCTGAGTATGAACAATTCACTCAAAAGAATCTTCAAGAAAATCAACAATACCTCGCCCGTAAAATGAAAGATGTAAACGGCGAAGGAAAAGGATTCTTTTATCGCATTCCTGTCCCCAATGCCCTTGAAGCAATGAAAAAACTTTTTAAAGAGCAAATTGTTATCCTGCCTGCTGATGTTGATTTAAAATACTTAGGATATTATCCTCCTCTTACAACGACACCTAAAGAGCATGATTTTTTCTTTGAAACTTTTAAAAAGCTAAAACTCCATGACGCGCGATAATTTAATTCTTGAAGTTCTCTCTTTTATCCATGCTCATTCTTTTTATGAAGAAGTAGATGAAAGCTGGTTTGATGATTTGGCCTTAAAGATTTTTCATTATCAAAAAAGAAAAAACACGCTGCTAAAAAAATTCTGGTCACCACTTTCTCCTAAAAAAACAAGCGATATTTTTCCTTTCCCCATGGATGCTCTTAAATACGTTCATCTAGGAGAGGGAGATCATTTTTTTGCCTCCTCTTCAACAAGCTCGGGAAAACCTTCGCGCCATTTTTTCATGGATGATGTTTTATATAAAGAACAACTACGGCGCTATTTCCCTCAAGTTTTTCCTTCACACGCCATCATCAATCTTCTGGAATTTCGACCGAACTGGAGTTTATTTCGCATGATGGAACACCTTGAAGAGATCAAAGGTGAAAAAAAAATACTGGTGGGTACATCAAAAAATCATTGTGAGCTTCTTTTGCAAAAGAAAAAAATTCAACATCATATTGATACTCTCTTTGATACAGGTGGTTTTAAAAATTTTCTCTCTCCTTATAATCAAGAAGAACTCTATCGAAGGCTATGTTCTTTTTATGACATAGACATCTCCTCTATTCGAGGCGAATACGGCATGACAGAGCTTTTTTCCCAGGCCTATGATATCACGTTTGAATTTAACTCTTCTAAGCGTATCAAAAGAACCATCCCTACTCTTCGCTGTTTTCAAATGAAAAACAGCAACAACCTCGCTTTTATTGATCTTTGCAATATCGACTCCTGTGCTTTTATGCTCACAAGTGATGTTGGTCATATTCTAAATAAACGAGAATTTACGCTAGAAGGAAGGATGCAAAACAGTGCCCTTAAAGGATGTAGCTTGCGATGAAATTACAAAAATGGTCTTTTTATGTAAAAGACATTCAAGATGATTTTTCTTTTTCTCTTCAAGAGCTCACTGATTTTTTCAATACCCAAGAAAAAATATGGTCCGATGATTATGCCAAAGAATTTCTCAATCTTGAGTATGGAAAAAACTGGCCTAAAGAATCGCCTCTCATTATTTTACCCTCCAATACGCCTCACTTATTTCTTCAAGAATTACAACTTTGTTCTGTGGCCAAATGGACACCCACCTTTTATGTTTCAAAAGATCTCGTTAAAACCAAAAATCTCTTACAAAAAAAATTAAAACAAAAAGTTATCTCTATTATTCCTCAAGAATTTTTTCATGTTCGCTCTTATGGAAAAAACAAACTTCCCCTCAAAGCAACACATCACCTCTTTCACGGCCCTTGGGCCATAGGAAGTAATGTAGATCTTTTAACAAAAAAAGAGATTTCTCAGTTTAATGAACTTGAAGGGCGCGGCTGCCTGGCCCCTCTTCTTATAACAGGGGATAAAAATCTTCTCAAAGAATTGCCCTCTCGTCTCTCTAAACATCAAGAGCAAAACACTTTTCATGATTATTTTATGAAAAGTCTTATGGTGGCCCATGAGATAAAAGAATTAAAAATAAAAAAGAATCTTCGTTGTTATGAGATAAAATCGGCCTCTTTGGCCTATCGCTTGGCCTTAGAAAACCCTCCCGTTGCTCAAGGTACTTATTTTATTCTTGCATCAAAAGAATATAAAAAATTGAAACAATTTCCTCTCTTGCAATCTCTTGAAAAAATGAAAAGGCCTCTTCGCACTTTAGAGGCCTATAACTAGACCCTTAGTAGCAATCGTAGACGACTTGCGTGCAACCAGCATAAGAGCAATTTGAAATTTCATACCACTTAAGCCCTCTACTTCCTCGCGAATAACATTTTTCTCGCACGGCACTGATAAGCGTTGATTTGTCTGTAGGAGAAAAGCTGACAAAGAGAAAAGGAGAAGCAAGAATCGCCGTACTAGAGAACAACACCATCGCTAAAAAAAACTTTTTCATACAAATCGCCTTTTGTTTCAATGAAACTAAAAGATAAAAAAAGAAGCTGTTCTTGGCCAAGAAAATAAAAGAAGAGCGTATTTTATTCTTAATAAAGAAAAATTTAAGTTTTTTTCCTTTCATCCGAAAAGAAAAAAGGATCTCATTTTATCAAAGGTTTTTTAATGAGTAAAACTTTCCTTCTTTCTTTCTTTCTTTCTCTTCTCATAAAGGCCACAGAAAAATCTAACGCGGTGATTTTGCTGCAGGAAAGGATGGCCAAAGAAAAGGCCCAAAGAGAAAGGATTAAAGATCTTCGCAATGAAAAGAATCTTAAATCATACCCAAGTGGGTTCAATTACATACCTTCGGCAGAACAAAATCCTGGTTATCATATTGAATACACACCAGAACTTATTGCTGCTATCCATGAATTTAATAAACTCTCTTTAGGGACCAAGAAAAATCTTGCCGATTCTGTGAAAGAGTTAAAAAAAGCAAAAAAAATAATTGGTTATAAAGATGACGACTTTGACTACGATGAATGGAAAAAGGAGCTCTTAAAATCCAAACGCGAGTACGATAAAAAACATTCTCAACCTCATATTAATACTGACCATCAACGTCTGGAAGATAGTATTGCTAAAATGAAAGAAGCTAACGAGAAATTACCATCTCAAGTAGATGCTCTTTTAAGACTAAATGATCCAAAAACAAGCTCTTTAGAGCAGCAAACTAAAATATTTAATTTTCTTGTTGAATTTCAAGAAGAAGAAGATTTTAAAGAAGAAGCAACTGTCGCAAACCTAGATAAAAAATTTTATCTTAACCACGCCGAACTACAAAGATTTCAAGGGAAAAATGATGCTGCAAATCTTTTCCAAGAACAGGCCGACAGTGAGTCTGATACAATTAAGAATCCTAAAATATTTTTTCTGCTTCAAAGAGAATTTAATTTACCTAAGGAGGTTTCTGAAATCTCGCAAATGAAAGCTGTCACCCTAAAACTTGCTTCTTTCTCTGAAGTAAGCAAAAAAAATAAAAAATCAGTTAAAGAGGCTCTTGAATTTTTTGAACTGCAGAGCGAAGCGATTTTAAAAGTTGATACAAAAAAAATGAGATCATTTTTAAAGAAAGCAAAAGAACACTACCCTGAAGAAAGGGATTTCTTCGAAACACTTGCCAATTTTCTTCACGCAAGACACATCATTCAAGAAGCACTTAACAAGTTCAATAAAACTGGAAAAAAAGTTGACTTGAAGAAAAATTCAGTTGGAGAATTACTTGAACAATTAAAAAATGCAGCATCTCATCAGCTTGAAACTCAGTGCCAGTAAAAAGTTTGAAAAACAAGAATGGTGCCCAGTGAGGGACTTGAACCCCCACAGATTGCTCCACTAGGTTCTAAGCCTAGCGTGTCTACCAATTCCACCAACTGGGCACAATAAGAAATGTATGGCGGAGGACAAAGGATTCGAACCTTCGGTGGGCGCAAACCCACGGCAGTTTTCAAAACTGCTGCCTTAAACCACTCGGCCAATCCTCCGAAACACGCTGGTTATATGACAAATTTAAAATCAGAACAAGCTATTTTTACTTTTTTTCCGCAACCATCATCACTTCACACCCACCCATGTAAGGGCGAAGCACTTGGGGGATCACCACCGACCCATCTTCTTGCTGGTAATTCTCTAAAATGGCCACCATCGTTCGCCCTACGGCCAAACCTGAACCATTGAGAGTATAAGGGTAAACCATCTCTCCTTGCGCTGTTTTAAGGCGCAAATTGCTCCGTCTCGACTGAAAATCACCACAAAGAGAAACCGAAGAAATCTCACGATATTTTTTTTGCGAAGGAAGATACACTTCCAGATCAATTGTTCTCATAGAATGAAAACCAATATCCCCTGAACAAAGATCCATTAAACGATAAGGCAATTCAAGGGCCTCGAGAATAGAGCTGGCGCGCTCAAGCATCTCCATAAAAAGCTCTTCTGCCTTCTCTGGAAGACAGATGCCTACAAGCTCTACCTTGTGAAACTGATGCAGACGAACAAGCCCGCGCGTATCACGCCCATAAGAGCCGGCCTCTTTGCGAAAGCAAGGAGAAAACGCACACATTTTAAGAGGCAGATCACTCTCACCTAAAATCTTATCGCTATAAAGCCCCACAAGAGGAACTTCTGAAGTAGGAACTAAATAAAGATCTTCACCTTCAATTTTAAAGGCATCGTCTTTGAGCTTGGGAAACTGACCTGTTCCGTACATGCACTTTTCTAGCACCATGTAAGGGACAATCATCTCTGTAAAACCATGCCTTTGATGAGAATCCAGCATAAAGTTAATAAGGGCCCTTTCAAGGCGCGCCAGCTCTCCCTTAAGAGAATAAAACCTGGCCCCTGAAATCTTGGCCGCATCTTCTAAATTTAATAACTTGAGATCTTCTCCAAGAGTGACATGATCTTTGGCCTCAAAAGAAAATTCTGGAGGACGCCCTGCATTTTTAATGACGATGTTCTCGTCTTCACTGACCCCTTTTGGTGTCTTGGAAGAAACGAGATTGGGAAGAAGAAGCATCAATTCATTTTGTTCTTCTTGAAACCCTGTAAGTCTCTCCTCTAGCTGCTGAATAGCGGCCTTAAGACGACTTACTTCTTCCATAAGAGAGGAAGCATCTTTTTTGTTTTTCTTTAACTCACCAATTTCTTTTGACGTCTTATTCATTAAAGAGCGCTTTTGCTCTACTTCTGTGAGTATTTTTTTTCTCTTCTCATCAATACCGACGATATTTTTTACCATTTGCGCGTAAGATTCACTTCGCAAAGAAAGATTTTTTCTATAAAAATCAGAGTTTTCCACAAGATGTTTGAGGTGATGCATAATGTTTTGACCTTCATTCAAATAAGTAATTTGTTCTCTTAGCGCAGCTCATCCATAATTCGCCGCACTTCCCCCACATCAGGAGCATTAGGGGCCAATACTACATACTGCTGATAGGCCTCAATGGCAAGAGACCTCTGCCCTAAGGCCCGGTAAGAATCCCCAATTTTCTTCTTCAAAGAAGCGTTACTTGGGTCAATATTACTTCCCTTTTGATAAAGATCCAGCGCCATCTCAAAGTTATTTTTTTGCTCTTTAATTTTAGCAAGACCAATAAGGGCCTCCACTGATTCACTATTTTTCTCTTGTGCTTTTTTGTAAGAGTTTTCAGCATCAAGCGAGAGCTCTTTTCTTAAATAAATATCTCCTAAAAGCAAATATCCATACTCAAGAGAAGGATTGGCCATAACTTCTTTTTTGGCATATTCCAAGGCCTCATCGAGCTTGTTTTGCTGAAGAGAAATTTTACTGAGAAAATAGAGCACCTTAGGATAAGTCTCAAGGTTGGCCTGAACACTTTTAAAAATTTCATAGGCCTTCTCTACTTTTCCCTCACTGTAAAGATACTCGCCTAACCCCATCTTCGCTTCAAGGTTACTAGGATCTATTTCAATAATTTTTTCTGCATACTTAATCACATCTTCATTTTTTCGCGCTAACTTAGAGGCCTCTACTAAGAAATTATAAAGCTCCAAACTATCAGAACTTGATTCTTCAAATCGATTTCGATATTCTTCAAAGAGTTTATATTGACCGCTTCGATAAAAATAAATGGCCATCTCCCCCCAGATACGAGGAATATCGGTTTTTTTTATCTCTTTAAGCTGCTCATTATCCACAATAAGTTTTCGCAAATACCCAATGGCCATATCGGCCCCATCAGCTTCATAAATAAGTTTCGCGTTAAATAGCTTATAATCTAAATTAAGCGGATCTAAATCGATGGCCTTTGTTAATAAAATTTTGGCATTATCATATTTCTGATATGTTAAAAAAATCTTAGACATTAAGTAATAACCCTCTTCTAAAAAAGGATTCTTATTAATGGCATCTTGTAACCATTTAATGGCAAAAAGATAGTTCTTGGCGTAATAAAAAATTTTGCCCATATAAAAAGCATATTCTGAACTAGAGAGAACAGCTGGGCGATTAATTTTTCCAATCTCTGCTAAGGCCAAATTTGTTTTATAAGAAAGAATAAGAGAATCAATGAGCTCAAACTGAATTTCATTTTGCCCTGGATATTTTTTTTGTAACTCCTCTAGAGTTGTAATGGCCTCGTTAAAATTTCCTTTAATTTTTTGCAAACTCACAAGATTTAAACGGGCCCGTAAACTTGCCGGTGAAAGATCAATGGCATCAATGGCCAAAGAAAAGGCCTTCTTCCAATCTCGCCGTGAAATGGCCTCTTTTGTTTTTAGTTCATATTCTAAAATTTTACTCTCTTCGATGAGAACTTTTGTATTTTTTCCTCCCCCAATAGACAGAGAGGCAAGCCTTGTTCTTAAATCAATAGATTCATTAATAGAAAAAGCGCGCTTAAACTTCTTGCTTGCTTCTTCTATTTTTCCATTGGCCGCCAAAATAATTCCTTCCGCCTCAAGAAGAGAGGCATAGTACAAATAAGATCCCTCAGATTTAAGATAATCAATAATAGTTGTAATTTTTCTCAACTCACTAATATTTTGACTTTTTATCAAAACCTTCAAAAAAAGAGTTAAAACAGCAAGAGAATTAGGAACAATAGAATTTAAATGGCGAAGAGTTTTAAAACTCATCTCTACTTGATTGTTTTTATAATAAAAATAAGCAAAAGACTTGAGAAGGTAAAAGTCATTTATTTTTGTTATATCACTGGGATATTTTTCAATAATTTTTTGGGCCTTAGAAAACTCTTTAGCATCCACTAAAATTTCAATTAATAAAGCGATAAAATGAGTTGAAAGCTTTTTATTTATTTGAATAAACTTTTCGAGAATATTAACGGCCGCATGATACTTCTTATTATAAGCATAAAAATTGGCCTTCCCCATCGCTACCAATTCAACGGTAAGACTCTTTGATTCTAACTCAGATAAAATTTTAAAAATCACCTGTATGTTTTTTTCATAGCCCTCTTGATTATGAGGAAAATAATGCTTGATAAGCTCCGTATAAGTATAAAAAAGAGAGGCAATATTTTCATCATAACGATAAAATTCAACAGACTCTCTAAAGAAATTTGCTGCCTCAATAAGAGAAGGATAGCTGTGCAAAGAAAACTTTTCTTTTCCCCTTAAGTAAAATTCAATGGCCTTTTTTTGGTCCAGTGTTTCTTTACTAACAGGATAATATAGCTGCACTGTTGTTAGAGGCGTTGTAGGCCCTTCTTCATCAAAAAGAGAAAAATAAGCAATCACTAAAATGGCCACAATAGCAATAGGACCTAGACCTTTTCGCTTAACCTTCTTTTTTTCTTCTGCTTTTATCTCCCCTTCTTCGGACAAATCTTTTTCTTCTATTTGAACTGAGGCAAGAGGCGACTCTTCTAATTGATAAACACTCTGAAGCTCTTTTTTTACTTTATCTAAATCTAAAATGGCCGTCTTTGCATTCTCATCAATTTTTACAAGGGCCTCTTTCTGATTTTCTAATTTTTCTTGCGCTAACTTTTTATTTTTAAAATATTTTTCACTAATCCCTAAATACTCTTCTTCTTCTTCTGTAAAAAAATCTAAATCAGTAATTCCCCCAGAAGAAATAGGTTTTTTACTTTCGCCCTGATCTTTCTGATTCTTTTGTGAGGAAGAAATTGTCTTCGTTGGTGGACTCTCTTTTTTTTCACCTTCCTGATACTCTTCCTTTTGCTCATTTTTTTCAAAAATAAATTCTCTAAGATCATCTACCTTAAGAATGATTTTCTCCAAAGAATCACCAGATGCTTCTTTTGGATTTTCTACTAAATTTTTAACAGGATCTTCTTTCCTCTCTTCTTTTCTCTCTTCTTTCCTCTCTTCTTGCAGTTGAAAAACAGACGTCTTCTCTAAATGAGCAAAGACATCCTCAATCTCTTTAAAAAGACGTCCTTCTTGCCATGGTCCATGGGGAAATAGTTGATAAGAATCATCTATTGAAATTTTTGCGTCACCTGCCAATAGAGATAGTTGCGATAATGTAAAAGGGCCTAAAACTCGACCATCGGCCAGTTTTACTCTGAATCGATGCAAGACTCTCCTCCTCATGGTCATTTTTAAAAACTATAAGGCGAATCGGAGTTTACAGCGTTTTATTGAATAAAGAGTGTTCCTTGCACAAACCAGTGGTAAAAAGAGTTCCAAAAAATTCCCAAAAACACCACGGGAACTAATAAAAGATAAGAATAAAGCTGCTTATCCCAACTGAAACTTTTTAGTCCTTCTTGTGCTTCGCTGGGAGAAAAAACCATCACCCGAACAAGGCGCAAATAGTAATAAAGAGAAATAACAGAGTTTAAAACTCCTATAATGGCCAAAAGATAAAACCCCGAACTCACAAGAGAAGAGAGCACTAAAAACTTTGCCACAAACCCTGAAAAAGGAGGAAGACCTCCAAGTGAGCACATAAGAATGACTAACAAAATACTCATAAAAGGATGATGCTTCATAAGACCATTGAAACGATCATAAGAATCATTGCCATATTCATCACTGACAAAAGAGACAACGCTAAAAGCAAGAACTGTCATAAAGAAATAGGCCAATCCATAAAAAAGGAGAGATGAGATATCCGCTTGCCTAGAACTCACCACTGCTAAAAGCATAAAACCCGCATGGGATATAGACGAATAGGCCAACATCCTCTTTACTGACTTTTGTCCCAGCGCAGTAATATTTCCCACTGTCATAGTCAAAATACTCATTACCTGTAGCAAGGAAAACCAAAATTCTCCAAGAGGTCCAGGAAAAGAGAAAAATTGAATACTTAGTCGTGCCAAAATCCCTAGGGCCGCCAATTTAGGTACAATGGCAAAAAAGGTAGTGACGGCAAAAGGAGAACCCTCATAGACATCAGGTGACCACATATGGAAGGGAACAAGAGAGGCCTTATAAGCAAGACCCACAAAAAAGAAGAGCAAGGCCATAATGGCCAGAGTTAACTCATTTACAGGAAGATACTGAAGGGCCTTTGCAATATCACTAAAATATAAACTTCCTACAAGTCCATAGAGATGAGAAAGACCAAATAACATGACCCCCGCTGAGACCCCTCCGTAAAGAGCATATTTAAGACCCGCTTCGATGGAACGTGAATCTCTTTTCTTTAATCCCGCTAAAATATAAGAAAGAATAGAAAGTGTCTCGATGGCCACATATAAATTAAGCATCTGCTGCGTGGAGACCAGAGTCATTCCTCCTAAAAGCCCCCCTAAAATAAGAACAAGAAACTCACTTTGAAAGTTGTTGTAGAGCTCTTTACTAGACCAGGCAACATAACTGGCCCCAAGAGTTCCCAAGATGAGAATAAACTTCATCATAATAGAAAAAGAGTCGCTTACTTGTCCTTGAGTAAAAATCAGCGTCCCTTCTAATTGCCCTTGATGCAACAAAGCGTAGAGGGCAAAAAAAAGCCCAATGACGGTGGCCACGAATGGATAAGAGCGAGAAGTCTCTCGCTTACTATAGGTGGCCTCAAGAATAAGAACCAAAAGCATTGTCAGAAGAACAATGAGTTCAGGAACAATGTAGGCCAAGTTTGCGAGATAGTTCACTTTCACAGCACAAAACCCCTTTAAAATTTAACGTTGTGCCAGTAACTGCACTAAATTACCCACAGAGGCACGCATGATGTCCAAAATGGGGTTAGGAAAAATCCCAAAGACAACAACTGCAATACCAAGGGGAAGCATGTAGAGAATTTCTCTACAATCCATATCGGTGTATTCTTTAACATCAGAAGAAACTTCACCAAAAAACATTCTCTTGTACATCCACAGCAAATAAGCGGCCCCAATAAGAAGACCGATGACAGCAAGAGTTGTAAGAGTTGTAAAACGAGGAAAAGTTCCAAGAAAAATAAGGGCCTCTGAAATAAAACCTGATAGCCCTGGAAGTCCTAAAGAAGCAAACATCCCAATAATAAAAAAGATGGTGTATTTGGGAAGATGCGTGGCAAGCCCGCTAAAACCTTTGCTCCCATCTGGTTTTACAATCCAGCGATGATGCGATCGCTCATAGAGAATACCCACAAGAAGAAACATCATGGCCGTCGATGTTCCGTGGTTAAACATTTGAAGAACAGCACCATTCATACTGGGAACCGTCATGGCCGCAAGACCCATCATCACAAAACCCATATGGGAGACAGAAGAATAGGCCACCAAACGTTTAATATCTTTTTGCGCCATAGCACAAAAGGCACCGTAGAGCACATTGATAAGACCTAAAATAGCAATCGTTTCCGCAAAATACACCGAGGCCTGAGGAAAAATGGGAAAAGAAATCCTCAAAAATCCATACGTTCCCATTTTAAGAAGAACACCCGCCAGAATAACAGAGATGGCCGTAGGCGCCTGAACGTGAGCGTGGGGAAGCCAGGTGTGAAAAGGAAAGACAGGCACTTTAATGGCAAAACCAATAAAGAGGGCCCAGAAAAATAATTTATCAAAGGCAAAGGTACTGCCAAAAAGATCAATGGTAAGATTGGAAAATCTTCCTCCATGAAGGGCCAAAAGATTAAACGAATCTACATCTTTTCCACTGGCGTAATAAAGAGCAATCATCCCTACTAGCATTAAAACCGAGCCAAAAAAGGTATAGAGAAAAAACTTAATGGCGGCATACTCTCTATTTTCTCCTCCCCAAACGCCAATAAGGAAAAACATTGGAAGAAGCATCACTTCCCAAAAAACATAAAAGAGAAAAAAGTCTAGCGACATAAAGACACCAAAGACGGTGGTCTCTAACATAAGCAAAAGAGCAAAAAACCCCTTTGGTGATTTTTCAATTTTCCATGAGCAAGGTACACAGAGAAAAAAGAGAAGCCCTGTTAAAATAATCATAGGTGTTGAGATGCCATCAACTCCAAGATGATAAAAAATATTAAAACTTGGAATCCATGGATGATTAATCTCTAGATGAGGCTGCATGCCTGCTAAAGACGTGTCAAACTGCCCATAGAGACAGAGGGTGAGAAGAAACGTCAAAAACGTAAAAAAGAGAGAAATATATTTAATCCCCCTCGTCATCTCTTTTGGCGTTAGCAAAAGAGCGAGCACGCCAATCATGGGGAGCCAAAGAATCCAGTCTAATAAGCGATGCACAGAAAACTCCTTATTGTCACACTTTCTTTAAATTCGAGTGAGTAACATGTATCCAGAAAGGGCCAAAAATAAAACGACAAAATAAAACTGAATGCGCCCTGTCTGCATTGTCCGCAACGTAACATTAAAAAATCGAATAATGGTACCACTTAGATCTACAATAGCATCAACAATCTTCATATCAAACCACGATAGACCTAGATAGATTTTTTTCGCAATAATTTCCCAGCCATCAATGACATAGCGATCATAAACATTGAGATCAAACCATGCTAAAGCATTATTAAAACCATGTAATCCTTTACCAATAAGAATTTTTTCATAAAAGTGGTCAAAGTAGTAGCGCTCTTTTAAGGCCTTGTTCCAACAAGAAAAAGCACTCTCCCATTTTGCAGGGTTCAGCCCTTTTGATATGTACATAAGATAAGCAAAGAAAATACCCAAAAAAGCAATGATAATAGACGTAATAGCGCCTATAGAGTGCGCTTTATGCAAAACGTGCTCTTCATGAGTCATTTCACTTGCCTCATGAACATGATAATGAGAAGTCTCAAATTTTTCGGGAAGATGAGAATCCATCATCTTTACTTTTTCACGCTGCGTAAAATCCTCGACTTTTGGCATTGTAATAAGTGTGGAAAACCACTCTTTTCCCACAACAGGAATATTAATTTTTCCCAAACCTGTAAGAGAGCCACTATAGACAACGCCTAAAGTGAAAAGAGATAAAAGGAGAAGAGGAAAGTTTTGCGTAAAAGAAAAATGTTCTTTATGGCAATGATTATAAACTTCTTCATCTCGCGGAGCGCCAAAGAAAGTTAAAAAGAGCATACGAAACATATAAAAGGCCGTAAGGCCTGCTGTGATAAATCCCAAAACAGGAACAATCATCATCCATTTATGAGGATGAACCATGCCAAAATAGAGAGCATCGCCCAAAATGCGATCTTTTGAGACAAAACCAGAAAAGAGAGGAACCCCTGAAATGGCCAATGTACAGCAAAGCATGGCCAAAAAAGTATAAGGCATCTTTTTTCGCAACCCTCCCATTCGCGGCATTTCTTGAACATGCCCATGGGTGTGATGATCGTGAAGTGAATGGATCACTGATCCTGCCGCCAAGAAAAGACAGGCCTTAAAAACAGCATGAGTGATAAGATGCATAAAACTTGGATTGTAGGCCCCAACACCAATACCCATCACCATATAACCCAACTGTGAAATAGTGGAAAAGGCCAGCACCGCCTTTATATCTGTTTGTATCAAAGCAATCGTCGCAGCACCAAAGGCCGTAATAACACCAATAAGAGCGATAAAATCTGTAATTCCACCGGCCACCATAACTGGATACATACGCAAAGAAAGGTAGACACCTGCGGCCACCATTGTGGCAGCGTGAATGAGAGCAGAGCAAGGTGTTGGTCCCATCATGGCATCGGGAAGCCAGACTTGAAGAGGAAACTGCGCCGATTTACCAATAGTTCCGCCAAAAAGGCAGACGGCGATAAAGGTCAAAGCAGAAACACCAATAACACTTTGTCCTTCAAAGCTTCCCATGGCCAAAGCAGAGTAAATATCAACAATAGAAATACTTCCTACAATATTATAGATGGCCAAAATCCCCAATAAAAAGAGCACGTCCCCTACACGTGTGGTCATAAAGGCCTTAATAGAAGCATTGCCGGCGGCCTCTTTTTCCACATAAAAACCAATGAGTGAGTAAGAACAAAAACCCATCAGCTCCCAAAAAATGAAGATAGAAAGAAGATTATCTGACAAGACAAGGGCCAGCATCGCCGAAGTAAAAAGAGAAAGAAAGACAAAAAATTTACCGTATTTGGCATCTCCGGCCATATAGAAAGTAGAAAAAAGGTGAATAAGTGTTGCTACACCTGTCACCATAAGAAGCATGGTGGCCGTCATGGAATCAATATAAAATCCCATGTCAATTTTGAAAGGAAAGTCCCCTACACTTAAATCAAACCAGGTAAAAACTTTATGAACATAAAAGTCTTTACTGTGCTGATCCACAATAACATCTTTAAAGATACGAAGAGCATAGAGAAAAGAAGCAAAGATGGCCCCTACACTAATAAAATCACCCTTCCGATAGAGCTTGCACCCAACAAAAGCGTTAATGACAAAGGCCCCCAAAGGAAAAAGGATGATGGGAGCAATATTCCAAAAAGAGTAGTCCATGAGTTAACCCTTGAATAGAAAAACTATTCTCAAAAATCTACTACCTCACGAAGCTCAATGTTTTAATTCACTGAGTTCGTCGAGGTGAGTTGTTTCTTTTAACTGATAAAATCTTATGGCCAAGGCCAAGGCAACGGCCGCTTCTGCGGCAGCAATAACAATAATAAAAAGTGCAAAAAGATGTCCATCAAGTTTTTCTGTCACAAAACGCGAATAGGCCACAAAATTGAGGGCCGCCGCATTGAGAATAAGCTCAAGGCCAATGAGGACAAAAATAATGCTCTTTCGCCCCAAAACCAGCATAAGCCCTGTTAAAAAAAGGACAAAAGATAAAAATAAAAATGAACTAAGTGAAACCATCACAACAACCTTTTACCTTTTTATTTTTTACTTCTTCATTGGTCTTGCAATAAGGGCCGCACCAATAAGCGCCCCTAAAAGAAGAACGGAAACCAATTCAAAAGCAAATAAATAATCTGTCATAAGCAACTGTCCTAAAGACTGTATGGTAGGAGCATAGTTCACTGCCACCACATGAACAATTTCTTTTTCTCCCAAGCGAAGCAAAGAAGCGGCCGCAACAAAGAAAATCATGGAAACTAAAAAGGCCTTCAAAAAGGTAGATTTAGAGCCAAACAAAGGGGCAAGATGAGGGAATTTTTCTTTTGTGATACTTTCTTGATCTTGACCACCCGTGAGAACTACGGCAAAGAGCATTAAAATCACCACCCCTCCCACATAGACAAGGACCTGTGTCACGGCCAGTGTATCAGCATGAAGGGTAAGATAAAGTCCTGCTACTCCTAAAAGTGCCGCAAGAAGAAAAGTACACGCATGCATGATGTTTTTTGTTAGCAAGAGAGCAAGACAACTCACCAACATAAGAAGTGCACTTAAAATAAAAAGAATCGTTAAAAAACTCACGATAGCAACCTTTTCAAATGTTCTCTCTTTTTCAATGGCCACCACCAGCATGAGATCCAGCGGCCTTAATAATTTCTACAATGGATTGGTCGTGAAAGTACACCATCCAGATGGCCGTTCCAATCAAATTAAAAAGAGCAATAGGGGTTAAGTATTTCCAGCAAAGACTCATGAGCTGATCGACGCGAAGGCGAGGAAGTGTCCAGCGAATAACAATTACAAGGTAGTAAAGAGCAAATGTTTTAGTAAAAAAGGCCCCTAGCTGAACAACTTCGGCCAGCAAAGGAAAAGGAGTTTTACTCAAAAAAGTATCCAGTCCAAAGGGAACATTAAAGCCTCCTAAAAAGAGGGTGGCCCCTACGCCGCACAAAACAAAAACTTCCACATATTCAGCAAGGGCAAAAAAAGCAAATTTCATTCCCGTATACTCTGTATGATAACCAGAAACTAACTCTGACTCGGCCTCAGGTAAATCAAAAGGAGCACGATTGGCCTCGGCAAGAGAGCCGATAAAATAGACAATAAAAGCAATAAAGGTAAAGGGATTATGGAGAACAAACCACTCGTGAGGAAGACCCCCTTGATGGTGGACAATTGTTTTAAAAGATGTTCCTCCACTGAGGAGAACAATAGATAAAATAGAAATCACAACGGGAATCTCATAGCTGATGATCTGAGAGGCACCGCGCATTCCTCCCAAAAGCGACCACTTGGAATTTGAGGCATAACCACCTAAAAAAATTCCCAGCCCTACCAGTGAAGAGATGGCCACCACATAAAAAACGCCTACATCTAAATGGGCCAGCGTTAAATTTCCCGAAATAGGAAGCACTGCTAAAGTGGCAAAAATTCCCACCAAACAAAGCATGGGGGCAATATTAAAGAGAAATCTATCGGCCATAAGAGGCATAATATTTTCTTTCATGAGCATCTTGGCCCCGTCAGCAAGAAACTGCAAAAGACCATAAGGGCCTACGCGATTAGGTCCAATGCGAAGTTGCATATCGGCCGAGATTTTACGCTCAGCGTAGGTAGCAAGTCCTCCAATAACAGAAGCGATATTCACCAAAATAAAAGCACCTATAAAATAAAAGAGAAAAGTCAGGCAATCAGAGGTCTCTAAATGAAAAAGCTCTTGAAAAAATTGAGGCATATTATCTGTCATATCGGCTTCCTATTTCTCTTTGCTGCTCAAACTTTTAACCCAGTCTAAATCGCCTTTACTCCAACAGTAGGCAATTCCTGCCACTAAAATCATCACAAAGAGCAGAATTTCAATGAGGGCCAATCCACCGAGTCCAATGCTGTTGAGTTTTTTAAAGACAGAGGCCGCTGGAAACATGAGGGCCGATTCTACGTCAAAGATGATAAAGATAAGTCCAGTGACGTAAAAGCGAATATTGAAATGAGACCAGGCCTGCCCCACAGGAAGCTCGCCGCATTCATAGGCCGTCTGTTTGAGTTTGCTGGGTTTGGAGGGACGGATCAGTCCGGCCACCAATACAGCACCCCAAAAAATCACCACCCCCAATACCATGAGGATCAGAATCGGCATAAAAACCGACAGCCCTTGAGAAGAGTCCGCAAGAACCTGAGGATTTTCCATAAACCACCCTAACTTTTGTAATCCGTACACATTTTTACGGTTTTATCTTATACAATAGGCCTTAATTTTAAAACAATATATTTTATATCGAACTTTTCTCTTTAAATAGTAAATCAACAGCTTGGATTTTCCCATGATAAACACCATAAAATCTCTTTTAGGTAACTCTAAACTTTCAAAAATACAACCTTTTGATTTTTCCATGTTAGAAATACCTCAAATCATCTCTTTTTTTCTGCACTGCTTTATACAAGAAAAAAAAGAATACCTTCTCGTCGTTGAAACGCGTCAATTAGCTGAAGACTTTTATCAAATATTGAACAGTCAAGAAAATGCTTCTCCCGTTAGACTCTATACAGGACATGATCACAAACTCTATTCTTCTATCCTCTCATCGGAAGGACTCTTGCAACAGCGCCTGCAAATTCTCTACACTCTTTTTTTACAAAAAAAAAATGGGCAACAGCCTTTCCCTCTTATTACAACACTTGAGGATCTTTTTTTACTGACGCCCCCTGTCTCTTTTTTTGAAGAACACTATCACCCTATCCATGTAGAAGATATTCTCTCCCCTCAAGATTTAATTAGTTTATTGCAGCGCTATGGTTATATTCAAGCACCTATTGTGGATTCTCCCGGCAACTATTGCTTAAAGGGGGAGATTTTAGATTTCTACGCCCATGAAGGGCCTGTTCGTCTTTCTTACTTTGATGAAATCATTGAATCTATTTACTTAATTGATGAAGAAAACAACAAAACAATAAAAAATTCTCCGCTTTCTCTTATTCATCCTCTCCCTTCTTCTCAAGTTTTTGCTCATCGCCAAAGTAACTTTGCCTCTACTTTTCGCAACCGCCTCCCTTCGTCTGCTTCACAGCAACGATTTTTTCAGCAATGGCGTCAGCAAACCCTTTCCAATCTCGAATCAGGCATCCTCTTTCCCCAATACCCTCTTTTTGCCCCTCTCTTTTTTCAACAAAATGAGACCCTTCTCTCCTTTTGGGATGAAAAGACTCCTCTCCTCTTGGCCTTTTCTGATGATTTAAAAACAGAAGAAGAGAATTTTTACGCCAAATTAAAAGAGGAGCGCCTCTCTTATCTCGATTCACCTGAAAGATTGCAAAATCCTGTCTATCTTCCTGCTCCTGAAAATCTCTTTCTCGAAAATTGGCCAAAGGCCCTTGAATCTTTTCGAGGTTTTAAACTAAAAAAATCCTCAGCGGGAGCAACACCCTCCGCTCTTCCTCTTTTTTCTTATTTAAGTGAGTTTTTTTTAAAAAGAAATATTGCTTCTAAAAATCAAAAACAAGATT
>NODE-218-length-20586-cov-6.25264_pt1 | contig 20586 bp, 23 predicted proteins | sample MGYA00139097_ERZ477577 | MGnify/ENA metagenome assembly ERZ477577
TAATCCGATAAGTAAATTTCAAATTAAGCATGCTCAGACGGATATTAAAAAATTATACTCTAGAGATGTCTATTCGATAGTGGTATTTCCAGATAATGGAGATGTTTTAGCTACAGAAATAAATATTCATTTTAGAGGTGGTTGGGCAGAACAATTTTTAGCCAGTTTCACAGGTGCTGGCGTTGGGTCTGTGGCATCTTGCTCGAGTACAGGTATTGACTCAAGAGCATTGATTTTTTCAGTATTGAAACCCTAGAGTGGAAGCATGGCATTAGTGCAGAAAATGAATAGATCAGTCTCACAAACTTTAAATCTAAACTAGCCGTTTGAAATAGTATTATTTTTACGCTAGATTGGCTGTAAACTGCTCGAATATAAATCGATTAGAAAGGTCTGCAATGGAACTCAAGCTCTATGATATTCATCCTGAAGCAATTGAACATGCTTTGGAGAAGGCGCGACAATATCGCTCTCTTTTGGAACCGGAAATCGCAGAAAGTATTTGTCTCGATATTTTAAATATAGACGGTAATAACCAAGAGGTATTAGTTGTTTATATTCTTAGTTTATTGGACCAAATCCCCAGTCCAGACAAGAAGATAGAAGTTAAAACGATTGAGCGTATTGTTGATCAATTAAGCAGTAGTTATCAGCGCTTTTATTATTCTGGTTTGCTGCATGAAAGAATGGCGCGTTATATGGTGACGCAAGCAATGTCACATGCGTTTGCTTATGACTATTTCTATCAAGCTCTCCGCTGTTATGATCATGCACGTGAAATAAGCCCAGCAGGAAATGATGAAGCAACCTTGCGCTGGAATAGTTGCATTAGAACCATTGAGCAAGAAAAACTCAAACCACATCAAGATAGTGAAGATGTTTTAGTGGATATGGAAAGCTAAATGATCTTACAACTACATAAACGAAAAATGGCTATCGCCGGTATGCTGATGACGGTCTATCTTGTTATTCATATGCTGACCAATTTAAGTTTTTTCTGTGAAGACAGCTTTAGCAGTTTTTATGCATGGTATAACGGGAGCATTGTCCGTTGGTTAGTACTTGTTGTGATGGCAGCTGCGGTTGGTATTCATGTCAAAGCCGCGGTGAAAATTCGTAAAGCTAATGCTAAAGCCAGACGCATTCAATATACCAAACACGATAAATTCCACATACCAGCTCCCTTGGTGACGGTTAGTATTGTTTTCTTACTGTCGTTCATTTTGGTTCATGTTTTTCAAACATTGAATTTTGATAGCGAGAATGTCTATGGCGAATTACAGCAATTATTCCAATCAGAAATAATGGTGTTGTTTTATTTGGCAGGCTTATTTGTGTTGATGATGCATTTATCTCACTCATTAGCAAATGTACTGCAAACATTAGGTAAAACTTCGGTGACATGCCATGCAATGGTTTGGGTGGCTGTTTTATTATTATCAGGAGGGTTTGCTTCTATTCCTCTTTACATTTACTTTGTGATGCCATGAACGATATAGAACTAGATAGCAAGATCCCTAAAGGTAGTCTGGAACAGCGGTGGACTCAACATAAATTTAACCTCAAAATTGTTAGTCCTGCGAATAGAAAAAAATATACAGTTATTGTTGTAGGCACAGGCTTAGCGGGAGCTTCGGCTGCTGCATCTCTGGGAGAGATGGGCTTTAATGTAAAAACATTCTGTTTTCAAGATAGCCCACGCCGTGCACATAGTATTGCGGCACAAGGCGGTATTAATGCTGCGAAAAATTATCAGAATGATGGTGATAGTGTATGGCGTTTATTCTATGACACGATCAAGGGCGGCGATTACCGAGCGCGTGAGTCGAATGTATTTCGCCTTGCAGAATTAAGCACCAGCATTATAGACCAAGCGGTAGCTCAAGGCGTGCCGTTTGCGCGTGAATACAGTGGTTATTTAGCCAATCGTTCATTTGGTGGCGCACAGGTTTCTCGTACTTTCTATGCCCGAGGCCAAACTGGTCAACAGCTATTACTCGGCGCCTATCAGGCAATGAGTAAGCAAGTGGCTGAGGGAACGGTTAAGCATACCTCACGGTGCGAAATGCAAGATGTAATTCTAGTTGATGGTAAAGCTAAGGGGATTGTATCGCGTGATTTAGTGACGGGTGAATTAGAAACTCATATGGCTGACTGTGTGGTGCTGTGCACCGGTGGTTACGGTAATGTATTTTATCTGTCGACTAATGCGAAAGGTTGTAATGCTTCAGCAGCATGGCGAGCACATAAACAAGGTGCTTTATTTGCTAACCCGTGTTTTACTCAAATTCATCCAACCTGTATTCCTCAACACGGTGAGTTGCAATCTAAACTGACTTTGATGAGTGAGTCATTACGTAATGATGGTCGTATTTGGGCTCCGAAGAATATCGAAGATTGTGATAAAGCGCCTGAAGAAATTGCAGAACAAGATCGTGATTATTTCTTAGAACGAATGTATCCCGCTTTTGGTAACTTAGTACCCCGTGACGTTGCATCACGTGCCGTGAAATTAATCTGTGATGAAGGACGAGGTGTAGGCCATGCAATTGATGGTAAAAAGTTAGGAGTGTATCTTGATTTTGCCAAAGCAGTTGAAATACATGGTTTAGATGCTATTAGTGAAAAATACGGCAATCTATTCGATATGTATCAACATATTACCAATGAAGACCCATACACCAGCCCAATGCGTATTTACCCAGCAGTGCATTACACCATGGGGGGATTATGGGTTGATTACAATTTAATGACATCGATTGATGGCCTATTTGCAGGTGGGGAAGCGAACTTCTCAGATCATGGCGCCAACCGTCTTGGTGCAAGTGCCTTAATGCAAGGCTTGGCAGATGGTTATTTTGTGTTACCGACAACGGTATCCGATTATTTAGCTCGCCAAAGCCCAATGGATTTAGATAAAGACTATCCGGAAGCTGAGCAAACATTAAAAGCCTGTGAAGAAAAAATTGAGCGTTTAATGAATGCGCCTGATCCTCAGAAAACACCTGATGAATTTCATCGTCAATTGGGACAAATTATTTGGCATGCCTGCGGTATGGCGCGTGAGAAAGAGACTTTAGAGCAAGCTATAAAAGATATTCAGGTATTACGAGAGCAATTCTGGCAGCAAGTTAAAATAACGGGCAGCGATAAAACGCTTAATCAAACTCTAGAGAGAGCAGGACGAATTGCCGACTTTTTCGAGTTAGCTGAGCTGATGTGTCTGGATGCCTTAACGCGAGAAGAATCGTGTGGCTGTCATGCCCGTGAAGAGCATATAACCGATGATGGTGAAGCACAACGTCATGATGATGACTATTCCTTTGTATCTGCATGGCAATATAGCGGCAATGTCACTGAGCCGAAATTACATAAAGAAGAACTCCATTTCGAATTTGTTAGACCAACTACAAGAAATTACAAATGATTTTCACACTACATATTTGGCGCCAAGAAAATGCACAAGCACAGGGTGGCTTTGAAAAACATCAAATTGATGTTAGTGAAGACACTTCATTTCTAGAAATGTTAGATGCTCTTAATGAGGAACTAATAGAACAAGATAAAGAAGCTATCGCCTTTGACTTCGATTGTCGAGAAGGCATTTGTGGATCATGTAATTTGGTCATTAGTGGCACTCCACACGGAAAGCATAAAGGGACCACTACCTGTCAGCAGTATATGCGTGACTATGCCGATGAAAAAGAGCTGTGGATTGAACCATGGCGCGCAACGGCATTTCCTATCATCAAAGATTTAATTGTTGATAGAACGTCATTTGATAATATTATCCAAGCGGGTGGTTATATAGAAATTCGCACTGGTTCAGCCAGTGAAGCGAATACGATTCCAATTGAAAAGCATGTGTCAGATGCGGCCTTTGATTCTGCAACGTGTATTGGTTGTGGTGCCTGCGTCGCTGCCTGTCCTAATGCTTCTGCGACCTTGTTTGTAGCTGCGAAAGTGACTCACTTGTCCACCTTGCCTCAAGGTGAAATGGATAAACAGCGTGCTGAAAAATTACTGACAGCGATGGAAGAAGAAGGGTTTGGTAGTTGTAGTAATTATCGTGAATGTGAACGCGTGTGCCCGAAAGAGATTAGCGTCAATACGATTACTACTATGAATAAACTACTGTATGAATCTTCTAAGTAAGGTTATTAAATGACAAGTGAAAACAATAAGGAACAAGAAACAGAAAACAATACTTTAAGCACAGCAAGTAGTTTTCTGATGAAAGTATTTTTATTCTCTATTTTCTTTTTCGCATTAAAATTGATGGTGTCAGCTATATATAGTTTTTACCAGTTTTTAACAGAAATGCCATTTGTCTAGAAATAGAGGCCTAGTTGTTTGTTGAATAAAAATTATATTAATCCATCAGTCTGCCCTCTATGCGGTGCAGAAAACAATTGTATGAACGATGTTGATGGCACCCAAACTAAAAACTGTTGGTGTAACAGTAAGGACATTAAGTTTCCTAGTAGTTTGTTAGAACAAGTACCCGCTGAGGCAAGAAAAAAGGCTTGTATTTGTTTAACTTGTGCATCTAAATATACTAATAATGTGGTAATCGATTAAGCTGTTTGAGACGCTGACAAGGCACTTTATATCGAGCATTCCCTTCGCATTATCAGCGATTAATCCAAGTAATAAGTTCCATTTATAGCATCGTTGTCTCATCAGGCTCTAACGTATGAAATAAAACGATTGCTTTTTATGTGAAAAGTGTTGAGAATTCGCGATTTAGACCATGCTCACAAGAGTCGTAGCGAATGCATAATAGCCCTCAAATTAATACTTATCTGACACAAAAACAGTCAAAGCCTTGGGATTCAGAGCAGAGTTCTGAGCTTTATGGTGTGAGTGATTGGGGGAGTGATTATTTCGGTATTTCTACCGAGGGTAATGCTGTTGTAAAAGTTCAGTTTGTAGACTCAGTGGTAGAAGTGCCATTAATTGATATCGTCGAAGGAATGAAAGATCGTGGTTTAGAGATGCCTGCAGTTCTTCGTATCGATAATTTACTCGACCAGCGAATTAAGCAACTTAATGATGCATTTGCTAATGCTATCGAGCAAGCAAGTTATCAAAATGTTTATCGCGGTGTGTTTCCAATTAAAGTTAATCAGCAATGCCATGTAATTGAAGAAATTGCTGACTTTGGTCGCCATTATCATCATGGTCTAGAGGCTGGTAGTAAAGCTGAGCTGACGATTGCTTTATCGCAATTAAAAGATCACGATAGTTTAATTATCTGTAATGGCTATAAAGATGCCGAGTTTATTGATCTGGGATTATATGCTGTCCAGATGGGTATTAACTGTTTCTTCGTATTAGAAACTCATTCAGAATTAGAGATTATTCTAGAACGAAGCCGTACTTTAGGTATTGAGCCACTACTAGGTGTTCGCATACGTTTAGCCTCAATGGTTGAAGGTCATTGGAATGAAGATAGCGGTGACCGTTCAATTTTTGGTTTGTCGACGAATGCTTTATTAGAGGTCGTTGAGCAGCTCAAACAAGCAGGTATGTTGCATTGCTTGCAGCTATTACACAGTCACTTAGGATCTCAGATCCCTAATATTCATAATATTCGTAGTGGTGTACTCGAAGCTTGCCGTTTTTATGCGGGCTTGGTCGAAGAGGGCGCACCTATGGGGTATATCGATCTTGGTGGTGGTTTAGCGGTCGATTATCAAGGTTCTCGGACCAATGATACACACAGTATGAATTATAGTTTGGATGAATATTGTTCGAATATTGTGGAAACTATTCAAGAAAGCTTAGACTCTCTCGAGATTGCCCACCCTGTTATCGTAACTGAATCAGGCCGTGCCTTAGTCGCATATTCATCAATGTTATTGTTTAATATTCTTGATGTACGTGACCATACGCCTGGTGCCTTACCTGAGTTTCCACCAGAAAATTGTCATGATTTAATCTCAAATTTATTTGATGTGTTAAATTCGCTGACGCCGAAGAACCTACAAGAGTGCTACAACGATTCTTTATACTATCGTGATGAGATCCGTGAGTTATTTCACCGTGGGCAGTCTAGCTTACGTGAGCGAGCATTAGCCGAAAATTTAACATTAGCTATCTTAGGTAAAATTGCCGACTTATTGCCTCAAGCGAATCGTATCTCTCCTGAGTTAGAAACGCTGCCAGAATTATTATCTGATATCTATTATGGCAACTTTAGCTTGTTTCAATCCTTGCCTGATATTTGGGCCATTGACCAGCTTTTCCCAATTATGCCGATCCACCGTTTGGATGAGCAGCCAAGCCGTAATGCTGTGTTAGCAGATATGACTTGTGACTGTGACGGTAAGATTGATTCGTTTTCACTTGTTGATGGCGTTAGCAAAACATTGCCTTTACACCCACTTCGAGAAAATGAAGAGTATTACTTAGGAGTATTTCTAGTTGGTGCGTATCAAGAAACATTAGGTGATTTACATAATCTATTTGGTGATACCAATGTGGTCAGCGTTCATATCAATGAAAACGGTAGTTTTGATTTCGTACGAGAATTTGAGGGCGATAGCATCGCCGATGTACTTAGTTATGTTGAATATGATCCCAAAGTGATGCAAGAACAATTCAGGCGTATTGCTGAACAAGCCGTACGTGATGAGAAAATATCAGTTGCCATGCGCCAGCAAGTGCTAAAAGCATTTCGTGAAAGCTTGCAGGGTTATACATTTTTTGAACGATAAGAATAATGAAGTAGAAGGTATTAATTATGTCTAAAGTAGTGATTATTGGTGCTGGTGGTGTGGGTGGCGTAGTGACACATAAATGTGCTCAACTGCCTGAAGTGTTTAGCGAAATAGTATTAGCAAGTCGTACGGTTTCTAAATGTGATGCTATTGCAGCACAGCTTGAACGCCCGATCAAAACAGCTTGCATTGATGCTGACAATGTGCCTGAATTAGCCGAGTTCTTAAAACAAGAACAGCCAGACTTAGTGATCAACGTTGCCTTACCTTACCAAGACTTAACTATTATGGATGCTTGCTTAGAAGCGGGTGTTGATTATATGGACACTGCTAACTACGAACCATTAGATACGGCGAAGTTCGAATATAAATGGCAGTGGGCATACCAAGACAAATTTGAAAAAGCAGGTTTAACCGCATTATTGGGTAGCGGTTTTGATCCCGGCGCCACTAATATGTTTACCGCTTATGTAGCGAAGCATTATTTCGATGAAATTCATGAACTGGATATTATCGATGTGAACGGGGGGGATCACGGTTATCCGTTTGCAACTAACTTTAATCCTGAAATCAATATTCGTGAAGTTACAGCTGAATGCCGTCATTGGGAAAATGGTAAGTTTGTTACCACTGATGCCATGTCGAAAAAAGCAGAGTTCACCTGCCCTGAAGAAGTGGGTACCTACAATATTTATCGTATGTATCACGAAGAGTTAGAATCACTGACGAAGCATTACCCCAGTTTAAAACGTGCTCAATTCTGGATGAGTTTTGGTGATAGTTATCTGAAACACCTAGAAGTATTAGGGAATGTAGGAATGACAGGCATTGAGCCGATTATGTATAACGGACAAGAGATTGTGCCTATTCAGTTATTAGCTCAGTTGCTGCCTGATCCTTCTTCACTTGGCCCTCGTACTGTTGGTAAAACTTGTATTGGTTGTGTTGTTAAAGGCATTAAAGACGGCAAAGAGAAGATCGTATACATCTATAATATTAAAGATCATCAAGAGTGTTATAAAGAGGTGAAGTCTCAAGCAATTTCTTACACCACGGGGGTACCTGCAATGATTGGTGCCAAAATGATGTTAGAGGAGAAATGGAAAGCACCTGGCGTGTGGAATATTGAACAGTTTGACCCTGATCCATTTATGGAAGATATGAACAAATACGGCTTGCCGTGGAATGTAATTGAGCTAGATAGCTTCGATTTGGACAAGTAATGCAATTTACCGACTTCACCAAGCTGGATTTACAACGTCTACCATCACCGTGTTTTGTGGTCGATGAAGTGGCAGTTGAACGTAATTTGGCTATTCTTAAGGATGTGGCTGATCGTAGTGGAGCAAAAGTCTTAGCTGCATTAAAAGCCTTTTCGATGTGGTCGTTAGCTCCATTAACAGCGGAGTATTTAAGTGGCACATGTGCCAGTGGCTTACATGAAGCGAAATTAGGTCACGAGCAATACGGTGGTGAAGTCCATGTATTTGCTGCGGCCTATAGTGAAGATGATGTAGTCGAGCTATTGGAGTTTGCTCATCACATTGTGTTTAACTCCTGCGGGCAATGGCTACGTTTTCGTGAAATCTGTTTAGCTGCCCAAGCCAAACGTCCTGAATTACAGTTTGGTTTACGAATTAACCCTGAACATTCAGAAGGGGCTGTACCGATTTATGATCCCTGTGCACCGGGTTCTCGCTTAGGCATTACATTGGCCGAATTAGATGAAGGTGCTTTAGATGGCATTTCTGGCTTACATTTTCATACCTTATGTGAACAAGGCTTTGAACCTCTTGCTAGAACCGTGTTAGCAGTTGAGAAAAAGTTTGGGCATTTATTAAAACAAATGAACTGGGTGAATTTTGGTGGTGGTCATCATATTACTGCTCAGGGTTATCACATCGATGGTTTGGTGGGCTTAGTCCATGATTTTTCAGAACGTCATCAGGTACAGGTTTATTTAGAACCGGGCGAAGCCGTTGCGATTGGCACAGGCATTTTAAGTTGTGAAGTGTTGGATATTACCTTTAACCATCTGAAACAGGTGATTTTAGATACCTCAGCTACTTGCCATATGCCAGATACCTTGGAAATGCCATATCGACCTGATATTACGGGGGCAGGCGAAGCAAATGAGTTTGAGCATACCTATCGTTTAGGCGGCCTGACTTGTTTAGCGGGAGATGTGATTGATGATTATAGTTTTAAGGTACCGTTAACAATTGGGCAACGTATTATCTTTGAAGATATGAGCCACTATACGATGGTTAAAACGACTACGTTTAACGGCACCAAATTACCGGCTTTGGCGATTTGGAATTCTGAAACCGATCAGCTTAATATCGTGAAAACATTTGGCTATGAAGACTTTAAAAACAGGTTGTCGTAATGACTGAGCAAACAGCAAAACCTTATCCGATATTCTTAGGTTCAGAAATTGAACAAGCTGATCCTGAAACCGCAATGTTTCATGTCTTACCCGTGCCATATGAAAAATCAGTGTCGTATGGTAGTGGTACAGCATTAGGCCCGAAAGCAATTCTTAAAGCCTCATGGCAATTAGAGCAATGGGATGGCAAGAGCAAACCCTGTGATGCTGGTATTTATACCTGTGAAACAGTCGATTGCTCAGTTGAACCAGAACAAGTGATTGATGCTATCGCCCAAGCAACACAAGAGATTGTTGAGCAAGGTGGCATGCCTGTAGTGTTTGGTGGTGAACACACCGTAACCTATGGTGTATTAAAAGGCTTAAAAGCAGCTGGTGTTGCAGACTTCGGCATTGTGCAGATTGATGCCCATGCCGATTTACGTGAGGCCTATGAAGGTGATGCATTAAGTCATGCATCGGTGATGAAGCGTGCAGTTGATATGGGGATTCCGCTATATCAACTTGGCATACGTGCTTTTTGTGAAGAAGAGATTGGATTTCGCAAAGAGTTCGGTGTGCAGTTTAAAGATGCCGATGAACTGGTGCCAAACAATATTAGTGAAATCACCTTACCTGAAGACTTTCCAAGCAAAGTATTTTTCACCTTAGATATAGATGGAATGGATCCATCTGTCTTTCCATCGACAGGTACGCCTGTACCAGGTGGATTAGGTTGGTATCAAACGCTTTCCTTGTTTGAATCAGTCGCTAAACAACGTGAAGTTATCGGTTTCGATATTATGGAATTTGCACCGATTAAAGGCTTTCACGCCTATGATTTTGCTGCCGCGATGCTCACTTATAAAATGATGGGCATTGTGCAACGTGTACAGAGTTAACACATATTATTACATTTAAAACTGTTTAAAGCGCACCGTACCAGCGCGTTTTTATGAGGACCTATCTATGAACCAATCAACAGCAACACTATTACAAAACTACTACGCAGCATTTAACAAACAAGATATGGATGCCTTCCTATCAATGTTAACCGATGATGTTATTCACGACATTAACCAAGGTTCACGTGAAGTAGGTAAAGACGTTTTTTCTAAATTTATGGATCGCATGAATGCACACTATAAAGAACAAATTGTTGATATCTCAATTACGACAAATGAAGATGGTAGCCGAGCTGCGGTAGAGTTCACTGTATTAGGTGAATACTTATCTACCGATGAAGGATTACCGGAAGCTAATGGTCAAACATACAACTTACCTGCCGGTGCATTTTTTGATATTCGTGATGGCAAAGTTGCACGGGTTACCAATTATTACAATCTAGAAGACTGGATTGCACAAGTAGCGGTTTAAAAGAAGCATGCTCAGACTACAACGCTTGTCAGGTGAACAACTCAATCGATACATTCCTGAATTAGCGCGTTTACGGATCCAAGTGTTTCGTGATTGGCCTTATTTATATGATGGCGATTTAGACTACGAACAGACATATCTGCAAACCTATATTCAGTCGCCTGACAGTGTGATTGTCCTAGCATTTGATGATGATAAGGTCGTTGGTGCTTCTACAGGTATTCCACTTAAGTATGAAACTGATGATGTCAAACAGCCATTTATTGATGCTGGCTATGATATTGATACCGTCTTTTACTGCGGTGAATCTGTATTGATTTCGAGCTATCGGGGTCAAGGTGCTGGTGTGGCGTTTTTTGAACACCGTGAGAACCATGCTCAACAAGTCGGCGGGTTTGAGTATTCGTGCTTTTGTGGTGTTCAGCGTCCTGACGATCACCCTAGACGTCCTGCTGACTATAAGGCTTTAGACAGCTTCTGGCGTAAGCGTGGTTATGAAAAGCATAGTGAGTTGAATACTACGTTCAACTGGAAAGAGTTAGATGAAATAGAAGAGTCACCGAAGCCAATGACATTTTGGATGAAAAAACTGTAATGGAAACTGTAAAGATTGCCGTAGCTCAATATGATATTGGCTTTTTTAATCAATGGTCTGACTATACAGACAAACTAACCGACTGGGTGAAAAAGGCTGCCGACCAAGAGGCTAGGTTATTAGTCTTTCCTGAATATGGTTCGATGGAGTTAGCTTCTCTGTTTGGCGAAGCCATTTATAAAGACCTCAGTCAACAGTTAGATGCTATGCAAGACGTGTATCCTCAGTGGCTATCCTTACATTGCGATCTAGCAAAGCAATTTGATGTCATGATTTTAGGTGCTTCGTTTCCCGTACGACAAGGTGATGGCTCTTTCCGTAATCGAGCGAATTTATTCGATAAAAATGGTTTGATTGGGTACCAAGATAAACTCATCATGACCCGTTTTGAAAATGAGCAATGGTTAATCAAAGGCACTAAGGAAATTAAGGTTATTGATACTGATATTGGTAAAATTGCTATTAATATCTGCTATGACTCAGAGTTTCCACTTATTGCCCATCAACAAGTCACTGCTGGAGCTAACATCATTCTAGTGCCGAGTTGTACTGACACGGAAGCGGGCTTTCACCGCGTGAGAATCGGCTGCCAAGCAAGGGCACTAGAAAACCAATGTTATGTGGTGCAATCACCTACATTCGGTCTGGCAGGTTGGTCTGAAGCAGTCGATGTAAATACGGGCCGTGCGAGTGTTTATACGCCTGTAGATTACGGATTTCCAGATGATGGTTTATTAATTGAAGGGGCTATCGATACTGCTGAATGGGTTTATGCTGACTTAGATTTAGCTAAAATAGCGCTGGTGCGTGAAGAAGGTCAGGTATTTAATTACCGAGACTGGTCATCACAAAATGAACTAAAAATAGCTAAATCATAGTGAGCTTGTTGTTGTAATTCAAGCGACACCTGATGGTGCTAGATGCGCATTAATATATTGTACATCAGCGCTGTTTTGTAATAGAGCACTGAATGAATGCCTCAGGGTTTGTGAACTGATCTGTTTACTTATACCTGCTTTCCTGACAGCATTGGCAATGGCTAAATTAAATGGTCGCTCACCAATATGATGCCTTTTAACTTCATCATCTAATGATGGTTCGATAACGTTTAAATTTGATGGAAATAAATAATGCCAGCCAAGTTCTAGATTTGCTTTTTTATACTTCTTTTCAAGTCTACTTGTTAGAAAGTAGTGTGGGCTCTGCTGCATAGATAAGTCTTCTAATAAATAGGATTTAACGCGATCAATCTGACGCTTAAGGCATGGTAGTAATGCTGGCGAAATAGCCATGAATTTATGCTTGAGTTCAACGTTACACCACACACGAATTTGCAGCTGAGATAAATCGACATCATTCACGCGTAAACGCAAACATTGGCTTCGACGAATTTCTGAACCATAGAGTAATAATGCAGCAGATTTGAAGTTGGGATCGATATGAGAGAATAATAGCTTTGTTTCATATCTTGATAGCGTAGCTGGGATTTTTGATGGAATCATATAAAGTCCTTTTTATATGGTGAGTGTAAGTGAACTGTTATTTATCAGCACTGATTTTAAGAATTTAATCAACAGTAAATTTTAACAAAAGTATACAGTTCAGTATATAAAATAGCTTTTTATAGCTTCCTGACAGAAGTTGTATTAAAAAGCACTTTTAATACAATTAGATATGCCAGCTCCGTAATAGGTATTCTGTGCAAACTAAATTGGACCTTTTTAAGGAATAAATTTCAAATGCCGATAACAACATTTCGAGGTATCACACCGACTATGGGTCAACGAGTCTGGGTCGATCCGAGTGCCGTCATTATTGGTGATGTCACAATAGGTGATGATAGTTCTATTTGGCCATTCGTTTCTATTCGTGGTGATATGCACTCTATTCAAATAGGAGCAAGAACAAGCATTCAAGATAACTCATGTCTGCATATTACCCACGCCAGTGACTATAAACCGGAAGGGCATCCGTTAGTGATCGGTGATGACGTGACGGTTGGTCATGGGGTTTTATTGCATGGTTGTACCATTGGTAATCAGGTATTAGTCGGTATGTCATCGACGATTCTAGATGGAGTAATTATTGAAGATAATGTCATGATAGGGGCAGGTTCTTTGGTACCACCCGGTAAAACACTCAAATCTGGTTTTCTCTACTTAGGTTCACCTGTAAAACAAGTTCGAGCCTTAAGCGCTGATGAGCAGACCTATTTCAAATATGCAGGTTTGAATTATGTGAAGTTAAAGGATGAATACCTAGCTGAAAGTAGTTGAGCAAAAACCACTGGCGTAGTTATTGCTCTGTTTATTATCGACTAAAAGCGAATAATGAATTGAGACAGTGAGGTTATGGATTTGACTGTGAAATATGATAAAGAAATGATCGATCTAGTTAAAGAAATTAGACGGCATGTAGACGCTGATTTAAAGCCAAGTATAAAATTAGCTAACCCAGATTTATTATATGAACTACGTGACATCTACCTTTCAGGTAATGACATTGTTGTAAATGCATTGATAAAAGAGATTTACGTTAAAGCAGGACCTGATTGGATTTTAGAGCAGCCAAAAGAACCTGATGAAGATAAGCAGTTAACGGTCAAAGTATACCGAGGGCATCGTCAGCTAATAGAATCTGCACCACAAGAAAGCGAGATGGTTCCAAAAGATAGCAGTAGTGAACCTAAAAAGGTCAGAATGTATCGAGGTCACCCAATAGTTGAGTAAGTTTTAGCTACTTTGTTGTAGAAGCTCATGGCGAACATCTAGCCGCTGATTTAATAGTTTTCACTTATAAATTCATGCCAACTTTCTAATACAACATTGAAATCTTCTAAGCCACAGAAAGCTTCTGATTCACCATCGTAGAGAGACATGGCTTCTTCAAGTTCAAACTCATCATCACTATCAAGCTCATTGGCAAATACCCTAGCTTGTTCAGTATCGAGTTCAATTGATAGGGCTTTTCCTGCCATACGCCACTGTTTCAGTTGATTGGTTTGCAACTTCGTGATGATTTGGCAGATCGCATCATATTTTTCTGCGCTTTCGCCTAGCTCCTCGACAAACCAAAAGCCCAATACTTCTTGACCCATACTAAAATCAGCAACTAAGTTGCCCGTTATACGATCACGTCGAAACTCATATTCCATAAACTATCGTGCCTTTATACATATCTAAGCTAATTTTAACTTAATGGACTCAAAGAAAGTAGTTAACAGTAAGGTTAAGCGCCCGTCAGTAATATAGAGAAAATATAAGTATAAGTAGCCGTACTAGAAAACAAGGCTGTTGCACATATTATTTAGGAAAAAGCTTAATAAGCTATTTATAGTTATTAAATGTGATAGTTTTTTATCATGGTTGTTCATAATAGTAGCTGTAAATTATTATGAATATAGGTGGGAAGACAAATTTTTTGGGTATTAAATAGGGGGATGAATCAAGGCTATAACCTAGGACAGGTAATAGCCTTGATTCACTATTAGGTTTTAGCTTTCAGAGTCATTATCTTTATACTTTCTTTTACCTTCACCTTTACTACAATTTGATTTACGGTCTCCTACTAACTTCTTTTGCTCATCTGTTAGTAAGCTTTCAAGCTGTTGACGGTTTTGTTGGCGAATAGCACGAATTTCTTCGAATTCTTTCTTTTTCATTTCGCTGATCGCACTTTTTTGCTCTTCAGTTAAATTAAGGTTTTTATCCATTCGTTCAATGATATATTCGAGGCGAGCAGTTGGATCTTGTCGGTCATAACGGCCATCTTTTGCTTGTATTGCTTGAGCTGAGATTAGTAAAGACGATGCGATTACAATTGAAGTTATGATTTTTTTCATGATTGTGTCCTTTGATTATTTACAAATCCAGTGCTTTCTTACACTGTTAGGGACACTATACGGTTGCAATGTGCAAGCAATATGCAAGTACAAAGCAAAATTATGTCATTCACTATTTTTTTCAATAAGATCGTAGCGGTAGCCGGCTCCATATACGGAGTGAATAAACTCATAATTAGGAAAATAGTCAGTTAAACGCTTGCGTAGCTTTTTGATATGGCTATCAATGGTGCGATCGCTGACAATACGGTTATCGTTATACATATTGTCCATGAGTTGATCTCGCGAGTAGATCCTACCTGGTTCTTTACACATTGTTGCTAACAATTGAAATTCAACATGGGTTAGATCGCAAAGTACGTCATCAACTTTAATTTGTTGCCGCTGCGGATCTAATTTTATCTTTTGTAATTGGCTTGCTTGCTGATTGGTATTTAGGCGTCTGAATAATGAACGCACTCTTGCCACTAATTCTCTTGGACTAAATGGTTTGCAGATATAATCGTCTGCCCCCAATTCTAGTCCTAGTAGACGATCAATCTCATCAACACGAGCTGTCACCATAAAAATCGGTACATCGGAAAATTGACGAATTTCCTTGCACAAGGTTAAACCATCTTTACCCGGTAGCATGACATCTAAAATCACTAATGAGACTGGGTTTTGTTTTAGCCAGTCAATAACCAGATCACCATGATCGATATGGTGACATTGGAAGTTCGCTTGTAATAGGTAGTCATTAACGAGTGTTGCCAGTTTGACTTCATCTTCAACAATTAAAATAGGTGATTCTGTCATATTATTTATCTACTGGAAGGTTGATAGTGATAGCAACGCCACCTAGAGCTGAATGAGCCGTTGTGATTGTGCCGCCATGGCCTTCGACAATGCGTTTGCATATGGCTAACCCTAAACCTGAACCACCACTGTTTCGGTTACGTGATTGTTCGGTACGATAGAGGTGATCAAACAAGTGCGTTAATGCTTCGTCCGTTACGCCAGGGGCAGTATCTTCAATAATAAGCGTTGTTATCAATTTGTCCTGTTTGATTGATATATGAATTTCACCGCCATCATCAGTATAGCGGTTGGCATTGGTTAATAGATTATCGAGTAATTGGTTAAGTCTTGTTGAGTCAGCCCAGATACTGATAGGTTTGCCGGTATTGCTACACTGAATAGTCTGGTTATGCTGGCTAAATACTGGCTCAAACGATTTTAGTTTACTCTTTAAGAGTTCTGTTAAATCAATCTCTTGTTTTCGGTAACTTAAACCTCCGATATCAGCCTGGGTTAGGGCGTAGAGATCATTCACTAGTTGACTCAACTGACTCACTTCTTCTTGCATGGATTGAATACCACCTTTCGATAAAGGGCGGACACCATCGAGCATTGCTTCAATTTCACCACTTAAAATAGCCAATGGTGTTCTCAATTCATGGGAAATATCGGCTACCCACCTTCTTCTTGCACCTTCATTCTTATTTAGTGTTTTGGCTAACTCATTAAAATCTCGTGCTAAAGTGCCTAACTCATCATTACGATCGATTGGTAGATGCAGTTCATAATTACCTTGAGTGAGTTGATGAGTGCTCTGAGTTAATTGCTTAATTGGGCGTACAAAGTGTCTTGCTAGCGGAAAGGTGACCATTCCAGCTAGTACGATAACAACCAGCCCCATTAACCAAAATGCTTTTTGTTGCTGTTCAATAAAGAGCAACTCAAAACCTTCTGAAATTTTTTCACGATTAGGAATAGACACCCAGCCGACAAGGTTACCTTGCCACTCAATGGCTATTTTAGTTCTATGTTTACTATGAGCGTTGATTGACACAATCCTGTTACCATTATTATCAAGGATCATTAAATCAGGACGACGTGAGTGTGGGCGCATAAACTCTTTGGATCTATGTGATGACTTTATATCATCACAGTCTTCATCATCACAATGCTTGTTATCACGACGAAGCAATAAATTTTCAAACATGATTTTGCGTAAAACTCTTGGCTTGGATTGTAGCCATCGCCAATTCTCATTTTGGCCGTATTGTTCAGCAATATCATTAATCAACGGTTGGATTTTATTGGCTTCACGCTGATTAATATAATCAACCATGCCTTGACCCACACTCCATTGCATTAAGGCTACGAGGATTGTAACGGCTAAAATACTGGTAGTTAATAGGGTAAGAAAGAGTTTGTTTTGAATTCGCAAAGGGCTTATCTCATATTATTCATAGATATAAGACTATATTGGATCGCGAGTGCAAACCATAGCTAAGACTTATTTCCTTATTTATTGCACATTTAGAAGAGGGTGGGAAATTGTATTAATTACGGAGCAAGGCGATTTATTAGCCACTGATTATCGTACTTTTCATAAACAAAACGGTCATGTAAGCGGTTTTCACGGCCCTGCCAAAATTCGATACTTTGTGGCACAACACGATAACCGCCCCAAAAATCAGGCAAAGGTATCTCACCATTTTGGAATTTACTTTTCATAGAGTCAAACTGACTGAGCAGTAGTTGTCGTGATGAGATATGACTAGACTGTTGTGATGCCCATGCACCGATTTGTGAGTCTTTAGGTCTACTAGCAAAATACTTCATCGATTCAAGCGATGAAATCTTTTCAGCTGTTCCTTTAATCTTTACCTGTCTTTCTAGTGATAACCAAGGGAATAAGAGGGCAACATGATTATTAACGGCAATTTGCTTGGCTTTACTTGAGCCATAATTAGTAAAAAATACAAACCCTTGTGGGTCAAAGTATTTTAATAAAACAGTACGAATACTGACATCAATACCATCACTGGTTGCTAAGCTCATCGCTGTAGGCTCAATCACATCATATTGTTCTGCTTGTTTAAACCAAAGTTCAAATTGTTTAAATGGATCACTATTTAATGCGGACCGTGATAATCCTGTTTTCAAAAACTCATGGCGGTGGTGACTTAGATCCATATAACTACTCAGAAAGGTAATAATTTATTATTAGTATTAGTCAATTGACGTGAAATAAGCTGTTTTATCGGTGGAAAATGTTGGGCAATTTTTAATACCGCTTTTCTAATGGTTTTAACCACAGGTGCGTCATTGGTAAACAATGTGACAACGCTATTCGTGCCAAAATACATTAATCTAGTGATATGAATCTGTTTGGACTCATAACGTTTTAATGTAGAAATAGCGCCAATATCTTGATTGTTTTTAATGGCATCTTTCAGTGTGTCGGCCAGAATATCTTGTCCACGTAAACCTAAATTAGAACCATGAGCTGTAACGGGGTGCATACCTACAGCCGCGTCACCAATCAAAGCAAAGCGAGATGAAATAAAGGTTTGAGAATAAGTAGCTATTAATGGATAAGAGCGGCGTTCACCTTGCTGCTCCATTCGGCCAAAACGACCATGAAAAGCTTGCTCAATCTCTTTATTGAAACTTTTTACTGACATAGCCATGACATCATCCACTTTATCAGTGGCAACAGTCATGACTATAGAAGATGTATTACCAACCATTGGTAATAACGCGAGTGTACGACCATAGTGGAAACATTCAAGCGCTGTATTATGGTGTGGCTTATCATGATTCATTTCAGTGAGAATCATGACTTTAGAAAAGTCTCTCATTAATGCTGGAATACCCATCTTACGGCGCATATCTGAAAAACGACTATCAGCAGCGATCACCAGTTTAGCTTCAATTTGCTGCTTATTTGATAAATGAATCTGTGCCAAATCATGGTGTCTAACTATGTCATCAACACTCACGTCAGTCACAATATCAATACCGCCGAATGAGCTGGCTTTTTCATACAGAGCTTTGCAAATTAGGTTATTAGGAATCAAGCAACCCAAATCATCGGATGGGTTCGGTGAGCGGAAGTTTAAAGAGGAGGTTGAATCTCCATCATAAACACGTGCTTCTTTGAGCGGGGAGATCTTATTCTCATCGATCAAACCCCATGCACCTATTTTTTTTAGAATAGACATAGATAAGTGCGTTAAAGCGATTTCTCTTCCGTCTGGCTGAGGATTGGCTATCAGTTCAAGCGATCGTTTTTCAACCACTAAAATAGATTGATTGCTGTCAGCCATTGAACAAGCAAAACTCAGTCCCGCCTGACCTGCGCCAATAATTACGATATCGTATTTCATCGTTAAACCTGTGCCTTAATCTTAGTTGAACAACAGTTTTACCACTGTTCATTGATCAAGGTGGTTATATTTGATGATTAATTGATCTTGCTCAATAAATAGGCTGTTAGATAGCTTTCGGTCTCATGCCAGTCCTGTAAGTGCCAAGATCTATCTAAATTAAGATGTTTCCGTTAGCTATTTTTTTCTTGACGATCAATCACGCCTATATCAAGTACAGGAGACGCATCAATATGCTGTGCATCCATCATATAAGCAATACGTTGTAATGATGAAATTATCATTGTTTGTTCCCATTGCTGTAGATCGTTGAACTGTTTTGCAAACTGATCTTGTAATGGTACCGGTGCTTCTTTCAATATATCTGTACCCGCATCTGTCAAATAGGCGTGTACTTTGCGTTTATCTTGCTTTGAACGCTCTCGATAAATAAATTGTCGTTTTTCTAGACGATCAAGAATGGTTGTAACTGTTGCTTGACTGAGGCTGACTTGATTTGCCAGTTCACCAATCGTTACTTCCCCCTTGTCACGAATACTTTGCAGTAGCAGGATCTGCGGTGCAGTTAATCCGGTGGTTTTAGCTAAGTGTTTCGAGTGCAAATCGGTTGCTCTGATAACTCGGCGTAATGCAACCAGTACTTCATCAATAATTTCCATTACTTTGTTCTCTAAATAAAAGTTACTAAATGGAATTATAGTCCTGTTGTGTATTAAACACTATCTACACAGTACTGCTATCCATATGCAAAGCCTAGCGTAGCTTTACGTTACTATCTTATTGATATTAGCAATAAAATATCATTTAGTGTACAATATTTAGACATCTAAGCAATATATTGCAGTTTATCTTCATAAGTGGTTGTTTAAAACACTTTTCAGCATCTTGCTTAGATTAATTTCATTCAATAATCCACAATAATAATTAGAGCTGTAAGTATTTAATCTTATTTATGACTGAACAATTTACATTTTACGAACCATCAAAAGAAGATGGTCAGGCAGTGTTTCGGCTCATTGAAGCCTGTCCTCCTCTAGACACAAACTCTATGTACTGCAATTTATTGCAATGCCATCATTTTTCTAGCCCCTCTGTGGCGGTAAAGCTGTCAGATGAGTTAGTGGGATTTATCAGTGGCTACTTGATTCCAGAAAAACCTGACACGCTTTTCATATGGCAAGTGGCAGTATCTGAAAAAGCACGAGGTCAAGGCATTGCATCAAAAATGATTGCACATTTATTAGGGAGAGAAGCGTGTCAATCAGTGAGGTTCATAGAAACCACTATAACTGAGTCAAACCAGGCATCTTGGGCACTGTTTAAGCGAACAGCTAAAACACTTGGCTGCCCATTTTCAAGCGAAGATTTGTTCATCCAGGACAAGCACTTTTCTGGGCTACATGATACCGAGACATTGGTGAACGTTGGCCCGTTTAAGTTCCGCAAAGCCTAACAACCAACACTTCTATTTAAATACCAGGGTAGGAAATAAAATAATGAAAATATTAATCACAGGA
>NODE-219-length-20564-cov-14.349_pt1 | contig 20564 bp, 15 predicted proteins | sample MGYA00139097_ERZ477577 | MGnify/ENA metagenome assembly ERZ477577
CGTAGCCGTTGAATTTACTGCGCCCGAGCACCCAGTAGGCCGGCACGGCAACGATAGGCAGGGCGTTGAGACTGACCACCCAGGCGATGGCGCCTTGGGGAGTGCGTGTCTGCAGTATTGCATGAACCGAACTGATCAGACCCAGTATTTGAAAGAGCACTAAAATCCCGGTCAGCGTCTTTGTTTTTCTCTTGAACCTCATGAGATACCTCTGTTTTAACAGAAAAACACTTTGACTACGTTAACAGCAGATCCTGCCAATGATATGCTTGTCGCCTGTTACACTCTGCATAGTTTACATCGATACTAATGGCCATTAATCAATCACCCTAAAGCACCTCAGGTGTGTTTTGAGAGGAAAAACGATTTTGACTGCCCGCTTCTCGGCAAAGAACATACTAATACTATTATGTATTTTCTAGAAGTTCCAGATCAAACCTCGGGTCGATCAATAACTTTCGTTTTTGAGTTGCCTCAAAAGAGCTCCGACTGAAAACCTTTCGAGGTTCCCAAATATCTCAGATCAGTACATGAAGGTAATGACTGCATGGGTATTTTATCTATCAACTATTTTTTGGGAAACCATTTCCTTTACGAGAATGGAAATTACATTAGTCCAATGGGTGCAATTATTGATCCCCTATTGAGAAGAGAAAGTTAATCACCAACCATAAGGCCTGTCATTTAAGGGGTGCAAAGATGAAGATTGGCGTACCGAAGGAAATTCACGAAGGCGAGCGGCGAGTCGCAACAACGCCGGAAGTAGCCGTCATGATCCAGAAGCTTGGTTTCGAGGTGGCTGTCGAGTCACAGGCTGGCAGCGCTGCAAAATTCACCGACTCTGCCTATACGGAGGCAGGTGCTGAAATCGTCAAAGATGGTGCCAGTCTCTATGAGCATTCGGACATTATTCTGAAGGTTCGTGCACCCGGGATAGATCAGAAGACCGGGGTAAACGAGTGTGAGCTTCTGCGGGAAGGGCAGACACTCATCAGCTTTGTACAGCCGGGGCAAAATGAAGAATTGATGAACGACCTGGCGGCCCGAAACATTTCGGTGCTGGCCATGGATTCCATCCCACGGATATCGAGGGCCCAGAAAATGGATGCTCTGAGCTCAATGGCCAACATCGCCGGATACAGGGCAGTTGTAGAGGCTGCACAGCACTTTGGCAGATTTTTTACCGGACAGATTACCGCTGCGGGAAAAATCCCCCCGGCCAAGGTGTTGGTAATTGGGGCCGGTGTTGCCGGTCTTTCGGCAATTGGCGCTGCCAAAAGTATGGGGGCAATTGTTCGTGCCTTTGACACCCGGCCTGAAGTCAAAGAACAGGTTGAAAGTATGGATGGTGAATTCCTGATGCTCGACTTTCCAGGCGAGGACGGTACCGGTACCGGCGGATATGCCAAGGTTATGAGCGCTGAATTCATCGAGGCGGAAATGAAGCTTTTCGCCGAACAGGCCCTGGAAGTGGACATCATTATCACCACCGCCCTGATACCTGGCAGGCCGGCACCCGAGTTGATCACCGAAGAGATGGTGGCAACCATGAAGGAAGGGAGCGTTATCGTCGATCTTGCCGCTGAAATGGGGGGCAATTGCAAACTCACCGAAGCGGACAAGGTGGTGATCAAAGAGGGGGTTACCATAATCGGCTACACCGACTTGCCATCGAGGCTCGCTACCCAGTCCAGCCAACTCTACGCCACCAACCTGCGTCACCTGCTCAACGATCTGACTCCCGAGAAAGATGGCAACATCGTCATAAATATGGAAGATGAGATCATTCGCGGGGCTACCGTAATAAAAGATGGAGAAATAACCTGGCCGCCCCCTGCCCCGAAACTCTCGGCGGCCCCGGCCAAACCTGCCGCACCGCCAGTTTTAGAAAAAGTGGAGGCGAAAAAGAAGCGGCCCTGGGGACCACTGCTGGCCCTGGTCGTCGGGGGTATCGCCATGCTGGCTCTCGGCAGCGTAGCACCTCCAGAGTTCATGTCACACTTTACCGTTTTCGTACTGGCCTGCTTTGTCGGCTACATGGTTATCTGGAAGGTAACGTCATCGCTGCATACACCGTTAATGAGTGTCACCAATGCGATCAGCTCAATAATTATTATCGGGGCTCTGCTGCAGATTTCTTCTGACAATGGTTTTATTGTCCTGCTTGCTGCCATCTCGGTTCTGATAACCAGCATCAATATATTTGGCGGATTTGCCGTTACTCAGCGAATGCTGTCCATGTTCAGGAAATAGGAGAACGCTCATGTCACAGGGTATTGTAACGGTAGCTTATATCGGCGCGACTATATTGTTTATCCTTGCCCTCGGCGGTCTCAGCACCCAGGAGACATCCAGAAGGGGTAATCTGTACGGCATATCCGGCATGGCCCTGGCCCTGTTGGCTACTCTGATCGGCATTGTCTCAGCCAACTACTTCATATTGTTTCTCGGCGTCCTCGTCGGCGGCTCCATTGGCCTGATGTTGGCCAAAAAGGTCGAGATGACGCAGATGCCCGAACTGGTCGCCATTCTGCACAGTTTGGTCGGTCTGGCGGCAGTTCTTGTGGGGTTCGCCAATTTCATGGACCACAGCACGGTTCTGACCGGGATCGACAAGACCATCCACGATGTGGAGACTTATCTTGGCATCCTCATCGGTGCCCTCACATTTTCCGGCTCCGTTGTCGCTTTCCTCAAGCTGAGCGCCAGGATAAGCGGCAAACCGCTGATCCTACCGGCCAGGCACTGGTTCAATCTTGCTCTGTTGATTCTGGCTATCTGGCTCTGTTTCAGATTTGTAGATCTGTCGGCAGCCGGCGGTGGCATGCTGCCACTCATTGCCATGACCATCATCGCCCTGGTCTTTGGTGTACACATGGTCATGGCTATCGGCGGAGCGGATATGCCGGTGGTCGTGTCGATGCTCAACAGTTATTCGGGGTGGGCAGCGGCAGCCACCGGTTTCATGTTGAGCAATGACCTGCTAATCGTTGTCGGCGCTCTGGTCGGAAGCAGTGGTGCCATCCTGAGCTATATCATGTGTCGGGCAATGAACCGAAATTTCATCTCGGTTATCGCCGGCGGCTTCGGCACAGCCGGCGGTGAGATGGCCGCCGGATCCGAAGGTGAGGCTGGAGAAGTAATTCCCATTGAGGCGGCAGATACCGCCGATCTGCTGCTCGAGGCCAAAGAAGTCATGATCATTCCCGGCTACGGCATGGCGGTTGCCCAGGCCCAGCACGTGGTCAACGACATCACCAGGAAACTGCGGGACAAGAAGATTAACGTGCGTTTTGGCATCCATCCGGTTGCCGGCCGCATGCCCGGCCACATGAACGTATTGCTGGCAGAGGCCAAAGTTCCCTATGACATCGTCTTCGAGCTCGATGAGATCAACGATGATTTTCCTAACGTGGACGTTTCAATCGTCATCGGCGCCAATGATATCGTCAACCCGGCTGCCCAGGAGGTGCCGGACAGTCCGATCGCCGGGATGCCGGTGCTTGAATGCTGGAAAGGCAAGACCACCATCGTCCTGAAACGTTCCATGGCCACCGGTTATGCGGGCGTGTCAAATCCCTTGTTTTACAAAGAGAACACCAGGATGTTGTTTGGCGATGCGCGGGAGAGTCTGAGCGACGTTTTGAAGCATCTCGAGTGACTCATAGATCTCGGACAAGTCCACATCTACCTGCGTCCTCCCCCCCCTCGCCCGGCACCGGAGCGGGCCGCACCACCTGCGCGGGCGGCGCCGCCCGATCGGCTGGCTGCCCCTGAACGAACATTGGCTCGCTGTGCTGACCGATTGTAATGATTATTCACCCCAGCTCGATAATAATTGTCGTAATCCCAGGCACTGCGATGATAGTAGCTGGCACCACCGCTATACCCGGTTGAACTGCATGATGATACGATGGTCATAAGAAGCGCGATGCAGGTTAGATAGAAAAGCGGTATCAGTAATTTCATGTCAGCCTCATCTGGTTCACTGTACTAAGGAATGTAATGATTGAATCATCCCGGCGAGATCCTCACCATGGCTGACTGTTGTCTCAGGTGGTCCGATGTAGATCGCTATGGCCACTCGTTCGGGCGAGAGTTGAAAAAAGCCGGCCCGAAAATCCATTTCCTCCCCCTCCTTGTCCCCAGTTCCGCTGACGTACTTAACCTTCACAGTATCCAGGGTATCATGCGTAATCTCTGCAATGGCAACATTATCAAGCAGATCAAGACCAAGAGAAGAGACGTAATCCCTGGCCTCTTCAATACTCGCCAAATCATCCGGAACCCACATGGCGAACCACAACGGGACCCCACTGTTCGGCATGGCGCTGATCAGACGGGCAGGCCCTATCTGGCCTTCAGGATTTTGAGTGAGATCCTTCTCAGAACCAACATTTACCCGCCAGTCATCTGGAATGGTCATGGAAAAAAAATCCTGCCCGGCAGATGAGTAGATGATGGATACCTGAGCCTGAACGGCCCCAGCAAGAGACAACAGAATTAAGACAACAAGGCTTATAGATTTTTTAACCATACGTCTCTCCCAAATCCCTTTTATCCGCAAACGGGCAGCCCCGTTCTTTATCGGCGGATGAAAATTTGCTCTAAAAATGGATTTTAATTCCGACATTGCCGTTGAAACCACCCACATCGATGTTCTCCTCCAGGATACCGTCAAGTTCGGCGAATCTATATATAGCCTCACCGAATAGTTTCACCAAACGCGTACCCAGTGCCACATCAAGTCCGGCGCCGATATACCCACTGAAATTAGAATCCAGGTCAGCCTCTCTGGAACTATCAACATAGAGATACGACGCTCCTCCGAGAAGATAGGGATCAACTTTACCGTGAGGCAATATGTGCACCTGCAAGCCTAAATCGAAGGGTATCATTGTCACATTCTCGTAGATAATTCCGGCGTCGCTGTCCGAGAAAAAATGAGCCCTGCCATCCAGTCGCAGGTGCTCAGTAAAAAGCGGCAGGGCCAGTCCAATTCCCGCCCCCCAGGATCCATCGGCATCCTGTTTGTTCCAGTAACTTCCATAACCATACAGATCAATGGCTGAAGCATTCGAACCACAAAATAAAACTGAAAACAGCAAAACAAGAGACACTTTCCTTACAAAACTCATTTTTTTATCACCTCCATTCGTTTGAGTAAGAGTCAATCATGATCAAACACATAGCCCAGAGAGCGTCTGCTTTTGAAATATTTGGGTTTTTTAGGGTTCTCCTCAAAATAACGGCGAAAACGGACGATATAATTATCTACGGTGCGAGTTGAAGTTCCCTTCACGTAGCCCCAGCCAATCTCCAGCAATTTGCTCCGTGACAGAGGAATACCCTTATTTACAATAAAGAGCTTGAGCAATTTTATTTCCTGCTCGGTGAGTTGGACAACTCCAACTCGGCAGTCGGCCTGGCCGTTGGCAAAATCGATGCTATTTTCTCCAAAACGGTAGGGTGACTGCTTCTCTAATTCTGTCGCAACTAATTCGCCCTGTTCTCGCTGCCACTGATCCCTGGTCAGAAGACGATTTACCCTGAGTAAGAATTCTTCCAGGCTGAAGGGTTTGGTCAGGTAATCATCTACACCATCGGTAAAACCATCGATTTTGTCTGATGGTTCCACCTTGGCCGACAGGATTATGATGGGCAGTCGCTCATCCTCCAGCCGGATATTCTTTAGAATCTGCATGCCATCGATGCCAGGCAACATCAGGTCAAGAACAATCAGATGAGGGCACCACTGTTTCCAGGCCTCCAAGCCCTCGATGCCATTTTGGGCCACCCTCACCTCGTGCCCCTGCATGCTCAGGTTCAACTCGATTCCTTCGGCTATATGGCGATCATCTTCAACGATCAGGATTCTTTTCTTTGCTGATGCAGTCACTTATATCTCCTCGTTCACCCTTATTTACCAGTGAGGTATAGACAACGAAGCATTACCCGGATAACGATCAGGAGTTTTCCTCCAGTGTTGTTGAAGCCTGTTCCGCCTCGATCATAGTGGGCTCTTTTCTAGGCAAAGAAAAAGTAAATTCTGCCCCCTGACCCAGGCCATTGCTCGTGGCAGTCACCTTGCCCTTGTGGAGCCTGGCAATCTGCTGGACCATATACAGCCCCAGCCCGGTTCCGCCGGCATGGCTCCAGTCGGGCCGATCAATTTGGAAAAATTTCTTGAATATTTTTTGGACCTGGGATTTTTCAAAGCCAATACCGTTGTCCTCAATAGTGAGAGACACCTGCTTTTCTGTCTGGCCAAGAGATATTTTAATCACTGGCTGCGCACTTTCATTGTGCTTGATCCCGTTTGACAGGACGTTCATCAACAGCACCTGAAAGAGTGAGCGATTGATTGAACAGTAATAATATTGTCCCTGCTGTTTGCTGATAAGGATCTTACTGCCGCGAAATAATTGTTCGTTGTTCTTGTAGAATTCTTCAACCTCCTCAGCCAGGTCAACAATTTGGAACTCACCACCATAAATCTTGGCCTCGATTCGGGCCAGATTGAGGATGCCGTTTATGCTGTCGGAGAGGCGGCCCACATCAGCGATCATATAGCCGAGATACTTTAACTGCATGTCTCGGGGAAGCTCATACTTGGTAAATGTCTCGAGATAGAGCTGCAGCGAAGTCGTCGGCGTCTTCAATTCATGGGTAAAGCTGTTGATAAACCTGCGTTGCGAACGATAGAGGGCCTGGGTCTTTCTCTGATAGACGAAGATAGTAAAAACACCAACAAGGATAATGCCCACCAGAATCGAGAGAACCATGATCACGACCCAGGTCTGCCAGTTTACGAATTTCTGTGGATCGAGGTTGTTGTTCTCAAGCACAGCCCGCAGGCCGCTACTGACCTCCACGTACCAGTAGATATAGAGAAACAGCGAGAGGCCGAGAGCAATAATAGAAAAGATAAAGATGGAAATGGGATGGAGGAACCAGAGTGTTCGCCTCATTAATCCCCGCTGCTTTGTAAAAGAATTGTCATTTCCGATTCCGGACTATCAAGAGTTAAATTAATGCTTTACGATATATTTATCAGGTTTTCTATAACACCCCATGAGGAACAACAATGACAAGTAATCACCCCGTTCATCACCTTGGTAGCAAGGCCCGGGTTTTGCTGACCAGTGTTTTTGGGCCCTATGCCCAGGACGACGAATATGGCAGCAGCACTATCAATCCAATGGAACTCTACCATAATCAAGTCACCCGCGCACAAGGGGTTTTCTCCCTGCGTATGTTTCACCGATCCTTCGGTTTATTAATGATCAAGGAGAACATTGAAGCACCCTGTACTCTTCTTGATTTTCCGGATCTGGACCGTTTTATCGAAACCATCCGCAGCAAGACTTATGACATCATAGGTATTAGCGCCATCATCCCGAACGTCTACAAGGTCAGGAAGATGTGCGAATTGATCCGGACCTACCAGCCTCAGGCAACTATTGTGGTCGGTGGTCATATCAGCAACATGGATAATATCGATGCTATCATTGAGACGGACCATCTTGTGCGGGGAGACGGTATCGAGTGGTTCCGTCGATATCTGGGTCAGGACATGAACAAAGCGGTGAAACATCCGGCGGTGGAATCTGCTTTTGGTTCAAGAATTCTTGGCCATTCCCTGTCTGACAAACCTGGTGATACAGCAGCTGTTGTGGTGCCTTCCGTGGGCTGTCCCATGGGGTGCAACTTTTGCTCCACCTCTGCCTTGTTCGGCGGTAAAGGTAAATTCAAGAATTTTTTTGAGAGTGGCGAAGAACTCTACGGCGTAATGAGCGATCTTGAGAAAAAGCTCAAAGTCTCATCCTTTTTCATCCTCGATGAGAATTTTCTCCTGCACCGGAAAAGGGCATTAAGCCTGCTCGAGCAGATGAAGAAAAATAATAAAAGCTGGGCCCTGTATGTGTTCAGCTCAGCTCAAGTCCTGCGCTCATATCGGATTGAGCAGCTCGTGGAGCTGGGCATTTCCTGGATATGGATGGGATTGGAGGGCAAACAAAGCCAGTACACAAAATTGGAGGGTATCGATACCAGATCTTTGATCAAGGAGCTACAGGGGCATGGTATCAGAGTCCTTGGCTCATCGATCATAGGTTTGGAGGAGCACACGCCGGAAAATATTGATCAGGCCATCGACTATGCCGTTTCCCATGCCACCGATTTTCATCAGTTCATGCTCTACACTGCCAACCACGGGACCCCCCTTCATGCCCAGCTCAAGAGAAATGGTTCCCTGCTGCCGCCCGAAGAATGCAAGGTCTCTGACAGCCATGGCCAGTATCGATTCAACCACCGCCATCCGCATATCCCCGCAGGTGATGAGGAATGGTTGTTGATCAAGGCCTTTGAGCAGGACTTCAAGATCAACGGACCCAGCCTGCTGCGTTTAATTCGCACTATTCTCAAAGGCTGGCAGCGCTATCGCTCGCACCCGGACAAGAGGATACAGAGCCGCTACCAGAATGAGGTAAAACCGTTGCGCACCATGTATGCGGGCGCTGTCTGGGCCATGAAAAAATGGTATCGGGAGGACCAGGTTCTGTATCAGCAACTCAATGAGCTTCTGCAGGATATTTACACCACCCTGGGCTGGCAACCTCGGCTGGCGGCTCCGATAATGGGTCGATATGCCTACAGGGCAATGAAGAAGGAAGAAAAACGGCTGGCCGGTGGATGGACGATTGAGCCCAGAACCTTTTTTGAACATAATAGAGCTGCCCTGGCAGAGGTGAAAGATAATGTAAGCTCTGCCAATTCTTTGAATGAGCCGGCGATTATACCAAACCTTGCAGCACTTAAGCCGGTACCTCTTGCCCTGCGGACGAGTGACAGGGGCAACAACTGAAGAGCTGCAGCGGCAGTTCAAATCTTAAGTGGATGGACGCTTTATCCCCGCTGCAGGAATTGGGATGATGAAAAATTCAGGCCCTATTTTTCCCTGACATCAAATACTGCTTCTGTAAAAGCACCGTTTGACAGCCGCCTAAAAGAAGGAGTCCTCCTGTCAATTGGAGAAAGGTTATCGTTTCACCGAACAGCAGAAAGGAAAAAATTCCTGTCAGGAAAGGAACCAGCAGTTGCACGGAGGATGCGGTGATAATCCCCAACTGAGGGAGTAGATAATAGTAGAGTGCCTGTCCACCAGCGATTCCAAGCAGACCTGAACCGATCAAAACCAACCATTTAAGCCCCCCGGGATTTCCCGATATGTGTGGACCGGTAATGAGAACGAAAGGGGTAAGAAAAACTGCGACCAGAGAAAATACTAATGTAGCGGTAAACAAAGGGGGCAGCCTGCCCTCGATCCAGGTTTTTACCGTCAGCCCTACGAAGGCCCAGGATAATGCCCCTCCCAGAGCCAACAGTATTCCGGTATTTAAGACAACTGAAAACCCATGGCTCTGAAATATTATAACCAGGCAGGCGCCGCCAATTGCTAATAGTATACCGGCAATGGTTCCGGGTCGTCTAATCAGATCCCGTTCCGCTTTAAAAAACAACATCCCGAGAAACACTGAAAAGATCACTTGTGACTGGTAGAGAAGTGTGCCGAAACCTGGGGGAACCAGGAAAAAGCACCAGGTGTACATCAATTGAAACATTATCGTGCACAGAGCTGTCACGGAAATCCTGCCAAGAAAGTAAGTTCTTTGTTTTAGAAACGACTTGAAATCTTCGCTGAATGACTTTTTCGTTAGCAGAAAACAGATCAACAAAAGTGCTGAACTGACATAGCGCACCCAGACCTGGAAAATCAGAGAAAAATCTTCTTTTATCCAGGCAATGGAAATAGGTGTCAAGGCCCAGAACAGCAACATGGCTGTTATCGGGATAAGGGTGGACGGTTTTGTGTATTTTTTTGAATCAGTCATACCTGGAAAATGTGACTATGCTATACTCAACCACCAGGGGTATCTTGGCAAATCGACATCGATTTGAGCCAGAGCCCATTGATCTTAATAGAAGCGGGTCTGTTATGTCTTCTCTTATTTTGTGGGAAGTCACCGCAGAGGGATACCAGGATCCCCTTTTGAAAGTTGCTGACCAGCTGGTCAGCTGCAGAAATTAATGCTAAGAGTTGTTCAGATTGTGTTTTTTAGGGCTCTGACCTTGGCCGAAGGATTTGGACTTTCTAGTCTTTTACAAAGGAGTGATGGACATGACCATTTTAGGAAGCGAAGAGTATCGCTACGAAGAACTATCTGAATGGGCCCAGCTTCCCAGTGGTTGGGATTTAGGCGAGGTCGTTGATATTGCTGTGGATGGGCAGGATCGCGTCTATGTATTCAGTCGGGGTGATAACCCTATGATGGTCTTTGAACAGGCTGGGCAATTCATTCAGAGTTGGGGAAAAGGACAGTTTACTCGACCACACGGTGTTACCATTGATAAGGATGGTATTCTCTATTGTGTTGATGACGATGGCCATTGGATAGGACGATTCAGCTCAGATGGCGAGCTTCTCAGCTCAATCGGCAGACGAAATCAGGGAGCCGTTGCCCAGAGTGGTGATCCCTTTAATCGGCCCACCAAAGTCGCCTTCGACCCCAAAACCGGAGACTTCTACATCGCCGATGGATACGGTAATGCCCGCGTTCACAAATTCTCGCCCGAGGGAAAGCATCTGTTTTCCTGGGGCGATTATGGCACCGACCCCGGTCTGTTCAACCTGCCCCACAGTGTCTGCACCGACAGGGAGGGTAGGGTTTATGTAGCCGATCGTGAGAATCATCGTCTGCAAATTTTTGATGCCCAGGGGAACTATCTCAATCAATGGAACAATTTACACCGGCCTTGTGGTTTACACATTTCTGATGATCTGGTTTATATCGGGCAGCTCTTGCCCCAATACCCGTTCAACGAGGATTACCCCAATATAGGTGCCTGCATCACTATTCACGACTTAAGCGGAAGACGAGTGGCCCGTCTGGGTGATTCCCGTTCTGGCGAGGCACCCGGACAGTTTATTGCACCGCATGGGTTGGCGGTAGACTCACGCGGCGATATATATGTCGGCGAGGTTTCCTGGACAGCCTATGGACAATCACTCAGTCCACCGCGTAAGCCCAGGTCGTTTCGGAAGCTTGTTAAGAAGTGAGTAAGCAAAGGATCCAAGAACCTCAGAACTCGACAGAGCTGAAAATATTCGTTTTGTCTTCGATCCTTTCAAGAGGAGAAAAACTGCTTCCAGTCGCTCTTCTCACGATACCCCTCAACTACGTGTATCAAACGGGCGTGAGTTAAAGCCGGCATCTGGGTGGCGATGTCATTTCCTATTACTTCGAGCGCATTATCAATCAGGTCCTGGCGAAAATCGGTCTCATATAAATCGATTGTAAAATCAGCAGTGATAAGCTTGGCAATAACTTTCCCCAACATCACCCTGGTTCTCTGTACGCTCGAGAAATCAAGGTTGTAATTGAGCACCTCCCGGAAACGTTCAGCCGCCTTGATCGTCAGCTCAAACTGACTCAAAAAAGTATAAAAATTGCAGTATTTGCCATCTTTCATTTTTTTGAGAACTATATCGGCAACCTGACTGTACATAACATCGTTTGATCCCTCAAAGATCTGAAATGGTCGGCTGTCGGCGACAGACCTGCCGGCAATATGGTCTCTGCGGTAGCCTTTTGCCCCGGTCAGCTGCAAAAGACTCTGAGCCGAGTCCTGCATCATGTCGGTAAGTATTGCTTTGGCAGCGTTTGCCTGCAGTCCATAGGAGGTGAGATCATTGCTGATGCTGGATACCTTAGCGGTATAATGGCACATTGCTGAAGCGATGGTGAACCAGGCCTGCAGCAGGGAAATTCTGTGCTGGACCTGATCGTAAGCCAACAAACTCTTACCGCTCACAAAACGTTGCTGACAATGGCAGACCGCCTCGTCAAGCATTCTCCTGATAAACCCCAGCCCTATACCTGATAGTCTCAGTCGGCTTCTATGCAGCAGGTCCATCATCAACTTGAGACCGCTTGTCCGAGGATTCAATCTCGCCGTCGCAGGCAGTGTCGCGTCAATATCATTCAAACCATAGGGAATCAAAAACAGTCCAAGTTTATGATAATATTCAGCCACCGTGATTTTCTGTTCTTTTCTGCTCTTATCAACTATGAACAGATCAATATCGCGGGCCAGCTTATTGTTTTGTTTTTCCTTTCTAGCCGTTACCAGCCAAAAATCAGCCAGTCCGGTTAAACCTCCCCAGTGCTTGGAGCCTGTCAGTCGAAAGTGTTTTTCTGTCTGGCTATATGAGGTTCGCATGGACAGGGCATCTGTTCCAAAGTCGGGTTCGGTGATCATCAATCCCCCGAGTGAGGGACCCCGGAGAAATGACTCGAAGACTCCAGTTTTAGCCGCTTCCTGGCCATACTTGGTGACCGGCTCAAGAAATAGTGAGCCGTTAATCCCCATCATCAGGCCAACCGCAATGGATTCATATGAAGTCGCTTCCAAGAGTGCAAGCCGATGGTGAGTATCCCCTTCTCTCCCCCCGAAGCTTTCCGGTATAAAAAGCGAAAGAGGCTGCAGCCTCAATACTTTTTGGAGGAGCTCCACGGGCAGTCCACGAAGATAGTTTGTGGTTTCGATCTCCGGGTAGGTTACTAGGACATTTTTCAGGTCAGCCTGATATTCAAGAATGAACCTGTCTGTGCTCTGATATTCCATTTCAGGGGCTTCCTATTGACAAGATAGCAGGAGCGACAAACCGCATAAGAGCTGCACTATCAATGTTAACAGAGAACATGTCAATTATCAGCAAATATGGTAGCGTTGCAGTCGACTTGGTCTAGACCTTATCTTTGATTTTAATTAACGGCTAACAGGGTTGATAGAGATGGACTGTTTTGATCCCAAAATATCCAGAGAAATCGAAGTCTCATCAAAAAAGTATATAGTCAACGATAAATACTACGTGGTTGATTTTTCATCCTGGGATGAGGATTTAAGAGATTGGCTTGCCGAAAGGGAAGGAATTTCTTTAAATCATCAACACTTACACATAATAAATCACTTAAGACAGATGTTTGAACTATATAAAAGACATCCAGTGATAAGAACTGCAACTTCCGAGCTGAGGCATCGTTTTGGGGCCGAAACGGGGACTGTAAAGTATTTTCATAGGCTTTTTCCAAAAGGGATTCATCAAGCATTTTTGATAGCCGGCATTCCAATGCAGGATAGTTGCTGTTAAATCAGACGATAGCTCCGAGAAAGACGACCACTTTCACTTCTGCCCGGAGAGTTTCAGCAGACGGCCGCCTTTCTTGTCCTCCAGAACCCATATTGCGCCCTCAGGGCCCTGTTCCACCTCACGAATCCGCTTGCCCATCGTAAAACGCTCAACCTCTTCGGCGCGGTCACCCTCAATTTTGATTCGCAGCAGTGATTTTGAAGCCAGGCCTCCGATAAAAGCATTTCCCCGCCACTCTGGAAAGAGTTCTCCGCGGTAAATTATCAGGCCTGAGGGAGCAACAGTCGGTACCCAATAAATTTCAGGACTATTGAACTCTGGGCGGGTGTCGTGATCGGGAATATCCACACCTGAATATTGATCACCCCAGCTGACCAGAGGCCAGCCATAATTATCACCGGCTACGATCAGATTAAATTCATCGCCATGCCGCGGTCCCATTTCGTGGGTCCACAATCGTCCGTTCTGATCGAAAGCGATTCCCAGTAGATTACGATGGCCCACGGACCAGAAAGTTCTGGCCAGTGACCCCTTATCCTGGAACGGGTTGTCAGCGGGTACCGAGCCGTCCGGATTGAGACGGATTATCTTGCCGAGGTTCTGCGACCAATCCTGGGCTGGTTTCTGCTTTTGCCGCTCGCCCGAGGTAATGAACAACTTGTTGTCGGGACTGAAGGCCAGGCGGTGCGAGTAATGGCCGCTGCCGGTGGTTTTGGGTTCCTGGCGCCAGATAACCCTGGTGTTTTTAAGCGCTGGTCTGGCAGGATCGTGGCTGAACCTGGCCATGGCGACCACCGCCCCCTTGTTGCCGGCGCTGTCCTTTTCTGCATACGAAAAATAGATAAGCCGGTTGCTTGCATATTCAGGGTGGACTATGACATCGCCCAGCCCACCTTGCCCGCCGTAAGCGACTTTGGGTACCCCGGCAACCGGTACCCTGGATCTGCCATCGCCACTGACCAACAGCAATTTTCCCGCTTTTTCGGTGACCAGCATATCGCCACCGGGAAGAAAGGTCATGGCCCATGGTTCATTAAATTCAGCATATTCTTCCGACCACAGGACAGACCCGGCAGAGCCGATGATTTTGGCAGGCTCAGCTCTGACGATCGATGTTGCGGCGCATATAAAAACCAGTAATAATAAAGTTACGAAATCTCGTTGAATAGTGGACATTGGTCTCCTGCTGTATAGGGATACAACGCTCTTGCCGAGCGCATTTTGGTTGATAAACATTAGTTCTAAGTATTCACGATGGGCAGAAAAAGCCAGTCCGAGATCGAGCCGCTGAAAAAAGATCACAGTGAGACCGTGCAGTAAAGAGGAATCCGCCAGCCGGGGGTGCGGTCGACGGTGTAACGGCCAGCTTTAGGTCAGCCTCATGGGTGTTGCAACTGACGGTGGGGGTAACTACACGGAAAACAGCTTGCGCAGTTCTTTGAGCTGCATCGACAAACAGACCCCTATTACCCGCTCGTTGGCGGCAATGTGGGTCCCTCCCACCGCCACCTGCCAGGCGCCGTCGCGATAGACACCACCGATAAGGAGCTTGCCCTGATAAGAGGGATCGAGTTTGGCAAGAGGCTTCTTGGTGATCGGAGAATTTGGCGCCGCCATCAGTTCCACCACCTCAGCATCGAAACCATGCAGATGGGCTGCGGAGATCAGTTCGCTGCGGCGGATATGTTTCATGATTTCGCTGGCCGCCATCACTTTTTTGTTCAAAGCGATATCAAGCCCGATGGTGGCCGCCAGCACCTGATAGTCCTCTTCACTGACCACGGCCATGGTTTTCTCACTGCCGGCCCCGTTACCGTTATTGCCACCTAACATCATGTTCTTGGCCAGCAGGGAACTCATAATATTGGTATCGTTGCTGCCAGTGGTGGTGATAAAGGTGTCTATGTCCTGCACTCCTGCCAGATTCAAGGTATCGGCCTTTGAACCATCGCCGTGCAGCACTTCCACATGGGGCAGCAGACCGGCAAGTTCCCGAGCCTGATCAGCATCACGTTCGATCAGGACTATCTCGACCGATTTCATCAGCAACTCGGCAACTCGGCAACCAATCCGGCCACCACCGACGATCAGCACCCGCTGTCCTACGCCCTGGGGGACGCCGGCTATTTCCAGCATCTCCGGTAGATGTTCGGTGTTGATCATTACCACGATCTGGTCGTGGGGCATGATCTCGAACTCGCCATCGGGAATTATTGTGGTAATGCCCCTGGCAACAGCCACCACCCGAAAAGCGAAGTTTGGGTACTTGAGGGAAATATCTTTGAGCTTCTGGTCGGCAAACTCTGAGTCGTGAGTGATTCTGGCGGCCAGCAGCTGAATTTTCTCTTCGGCGATATCGATTATTTCGTTGCCGTGACGGAGCTTGACCAACCTGCTGATTTCCTGGGCCACCATCTCCTCGGGATTGATCAGCAGGTCGATCCTCAGATCATCGCCGCTGAGCAGCGATCCGGGCAGTCCAAACTGTAGTGAATGAACCCTGACGATCTTGTAGGGAATCCCGAATTTGTCCGCTATCTGGGCAGACATCATATTGACCGCGTCGTTGTCGGTAACGCAGATGACGCAGGCCATGGTTCCGGCATCAGCTTCACGCCAACAGTCGATGTCCATCGCTTCGCCGCGGATCAGCCTGACGTCAAGTGATTCATCCCCGTACCGGTAACGCTCGGGATCGGGTTCGATGGCCGTCACCGCATACTCCTCATGCTGCAGCCGCTTGGCCAGATAAAAGCCAACCCCGCCGAGTCCGAGAATCAGAATTTTTTCCTTCCTTTTCAGTCGCATGAACATCTTTTTACCCGCCTAATCCAGATGAGGAAGCAATGATGTCAGGCAGAATCAGCCGCCGAACGTCTGGAGGATTTTTTTGACGGTATTACCGTCAGCATTGCCAGCAAAATGGGCCATGATCGGTTTCATGGCCTGCATCGTATTGTTAAAATCGCTGAAATCGATGTTCTCGGCAATCCACTTTCTGATTTCATCCTCGCCTGCCTGCTGCGGCAGATAGCCCTCCAGAACTTCTATGAAGCCCGAGTCCTCCGAACCGGAGGCGGCCAGCAGCTCCTTCTCCGATTTTATCAGTTTCCTGATGATTCCCGCAACCTGTTGATCGGTCAGTTCCTTTTCAGGCTGGCGCTGAAACTCACCTATGAGAATCCTGACGGCATCGGTTCTGACCCGATCCCTGCTTTTCATTGCCGTCTTCAGCTCGGCGGATATTTGCTCCTGCAAACTCATAAACTACTCCTCAGATTGTATTAAGCGTGAGCTAGATAATTACAAGCTAAATGGTATCTCATCATCTGGCCTCACTGTCCTGGCAACCGGGTTTTCAGATCAGCGTTCAAACGAGTAGAGCAGTTCGATACTGCTCGAGTCAAAAGAATTTCTGCTTTGGACTGAAAAGCCCTTGCCGAATTCATAGCGAACTCTGATGGTCCCCGAGTTTTTTAACAGGTTGAAATCATAGCTCAGAGAGAGCTGATCGGTCAAGCTTCTGCCAACAACCAGAGCTGCACCGTCACCCCCTCCCCCGTCAAAATGCATCTCGTCAACCGGCAGAATGTCGGTCACACCTCCCAAAAATGCACTGCCTCTTGATAATCCGAACGATTGCAGGGCCGAGTCTGCTATTCCTCGTGACGATTCATCTGAGGAGTCAAATGACTTGTCGAACAGGATGTAGGTGATAATCTCCCGGTCTTCCATCAGCGGTCTGGAGAAAAGCTCAATCTCGTAGTCGGCGGCGGTACCGATTATATTGACGCCGACCACGACTTCTTCCTGCCCGAATCGATTCGTTTTTATAACCTTCCTGGCACTTATATCAAGAAGCGGATTATCTATCGGGCCCCCAATAAAGGTGATTCGCCCTCGATCGATTTTCAGCGGCTTCCCGTAGATGGTAAAACTGCCCTGCTCAACATTGAGCACCCCTCTACCTGTGACGATTTTGTTATTGTTGCTGACCCCGAGATTACCACCAAGGCTGGCGTTCAGCCCGAATCCATCGATGGTGATGTCCTCACCGAGTTCTACCGCCAGATCGTAGATGAATGGCCAGCTGTCGCCACCTCCCTGTTCATCAATGAATACAACGTCGGCGGATTCCGATTTCGCCTGGGTCATGAGCTCCGGCTTGATCAAGGCCCGGGGAATCGCCAGTCTCCCCTTCAGAGTGCCTCCCTTCGAGCCAATCACGAGGTCAAGCTCCGGACTGACCGTTATCAGCATTTCTGGCAGATCCAGCAGTTTACAGTCGCGCCCATTAATCTTGAATAGGCCCTGCCAGTCCGAGTTGTCAAAATTCAATTTTCCCGCTCCCCGAACCTCACCTTCACCACAGGTACCATCAAGGCGGACGGAAAGTTCCTGTCCCAGAAGGCCGATTGAGCCAGTCATGGCAGTTATAGAACTTCCCAGCTCCGGGATTTGAATCCCCCCCCTTTGGAGCTGGAGGTCACCTGTTAATTCCGGCTTTCCAACCAGACCGCCGAGGACCAGATCTGCCATCACCTGCCCGCTTGGCACAAGATAGTCCCCCGTCATGGTCTTAAGCGGACTCAGGTCCTTCATATCGAGCATGACATGTCCCCGCAGCGGCAACCCAAACAGTGATTCACTCAAATCCCCGAATCCTTCGATGACTATATTTCCATCGAAGGTTGAATCATCCACGAAACGCGACGAAACGGTGGTTTCCAAAGCGGACTGGGAGAGCTGGACGGCAAGGCTTGTCTCAAACCAGCGGACATCCTGATAGGGTCCGGCTTCGTTCAGGTCTATATTCAGCTCAGGTATATTTAGCCTGCCGTTCACCGACTCAACCGCCATGCCACTACCCGCTGAACTGAGATGCCCGCTGAGTGCACCTTCCATGGGCATCGGTACTACGCTCCATCGGTAGAGTTCTCCGAGCTCAAAATGAAGCTCCGACAACTCCAGCTGCCAGGGGCCGTCCACCTGCCACTGACCCTCAACACAGACGCTATTTTCAGCGGAATCAAGACAAAACGAATCAAGATGGAACATCTCAGCGGAGATTGCCACCCTGCTGGGCGAACGCTGCTTCCAGCTGCCGAATCTCTGGTGGCTATGCTGCAGATGATTAATCACTCCCCGCCACCCTTTATCCAGCACCTCACCGTTCGCACCAATACTGAGCTCGCCATAAGAGGAGAGGCCGTTTAAAGCGATTTGATGCTCAGCCAGGGTACCGTTCACTTTCAGCTCGAGCTGATCGAGATCAAAACTGCCGTTCGTAAAACCGCTCAACAGCAACGAAGCTTGCAGGCTCTGAGTCGAACCCAGATCTACATGCGCCTCTCCTGAAAAATCAGCAATTCGGTTCTCCTGATAGGAAAGGTCCTGGGCGCTGATGTCTATCTGAGCCAGCGGTTCTTCCCTGGTTCCGGAGAGCGTACCTGATATCTCAACAATGCCGTCAATCGACTGGTGCAATCTATTGAGCTCCGTCCCCACAAAGATGAAATCCAGGCCGTATGCGGCTCCGGCCACGCCCTCGACCTGAAGCCTGTTGCCACCGTTGCGGATGTAAAGACCATCAGTTTCAAAGGTCTTGTTGCTCATGCCGATGGAACCGCCCCCTTCCAGCTCATAGCCGGCTAAGGTCCCGGATAACTGGTGGATGGTCGCGATAATTTGCGGCTCGCCCTCGGAAATCTTTCCGCGGCTGCTCACTTCAGCGTGGATATTTCCCTCGGGCAGCGATCCAAAGACGTGCGGGTCAATCCCTTCGGCCAACAGCCTTGTTTCCCACGAGAGTTCTGCCGACCAATCGAGTTGACCGGTCAGCTTGATCAATCCATCTTCGATCTGCAGATCTGCCGAGGTAAGTGTCAGCCCCTTGTCATCTCCGTCAAACTTTGCTGAACCTTGCAAGTTGACAGATGGATCGACAAAAGATGCGTCTATTCTGATGATATCCGCCCTGTACTGCAGCGTTTCCGCCGACCATTGCCCGGACGAGCTCAAATCAAGATCAACCACTGCCTCGACGGGAGAGTCAAATGAACTCGCAGGTAAAGATCTGAGCTGCAGCAGATTGTTCCAGACAAACCCCTGGCGCCAGCCTAATTTTCCGGAAATGGTCGCCGTACTGTCTTCAAAAGCAATCCCGGCGGAAACGATTTCAGCCTCGAGCAAATCCTCTGCCAGGCGGGCTTCAAAGGCCCCGGTCAGCTCAGGCAGATGATGAGAGTCGTAGGAAAAATCGTGCAGCGAAACGTCCAGCTGAGCGACCGGCTCACTCCTGGGCCCGGTCAACGAACCAGACAGTTGGGCCTGACCTTCCAGCAGCGGATACAGATTGCTTAGATCAGCCCCCTCGAAGATGAACTGAAGGTCATAGTTGTCTGCCACATTACCGTGTAACTGCAGGCTGTTTCGGCCAGACTGCAGATGCAGGTCGCTCACTTCCAGACTGTTCTGCTGCAAGGCAACCGCCCCACCTCCCTGCAGCTCATGACCAGCCAGTTCTCCGGAAAGCGATGATATCACGACCTCAAGGCTCAACTCATCCCCTGAAACCAGCCCCTCTCCGGAAACTGCAGCGTTAATGCTGCCGCCGGGCAGGTCTCCCAGAAGCGCAGGATCGATATCGTGCAGCTCAAGGTTCGCCTGCCAGGCCAGCTCATCGCCCCATCCCAATCTGCCCTGAACCTGGAGTCCCCCCTCTCCGAGTGCTATCTCCATGGCCGTCAGATCGAGCCCTTCTTCGTTGCCCTGCAAGTGCAAGTTGCCACTCAGGCTGAGGTCAGGGTTGCTTAACTGACCTGTAAAAGTGGTAACCCTGGCCTCGTAGCTGAGCGTCTCGTCCGACCATTTTCCCGCTGAGTGCAGCTCAGCATCAATTTTCAGGCCGATATTTTCACCAAAAGATGAGAGATCAAGCTCAGTGATGGTGGCTGATGCATCCCAGGCCAGGGTGTCATCGAAATCAATTGCTCCGTTAACCTGCGCAGTGCTGCCGTCATAGCTGATCAGCGCTGAGACAACCTCCGCCCTGCTCTGATCTCCGGCAATATCGATATCGACCTGAACCGGCGGCTGATTCGCTGCACGGTATTCGCCCAGCAGCGAGCCGCGGTAATCAGCTGGCCGGCCCGAAGTTCTGAAATCAAAATCCACCTCAGCAGCAGGCCAGCCTGGCGCTATCGTCCTAAGCTCAAGTGCTTCGGCGCTGCCGGCCAGATCCCAGCTTGCCTCACTCAACAGTTTTTTGATCCGGCCTGAAATCACCACCTCTGCCGGGCTGGTCATCGATAAGGCGACCTCGGTCTGGGTAAGGGTCCCGTCAACGTGC
>NODE-220-length-20561-cov-4.00853_pt1 | contig 20561 bp, 19 predicted proteins | sample MGYA00139097_ERZ477577 | MGnify/ENA metagenome assembly ERZ477577
AAATCAAATAATCTCGTCAGTAATAAAACAAGAACTCTCGCTGCTAAAAGTCAAGGAACTCCTACCGCCATTATAGAGCTCACTTTTAATTCATCTCAATTAACTAAAGAATTCTCTCTTCAAACATTTTTTCTCCCGTATATGAGCACACAGGAAGTAGGGCATCTCATTGTTCAGTTTGAAGAAAATCAAAAAGTCTATCTCCTCTCCCTACTGGAAAGAGAACTCTCCGCAGATGAACTAACCAAAAGAGTTAAGAGAATGAAGAGAGTTTTTTATAAGAGCTTTCCTCAATTAGAAAAAAATATTCAAATGGAAAATATTTTCCATCATGAATTCTATTTCTCTGCTCCTTCTCCAGATCTCCACTCTCTCCTCAAAGAAGACCTACCCGGTATTTTTTTTATTGGTCCAGCTGCACCCCTCTCACAAGAAATTCTCTCTTTTTTGCCCGTTAACGATTTACAAAACCATCTCTTTGGGACAAGAATGCTCCTCTCTCTTGTTCAATACCTAGAGATAAATACAAGACACAAAAAAGAATAATCTATGAACATTGTAATCGATATTCCCGATTGGCTCTCAGAGTACAATAAAAATCTCCCTGAGAGAGTTCCTGATCTCCAAGAGAGAATGAAGCTCGTCATTGAATGTGCGCGCCAAAATACACGAGAGCAAACAGGTGGTCCCTTTGCCGCCGGTGTCTTTGAAAAAGAAACTGGCCGCCCCATCTTTATCGGTGTCAATAGAGTTGTCCCCACAGGTCACTCTAGCGCTCACGCAGAAGTCGTGGCCCTTTCTTATGCTCAAAAAATTCTCTCTAGCTGGGACCTCGGAAAACGAGAATTTGGAACTCTCCAGCTTGTCGTCAACTGGCGCCCTTGTGTGATGTGCTACGGGGCAGTTCTCTGGTCTGGTGTTCGCTCTCTTGCCATTGCAGGAGATTCCAAAGAGCTCGAAGAAATCACTGGTTTTGATGAAGGCCCTATGCCTCATCAATGGGAAAAAGAATTAGAAAAACGCGGCATCGAGTTTATCAATAATATTGAAAAGCAATTGGCCATTAAAGGTTTTCAAGAATTTAAAGCATCTGGATCTGTCGTCTACAATGGACGATCAAGCGAGTAGCCCATGAAAAAAATTTTCCTTTCCCTCTTGTTGGTTTGCCACTTCCACCCACTCCTCGCCGGTCTGGCCCGCAGTGAGGCCCTTGGTGGCAGCTATGTGGCCCACCACTATTTTTATGACAGCAGCAACGTCTTCCTCAACCCCAGCTACCTCAACCTAGGCAGCAATTTTTTCATCATGGAATGGGGAGATGATATTGATCTTGCCGAAAACGATAGTGGACGACGCCCTGAAGGAGGAATCTTTAAAACTATAGGTCCTCTCCACACAGGACTCTATCTCGGCCATGACGGTCCAAGCGCTTCACGAAAAGAAATCACCATCGATAACGCCAACCGCAACCTCCTCTATCCCAACAACTCAGCAGAAATCTTCATTGCTGGAGATGTTGGCCCTAAATGGGGAATCTCCTTTAAAGCCTCACACAATACTGATAGACCCATTGGCACCGCTCAAAAAGAGCAAAATACCCTCGAAGTAAAATTTGGTATCCTCGATTCTCCCTACGAAATTTTTCTCAATTTCACCCCCATCGATACATCCAAAGGAGGAGAGACTTCCAGTGCAAAATTTGAAGGACACCTTGCTACCACATTAGGTGCTAGCTACACTTTCTACGACTATATCTTTCACGCCACTCTCAAAAAAAATGGATATGATTACTATCGAGAACACGATGGTCTCCTCGAACAAAGAAAAACCTACTTTGAGTGGACCCTTGGCAGTGGAAGTACGCTATGGCTCACAGAAGAGGCCAAAATCTACATCGATATGTATCTCTTCACTTCAAAATCCACCACTCATGAAAGAATCTCCAATGCTAACGTGGCCTATGAGACAAATCTCTGGAAAGTTCCCGTCACTATTGGCCTAGAGGCCTACGTCAAAGAATGGCTTACCCTTCGAGGCAATATTTCACAAAACCTCTATTCTGAACAAAATAGTTCGGCCTACAAACACCGCAGTGTGAAAGATTCTACCTCTGTTATTATGGGTGCAACTTTTCATCTCGGAAATTTTAAAATTGATGGATTAGTGGGAACTGTTGATGCTCTGGGAAATGAGCGAAAAACCGGACAATTTAACTTAAGTACCCTTATGACAAAAGTTTCCGCTAGCTATTCTTTTTAATAAGTTTTGCCTTTTTTATGCCGATTCATCCCCTATGGCATACCTACTTAAACAAACAACGCTGATTCTTAGTCTTTTCTTTTTTACTCTCTATCACTGTACAGATGTTTACGCCTATGAAAATCAAGGAAAGCACTACGAAGAAACTGAATCAGCAGATGAAACAAAAAAGAAAAATAAAAAAGTTGAAATTGATGATGATATAGGAATCTCTGTCGCCATGTTAGTACAAACTATTGTGGGAATCCTTGTCACTTTCATTGTAGGTTTTATTGGCTTTATGATGATAAAATCTTGCAAGTGGTACCGAGTCGTATCGGCAGTCCTTTTTGTCACCGCCAGCGTTGTCTATCTCGTAGAAGAAATTGCTCTCTACATCGTCTATCTAGTTTTAGGCGCCATGATTAAAGATGTTTATAAAAAACAAAAAGTTAAAAATGAGCACTACAATGAACAAATTAAGGCCGTTAAAAAAATGCGTGACCTGCTCTATGTTGTGTTTGGTATAGAACTGGCCAAAGGACTTCTTATATCTGCTTACCTTGATGCTATTTTAGCCGCAGAGGCCATGGCCTTAATTGAAATGGTTCTTCTTTTTCTTTCTGAAGATTTACAAAAGGCCTCACAAAAAGCAACAAGTGTTAGCTGCGCAGCTCTAGATCTCACAGAACCTGACATTGCTGCGAGTGAAGAATATATTGGGGCCATGCAAACACCTATTACTTCTCAAGTGGCATGCTGTAATCAAGCAGGTGATGTTATTATTCCTACGGCCCAATTGGGAAAACCTAAAGAAGAAAGCGAAGAGACAGCCGATGAACAGGCCGATATTATTTATGAAGGAAGTGCTTGTATGACTGAAGGCCAAGCAAATGTAACGGCCGCTGTCGCTGAATCAGAAGTACAAATTGCTGCAGGGGATACAGTTGTTTCCGTTATAGGAGTTGCTACGGTTGGAATTGGTACGGCCGCTTCAAATGAAGAAGTTATCAGAGCAGAACTTGCCTTAGCAACAACTGAAATTCTTCATGGAGAGGCCAGCTCTAGCGTTTCATCTTATTCCAGCACCACAAAATCACTGATGTCGGCCCGCTATCTTTCGCTCTTAAATTGCCCCTCTTTAAGTTCCACAGATAGTAGCGATACCACTTCTTCTATTATTAATTTTTTTACTCCCAATGCTTATGCTGATTCCACCCTTGCACAAGTTTCAAATGTTTTTGGTATGCTTAAGTTAATGGGTGTGACTGGTCCTATTCTTGGATTAACAAAAGGATTAAAAAAAGTCAAAACACTGCTTGCTGATAAAATGCTTTATCATCCTATGACAAGGGCCGTTTTTTTTAATATTATCGCAGGATTTGTTACTGTCGCTATGACTTCAACTTTTGTAGCTGCAGGTCTCACTCTTGAAAGGGCCCTGAAAATGCAAAAATTGGCCGATCGACTTGCCGAACTTGAAAGTAATAATAAAAAAGAAGGTCAAACAGATATTGGTGCCGATTTAGATCTATTGACGGATTTAACAGTTGCCCCTGGTCCCACCAATCCCAATCTTACAACCACCTCTGTCGAGGATATGCAAAAGTTTTTTGTTAATGAGACGCTCAAACAAGATAAAAAGAAAGGAATCCTCGATGGAAAAGGATGTGTGTCAAGTGATCTAACCCCTGATACCAACTGTAGTTGTAAAAAAAACAACAGCTGCCAAGGCACACCTAAATTTGAAACAAATAGCTTTGATCTTGTAGGGGAAAAAAGTGACCTTGATACAGCCCCTTTCAAGGAATTGACAGGAGAGCTAGGATCTCTTGCCTCATCTTATGCTACGGGGAATATTAAAGAAGGGAATGCTATTGCACGATCAATCATTGAAAAAAGGGCCTATTTTCAAAAAGTAAAAGAGACGGCCATTGAAAAACTGGAAGCTCTTCCCAATGGAATTAATTACAGTGAACTCATTAGTGAAAATAAAAAGGCCATCAAAAATGATCTCTTTAGTCTCGGCAATCATTTTACCAAAGAGAACACAAGTGAAGCTAAAAAATTTATGGCCAGAAATCAAAGCAATGCGATTCAAACGATAAAGCAACAATTTTTAGATTCAACAAAAAATTCTTCCAAATCTCTTCCTAAAGAAATAACTGAGGCCATCAATAAAGAGATGGATATGAGTCAAGTAGATATTCCCATCGTCAATCTTGAAATTGCCGATCTTACTGATGATCTTGAAAAAAATGGGCTCAAAAAAGAAAAAAGCGAAAAAATTAAGCTTGATGTAACACAAGGAAAATTAATTGAACGCAAAATGATGGAGTCTTTTCAATCAAGTGTGAATGTATCAGAGCATGAAAGTATTTTTAGCGTCATCTCTAGTCGCTATCAAAAATCAAAGCACCGCCTTATTCGCTATGATCTACCTCAGACCCAATAATTGTCTCATGCTTTCATAGGCCACGGCACAGACACAATTGGCGAGATTTAATGAGCGAATTTTATCTGAATACATGGGAAGTCCCCAAAAGCGATCTTCATGTTTTTCCCATAGACAATCGGGGAGTCCCTTTGTTTCACTCCCAAAGACCATGTAAAGTGGACCATGCTTTTCATAGGAGACTTCTAAATTGCTCTCATAAAAAGACTGCTTTGTGAAACGCGAAAAAAAGAAAAGTTGCTGTGTAGATGCAATTTTTTCACCTTCGTAAAAATCATCAAAACTCTCATAAATCGTAAGATTCACATGCTGCCAATAATCGAGTCCCGCCCGCCGCAGGGACTTTTCATCGAGAGAAAAGCCCAGCGGACGAATGAGAATTAAGCGAAGATTGAGGGCAACGGCCGTTCGACCAATGTTGCCCGTGTTTCCTGGAATTTCAGGTGCGTGTAAAACAAGATTAAATTTTTCCATAACGTAAAAAATGCGACAATGTGCGCACCATTCTCCCTGAGGCATAACCGCGCGGGAAATAACTCAAGTAATCACTTCCATCAGAGACACCTGCAATGTCCATGTGGGCCCATTTAACTTCTTTACTAACAAAGTTTTCTAAAAAGGCCGCCGCTGTTTGTGCCCCTGCGTATTGCCCAACACCGGCAATATTTTTGAGGTCGGCCACCTTTGATTTCATTTTCTCGCGATAATGATCATAAATAGGCAGCGGCCACATCAATTCATCGGCCTCATGAGCACTCTGGAGAAGTGTATCAGTAAATTCCTTATTATTTCCCATCACTCCACAGGCCTCACCAAGGGCGGCCATACAGGCACCTGTTAGTGTGGCCACGTCGATAACGCAGTCTGGTTTTCCATCCATGGCATAATCGAGAACGTCGGCCAAGACAAGTCTTCCTTCTGCATCGGTGTTGAGAATTTCCACTGTCTTTCCATTTCGCGATTTAACAATAGAGTCAGGCAAAATGGCGTTTTCGGAGACGAGGTTATCTGTAATACCAAGATAAAGAGAGATTTTGTGAGGAGATCCTAATTTCACAGCATTGCGAAAGGCCCCATAGACAGTGGCGGCACCGGCCATATCTACCTTCATTCCTATCATGGAGGCACCACCTTTGAGGGAATAACCGCCTGAATCAAAGACGAGTCCTTTGCCTACAAGAGAGATGTGCTTTGTATTTTTTGTCCCTTTAGCAGGATTATATTCAAGGTGAAGGAGGCGAGGAGGATAGTGAGATCCTTGATTTACGGCGAGGAATAATCCCATTTTTTCTTTTTTTATTTTCTCTTTATCTAAAATTTTCACTTTTACTTTGGGAAGATTTTTTTTCACATCGCCAACGATTTTCTCCACCATGGTGATGCTGTAGAGTTCATTAGGGGGAAGGTTCACAAGATCTCGGGTAAAGTTCACAGATTCTGCGATAAAGAGGCGCTCATCTAAAAATTTTTTAAGTGTCGCATCTTTACTCTTTAAACCTAAATAAATAGTTTTAAGGACAGCATCTTTTTTAGGACGCGTGAGAAATTCATCAAAGCGATAACGGCCCAATTCAAAACCTTCAACGATGCCCATTATAACATCTTTAAGGGACAGTTTTTTGGCAAAGCTTTCAAGGTCTAGATGGAGAGCACTATAGCCTTCATTGGCGTAGCGATTAAAAAAGCTGCTCATCATGGCCCGCAAATCTTCTACTTTAAACTTGTTGAGATCCCCAAGGCCAAGAAAGACAATGGCATCTCTTCCTTCATGGGCGGTAGTAAATAAAGATTTACCTTTTTCTCCTACAAAAGATCGTGTTTCATGGGCCAAGAAAGTTGGATAGTGACTTTTTAAGCTGCTCTTCTTACTTCCTTTCTCTTCAAAGACGCCTACTACCTTTAAGGCCTTACTTGTCGCATTCGTCGTTAAGCTATAATTCAATTTTTCACTCATCAATTGCCCCTTTTATAAAATACAGTTATATAAAGACCTTTACTCTTTCTTTGTCTCCATTAAAGAATAAGGAATATCGTTGAAAAGTATCATCTCTCGCTATTTGGCCACTAGTTTCATTTTTCCTTTTTTAGCGAGCTGTTCTTTCTTTATCGTTTTTTTACTTACTTTCCAATTTTTTAAATTCACTAAAATCATTATTAACAAAGAAATTCCTGCTTTCCTTATTGCTGAGATGATTCTTCACTTAGGAAATACTTTTCTTCCTCTAAGTATTCCTCTCTCTGCTTACTTTGCGGCCCTCTATACTTTAAAAAAAATGTCGCTTGATAGTGAGTACATTGTCATGCGCTCTCTTGGACTAGCAAAATGGGATATTTTCAAACCTCTTCTTCTTTTAGGTCTGCTTCTTACTTTTACTATTTTCTCTTTAGGAGAAACGATTATTCCTCTTTCTCGCAGACGATTTCAAGAAATCACGGCCAATATTACTTCAAAGGGAATGCTTTCAAGTATTCAAAAAGAACAGTTTTATTTTGAAATTCCTCATTTTACGATTTTTGCTCAAAATGTTGAAAACAAGGGAGAGCTGCTAGAGAAACTTTTCATTCATATTAAATCGCCTAAATTTGGAGAAAATGAAGAGAAAATCATCATGGCCGAAAGGGGTGAGTTGCTCAAAGAAGGTAAGGAGGAAGATGCTTCCATTGAGATGTTGCGCTTTAAACTTTATCAGGGAAGTATCACTAAAAGTTCACCCGACCACCGCTACATTGAGAAAATTCTTTTTGATACTTATGATTTTCCCATCGATCTCTCTCAGTTTAAAAATGGTGTTGCTTCTAAAGAGAGCATGAAAAGTACCTCTACTCTCTATCAATCCATTAATCTTAAAGAGCGAAACCCGCTTATTGTCACTGAATTTTGGGAAAGAATTTATAATGCTTTTCAGCCAACTCTTTTTATTTTTCTTGGTCTTCTCTTTGGGATTCAAAGTAGGCGAGGGCCATCAAAAAAAGTTGATTTACTCTCTTTTTTTGCGCCTCTCTTTTATTATTCTCTCTACTTTACTTCATTGAGTATGGCGAGAAAAGAGAGTAGCTATTTATGTGAGCTCTATATGCTTATGCCTACACTGCTTACTTCTATTCTGGCCATTTTTTATTATCGCACAAACGAATAGGCCTCTGATGATAAGTATCTCGGAGTCAACTCCGAGTTACTCAATAATCACTTTTTCTTTAAATTTCTCTGCGTAATTCTCAGAGGTGTAGGCGTTTCCTTCTTCATGGACAAAAAGAGGATAAAGGACATCTTTAATCTTTTCATCTTTGACAAAATAAAAACTTTTCACTCCACTGCTAGACTTGGGATCAACCATCTCTTCGTTGTAATAAATACGAGTGACGTTGGCATTGCCTAAGACTAAGCGAATGCTCTCTTCTGCTTGAATAAGAACATGCTTTCCCTTTTCCAAAGTAAAAACTTTAATGGGCTGATCATCTTTTTTATAGGTAATCCAGCAGTTTTCATCTTGGGCCATCACTAAGAGATTGTGAAAATTCTCACTATTAAAAGAAGATTTCAACTCATCGGGAATAGGCGAAAACCCTTCGGCATCTTCTTTAATCATTTTTGAAGTAGGCCTTCTTCCCTTGCGCAAAACAACTTTTTTTTCTTCTTCTTTTTCTGTTTCTACAGTGGGGATCACTTCAGGAATTACTTCTGGTATTGCTGTTGCTGCAACAGGGATCATTTCTTTTTCTTCTTCAGCAACGAGGGCCACGGCCTGCGCAGATTCCTCTATCGCGACCCTTTCTTCTTCTCTTTTTTGAGCTTCATTGCTAGAGCGCTGTGAGACTTCTAAAGATTCTTGCTTAATGGTTTCCACAAAATTATTAAAAAGCATCACAAAAGTTGCAATAGCGCCGATAATAAAAGAGGCAATGGCAGCTCTTTTGAGAATAACAATACTCTTTCCCACAGGTTGGACATCAATCTCATCTTCTTCTTCTCTCTCAGCATCCTCTTCTTCTCTTTTCTCTCCTTCTTCTCTTTCTTCTCCTGAAGAATATAAGTTATCGAGAAGAGAAAAAAGTTCGTGAATATCCAACTTAAATTCACGAGCATAGGCCTTAAGAAAACCTTTAATATAAGTTTTATCAGGAAGCTCGCTTAAATTATTTTCTTCAAGTGATTTAAGCTGTCTCGATGTTATTTTTGTTTTATGGGAGAAATCCCTTAGGGAAATCCCGGCCTCTTCTCTCTTTTTTTTGAGAAACTCTCCAAGACCCTCTTTACTCATATGGCACTATCCTTCATTTAAAAATTAATTTCTTCGCTACCTCTATAACCACTGCCTATTGTCTTCCAACCTTTTGTTTCACTGTGCCCATTTTGTTCCATGGGAGCTTCAAGGCGCATGAGATAATCGCCTGCAAGTTCTTGAAACTTTTTTTCTTTAAAACGCTCACTTAGTTCTTTAAACTTTGCCTGAGAGGATTTTTTATTTCCCATTTTATAATAAGTGAGACCTAGATAATAAACTGGCCAAGGAGAGTCATAGCAAGTTCCAAGAGAAGAGTCTTTAAAATTAGTGATGGCCTGCTTATATTCTCCCTCCTCTAAATTGAGGATGCCTAATTGAAAATGAGAAGGACAGTAATTTTCATTTGCTCCTAAAGACTTTTGAAAAAAATCTCTCGCCTGCTGCTTATTTTTTTTCTCTAATCCAATGAGTCCTAAATTGTAATAGGTTCGAAAAACTTCTTCATAAGTGAGATCTTCCAAGACTTCTTGATATAATTTTTCAGCTTTTTGCAGCTCTTTTTGCTGAAAATAAAGAGAAGCTAAGTTATTCCTTGCGTCAGAGTTTTTCTTATCAAGGGCCATGGCCTTCTCTAAATGGCGCATTGCAAGATTATTTCGTCCTTTAAAATGGTAGGCCATCCCCAAGTTATTGTGCAATCTAGAATCTTCGGGAATAAATTCAAGGGCCTTTAAAAAATTTTTAATGGCCAAAGAATAATCTTTTTCCACCAGTGAATTTGACCCATAGGCAAAGTAAGCATCACCTTTTTTTTTCTCCTCCTCCCGCTGGGAGAGAGAAGAGCACCCCATAATAAAAACAGTGCACAAGAAAAAAATTATCTTCAAAAGGCCCCCTCATTCGCTTTTCAGCTTTTCTCGGATTATAACACGACGAAAAATAGGTTTGCAGGCCCTTTGTTGCAAAGTATAATTCAAACAACTATGATAATTTTAGACAAACTCCCTTTTTTCATCGAATTCATCTACAATGGCCTCTATATTTTTCTTTATAGTGCCACTGACTTTAAGCAAAGTTTCCCCTCCCTACCAGAGGAAATTTTGAGTTTCTTTTTTGAATTTCAAAAAAATACCATCCCTCTTGTTTTCTTTCTTCAAGTTATTTTTAACTATCTTCGCGAACAGTCCATCGAGCACTTTATGCGCTTTTATATGCTGGACCTTATTATTTTTCTCGCCTCCATTTCTATGTGGGGAGATGCTGACTTTATGTTTTGGCTTTCTCTCGTTCACTTTCCCTATCTTATTATTTCTAACTATCGTCATAAATTTGGTCTTGCTTCTGTGCGCAAAATCCAATTTGTGCGCATCCCCAGTTTTTTTAAATTAAGGCCGGCCCAGCTTTTACTTTTAACTTTTACTCTTCCTATTATTATCGGCTCCTTTTTTCTCATGCTCCCCATCTCTTCAACAGGCCCTTATGGTATTAGCTTTATTAACGCCCTCTTTATGTCTACTTCGGCCGTCTGCGTAACGGGGCTTTCTACTATTTCAGTAGGAGGAGATTTAACTTTTTTTGGTCAAATTGTGATGCTTCTTTTGATTCAAGTAGGCGGACTTGGCATGATGATTCTCTATGCATCTCTAACTCTTCTTCTTGGTCGCTCGATGGCCATTAAGGAGCGCATTGTCATTCAAGATATTCTCGATATTTCAAGTCTTGAAGATCTCTTGCGCACTATTATGGATATCATCAAATATACTTTTATCATTGAGCTGTGGGGGACCATTATTCTCACTATGGCCTTTATTTTTGAAGGACACGATTTTGGTATGGCCTTTTACTACGGTCTTTTTCATGCTATTTCTGCTTTTTGTAATGCAGGCATCTCTCTTTTTCAAAACTCTTTTGAAAACTATGCCACCAACCCTCTTGTCCAAGGGGTTATTGCTATTCTTGTCACGCTAGGCGGGATCGGATTTGTCGTCCTTAAAGAGCTTAAAGGTATTTTTTCCGGCAAGAGAAATTTTTCCAGACTCACCTTTCACACTAAAATTGTTCTACTCAGCAGTCTCTCTCTTGTTGTCGCTGCATGGGCGGTGATTTTTTTCGGTGAATATATGCATGCCTTGAGTAATTACTCTCTTTGGGAAAAACTTCAAATTTCACTTTTTCAGGCCATTACTCTGAGAACGGCCGGCTTTGATACAATTCCCTTTACCAGCTTTCACCCTCATCTCATCTATCTTCTCACCATTTTTATGTTCATTGGGGCCAGCCCAGGATCTACGGGGGGAGGGATTAAAACCACAACTTTTGCTATTTTACTTCGTTCTATTTTTTCCACTATCCGTGGCCGAGAACAAGTGGATATTTTTAACCGACGTGTTCCCAATATTATTGTCGTCAAAGCGACGGCCCTTACGATTATTTCCATGCTGATTACTACTTTTTTCATTTTTCTTCTCATGAAGTTTGAGCAAGATACTCCTTTTCTCTCCTTACTCTTTGAGTGCGTCAGTGCCATAGGAACCGTTGGCATATCACTAGATGTCACCAGCAATTTAACCGAAATAGGAAAGGCCATTGTGATGGTTTTAATGTTTATTGGTCGAGTGGGTCCTCTGACGACTGTTTTGGCCATTGGTCATAGAGCACCCATGGATGGAAACTTTGATTTTCCTGAAGGAAAAGTTGTTGTTGGCTAAGTTTATTTAAAAAAGGAAATCTTCTATGTTGATTGCCGTTATTGGGCTTGGTACTTTTGGGGCCACAGCTGCCAAGAAAATTTACGAAAAAGGCGCTGAGGTTATCGCCATTGATAAAGAAGAAAAACTCATTGATGCCATTAAAGACAATGTCTCTCAAGTCTATGGCCTCGATGCTACCAACGAAAAGGCCTTGCGCTCCATTAATATTTCAGATGTTGATATTGCCTTAGTGGCCATTGGAAAGAATATTCAAATGAGTATTCTGGTTGTGGCCATGTTGCGAAAGCTTGGTGTAGGGCGAGTCATTGCTCGGGCCAATGGTCATATTCACGAACATGTTTTAAAGGAAATTGGTGCCAGTGAAGTTGTCAAAGTGGAAGAAGAGATGGGGGATATTATTGCTTCAAAAATTGTCGCACCTCATGTTCTTCAGCGCTATAACTTTGCTTCAGGGCATTCACTTGTTGAATTAAAACTAGGTAAAAAGTTTGATGGAAAAACGATTGTTGAAGGTCAAGTAAAACAAAAGTATGGCCTTAACATTATCGCTACTCAAAAAAGAGTTCCTTATATTACAGAAGAAGGAAAGGCCGCCTTTCGCGTTGAAATTAATGATAACCCTCTTCCGATGGATATTCTCAATTCCGATGATGTGGTTGTGTTAGTGGGAAGTGATGAGAATTTCAACCGACTCTTTTTGGATCTTTCAGAAAATTAGTATAAAAATCAAAAGGACTTGTTATGAATCTTTCTCTGAAAAATCGCATTATGCTTTGTTTTGCTTTGGCCAATGTCATGGTGTTGGCCATTGGACTGACGGTGTTTCATTTTTTAGGACAGATGAGTCAGAATATTGAAAATATTTCTAAACCCGAAGATTCTCATCTTGATGTCAGTATTTATATCGATGATTTGCGTGCCTATACTATTGAATTAATAAAAGAACAGCGCAAACTCTACACTCTTCCTGGTGATGAAAAAATAACAGAAAAGATGCAAGAGATTTGTGACCGCCTCTTAACCATCATTCAAACGATTCAAACAGATCACGCCTCGAGTGGAACGGGGGCCTCCTTTGTCATGACTCAACATATTGATCAAGTGAAGTTTTTTCTTCAAAAGGGAAGTTTTAAAAATATTAATTGGATTGAAGATGTCTCCAATATGACAGATAAAATTCTCGACTCTTTTTCAGAAATTCAAAATTTGGCCTATGATCATGAGCGGTACAGAGAAGCTGAAATTAAGAAAATCATTGAAGAGACGAAACTCAACATGCTTTATACGTTGATTTTAACTTTTCTTGCAACACTCTTACTGGGACTTATTATTCCCAGTAAAATTGCCCTTCCTTTTAAAAAAATCAACGATGCTATTCGTGAGCTTCAAGATTGTAACTTTGATATTTCTATTTTTTACAACCAAGATGATGAGCTTGGTGAGATGGCCCAAGAAATGAATAAGATGATTACTAATCTTAAAAAATTTGAACAACTTCGTTCCGAGAGAATTCTCATTGAAGGGCGAAAATTTGATGCTTTGGCCAATTTATCTAAACTCTACGTTTTGGTGGCCAATGCAAAAACAGAACTTATCTATATGAACAGTGCTCTTTTCTCTCTTTTAGGTGTGAGGAGTGAAGATGTTTTAGATAAATCTCTTAAGCAATCAAAGGTTCCCGAAAGTATTAGCTCTGCCTTTGCTTTGGCCATCAAGAGACGATCTAAAATTGAAAACAGCGAAATCATTATTACAAAAACTGTAAAACAGATGGATGAAGAAGGGCATGAGACAGATGTTGAAGAGAATATCTTTGCAGGTCATGCCACAGTTATTCCTGTTCGAGGGAAAGACAGCGCTCACGATTATTACTTAATGGTAGTGAGCACTGAAGTTTTTGAATAAACATAAAAGAAGTTAAGTTAAAATCTCTTATAATGAACTTTTTATCTGAGAATATAAAATTCATTGCAGAAAATCAGATGATTATGTTACGAAATTTAATCAATCAAACCAGAGAATAATTTTCATGAAAACAGTTGTCTTTTTTTTTGCCTTTGCCATAATTTCATCCACAATCAATGCAAAGTCTCTTAGCGCCCCTTCTTTTTATTGGACATGCGCTTTTACTGATTACCTTCGCGTCTACAAAAACACGCTTTATACTCCAGACTCTCCTCTTCTTCCTGGTCCTAAAAAACTTGCAAAAAAAATTGCCTTAAAAAAATGCGAAAAAGCATCTCCTGTTAATCCCTCTAAATGCAAGTTTCTCTATTGTGTAAAAGGAAAAGAAGAGCTGGGAAAAAAAATCGACTATTTGTCTTATTTAGATAATTCATCAGATCTATCTAATAATTGCCAAGAATAAAAATCAAATCAATTTCCTAACCCCTCTAACTTGCTTTTAAAAAAGCGTTCATGCCCACTCTCTTTTGGCCGATAAAAACGCGGTAGATTTTCTTCTTCTGTATAGCGTTGTTTGACGTAGCTATGAGGATAATCATGAGGATACAAATATTCTTTACTGCGTAAAAAAGAAGGAGGTCTAATCGTCGATTTTTCTTTCACATAAGCAAGTGCTTCATTGATCGCAAGATAGCTGGCATTGCTCTTTGTTGTTGAAGCAAGATAGCTGGCCGCCTGGCCTAATAAAATGCGCCCTTCGGGCATCCCTACTTTTTCCACTCCTAAGCAAGCATTCATGGCCACACTAAGGGCCATCGGATCACTATTACCCACATCTTCTGCTGCAAAAATAATCATCCTGCGCGCAATAAAAACAGGATCTTCTCCGCCGTCAATCATCACTGCCAAATAGAGCATGGCCGCTTGAGGATCACTTCCCCTCATGGATTTAATAAAGGCCGAAATGACATCGTAATGCCTAGTCCCCGCAGCATCGTAATCGCGCGCTTTTTGCTGCAGGAGTTTTTCAAAAACTTCATGAGAAAGATTTTCATCAATTTCAAGGGCCAACTCCACAAAGCGAGCATCACCTCCAGCATACTTCAACAAAACATCGAGCCGCTCTTCACTAATAATTCTCTTTTGTTCTGCTGCTTTAATTTTAGCAACTTCTCGCAAACTCTCCTCACTATGACCCGAAAGCTCAATGAGCTGCATGCGAGAAATCAGCGCGCGCCGAAGAGCATAGGCCGGATTTTCCGTCGTCGTCGCCAGCAAAATTATCTCTTTTGCCTCAATGGGTCCCAGTAAAAAATCTTGCTGCGCTTTATTGAGGCGGTGAATTTCATCCATAATCACAAGGGGAATCGTCTCTTCTTCTCTTGAAAAGAGCGTTGATTTACTGCGCTCTTTTTTCAACTGCTGAAGATTATCTTTAAGCTCACTAAAAGAATCTGAGGCCGAGTTAAAATAAAAAATGCGTCGCCCACTTTGCCGCTGTTCTCTTTGCGCCACAAATTTCACCAAATGACTCTTCCCTGCACCCGGTGGACCAAAAATCACTAAACTGGGCAAACAAGAACTCTTTAAAAAAGGATAACGCTGCTCTAAACCATCATAACCGACGTAATTCATAGAAACTCTCTGACAAAGGAATCATCTTCGTGGTATATCCCCCTCAATTGATTGTTAGTACAAGTTTTTTTTAAGGATTGTTATTCCATGGATATTCGCTTTATTCGCAATTTTTCTATCATTGCCCACATTGACCACGGCAAATCTACTTTGGCCGACCGCCTCATTGAGACCACCAAGCTCGTTCAAAAACGGCAAATGAAGGGGCAGTTTCTCGATAATATGGACCTGGAAAAAGAGCGTGGAATCACCATTAAGGCCCAAACAGTTCGCCTTACTTATCACGCCAAAGATGGAAATACTTACTATTTCAATCTTATCGATACGCCTGGGCATGTGGATTTTGCCTATGAAGTGGGCCGTTCTCTGGCCTCTTGTGATGGGGCCCTTCTCATTGTGGACGCCTCTCAAGGCGTTGAGGCCCAAACGCTGGCCAACGTCTATATGGCCTTAGAGCTTAACCTCGAAATCCTTCCCGTTATCAATAAAATCGATCTTCCCCATGCCAACGTAGAAAATGCGCGCGAAGAAATTGAAAACATTATTGGCCTTGATGCTTCTGAGGCCCTCGGCGTCTCCGCTAAAGCAGGCATTGGAATTGACGAACTTCTCGAAGAAATCGTCCACAAAATTCCTTGTCCCAAAATTGATCCTAACATGGGACTTCAGGCCCTTATTTTTGATTCGTGGTTTGACCCTTACCAAGGTGTGGTGCTTCTCGTTCGCGTCTTTAATGGCAGAATGAAGGTGAGAGAAAATATTCGCCTCAAGCATGAAGGAAAACAGTTTGAAGTCTTAAAACTAGGAATCAATACGCCTTACTACACTGAAATCAGTGAACTCGGTGCTGGTGAAGTAGGCATGGTGATTTGCGGACTCAAAGATATTAAAGATGTTAAAATTGGCGATACCATCATCAACGCCAATCGCCCTGAAACTCCGGCCCTTTCAGGCTTCAAGGAAGTTCGTCCCATGGTTTTTTGCGGAATTTTTCCGGTGGAAAGCAACGATTACGCCCTCCTTAAAGATTCTATGGAAAAACTCGCCCTTAACGATGCTTCTTTTAGCTTCGAGCTTGAGACATCACAGGCCCTTGGTCACGGAATGAGGTGTGGTTTTCTGGGCCTGCTGCACATGAATATTATCCAAGAACGCCTTGAGCGCGAATTTGGTCTAAGCCTTATTTGCACGGCGCCTTCTTGCAAGTATGAAGTTATCACTGTCAAAGGAGAAACCTTGATGGTGGATAACCCTTCTCTCTTGCCCGATCAAAGTCTTATTGAATCAATTAAAGAGCCCATTGCCGAACTCTCTATTCATTTACCTAACGATTATCTTGGTCGCATTATTAAACTCTGCGAAGATCGCCGCGGAATGCAAAAAGAAATCCGCTATATTACCGAAGAGCGCGTTCAACTCATTTATGACTTACCTCTCTCTGAGATGGTCTTTGATTTTTACGACCACCTCAAAGGACTCAGTAAAGGTCACGCCTCCATGGACTATGAAGTTAAAGAATTTCGCGAGGCCGATCTCGTTAAAATGGATATCCTCATCAACACAGAGGCCGTCGATGCACTTTCTACTATTTGTCATCGCAGCAACGCACCCTACCGCGGCAGAGATTTAACCCAAAAACTGCAAAAAATTATTGACCGCCAACAGTTTGACGTCGCCATCCAAGCGGCCATTGGGGCAAAAGTTGTGGCCCGTGAAACAGTGAAGGCCCTGCGTAAAAACGTCCTTGCTAAATGCTACGGAGGGGATATTAGCCGTAAGCGAAAACTTCTTGAAAAACAAAAAGAAGGAAAAAAGCGCATGAAAATGGTGGGCAGCGTGGAAATTCCCCAAGAGGCCTTCCTTGCTGTTCTAAAAGTAGACGAGGATAAATAGATAGATTACAGTCAATGAATACGAGGCAAATTTTCCTATGCACCCAGATATCGCAAAACATTTAGACTCTATCATCTCCCTTTATACTTCTGAAAAAAAGCAGAAGCACCTTCTTGCGGGAAAAGATCTCTACTTTACCCAAACAGGGTGGCCCCAACGACGAAGATGAAGATTATGAATCGCGCATTAATTCATTTTACGATTGGTTTATTTTTGATTTTCACTGTCCCTATCTGAAGAAAAGTATCCTCCAAGATTATATCGAACACCACAAAGTAGAAGATCATGTCGCAAAATCTTTACTGACAACAACTTTCTCTCTTTTCGAGTTTTCAAAAATTAATTTTCGCAAGAAAATTGTTTTAGAAGATCTTCTTCACAAAAAGAAAGTTGTCTTAACACAAGATAAGGCCAATATTGGTCTCATCGAAAAAGATCTTTTTGTAGGACACTATCTGACCTATCAAGGTGACAATTATCTTCTTTCTGGACTCGCTGCTATCTCCCATGAAATTCGCCCTTACCTCACAAAAGAAATTAAACGCCTTCAGAAAATTAATCAAATCGAAGAGCATAAAGATTTTCTTCTCAAACTTAAATTTTTGCGCAATAAAATGAAACGCTACGCTCATGTCCATCCTAAAGATATTTTTCAATTTAATTAATCTTCTCTCTAAGGATCTCCATGAAAAAAAATTCTACCGCTGCTGTTGAAGCTAATTTTGATGGACTCGTCGGTCCCACCCATAATTATGCAGGTCTCTCTGTTGGTAACATTGCTTCCACTCTCAATTCAAAAGACATTTCCAATCCTAAAGAAGGAGCTCTTCAAGGTCTCATGAAAATGAAGGCCCTCACTGATATGGGATTTACTCAAGGAGTCCTTGCTCCTCAACAACGACCGGCCACCTGGATTTTACGCGACTTAGGCTTTTCTGGTTCTGATGAACAAATCATTGAAAAGGCCTGGAAGTCTTCCCCGCACTTATTGAGCGCCTGCTATTCGGCCTCTTCTATGTGGGCGGCCAATGCGGCCACCGTCTCCCCCTCAAGTGATTGCCATGATAAAAAAGTTCATATCACCACGGCCAATCTCAGTGAGAAATTTCATCGAAGAATAGAATCCAAAACAACGTCTGCTATTTTGCGCGCTACCTTCAAAAATGAAAAATATTTTGCCATTCACGATGCTCTTATCCACGGCCAACACTTTGGCGATGAAGGCGCCGCTAATCACACTCGTTTTTGCCGTCACTATGGTGAAGAAGGTGTTGAGTTTTTCGTTTATGGGCGCTCTTCTTTTAATAGCTCTATTACAGGACCTAAAAAATTTGCGGCCCGACAGACATTAGAGGCCAGTGAGGCCATTGCTCGTTTGCATAACCTTGATCCCCAAAAAATAATTTTTGCACAACAAAATCCTGCTGTCATTGATGCAGGAGTTTTTCACAACGATGTTATTAGCGTAGGCAATCAAAATGTCTATTTTTATCATGAAAAGGCCCTTGCTCATACGGAGCAAGTTCTTCAAGAAATAAAGCAAAAGTTTGGAGAAAGTGAATTTCACATGGTGAAAGTTCCAAGCCAAAATGTCTCTGTTGCCGATGCTGTCAGCTCTTATCTTTTTAACTCCCAACTTGTCACCATGCCGTCGGGTAATATGGCCCTTTTTTGTCCGCGTGAATGTGAAGAAAATCAGGCCGTACATCAATATCTGCAAGACTTAGTAAAAATGGATCATCCCATTAAAGAAGTGCGCATTTTTGATGTGAAACAATCTATGAAAAATGGAGGCGGACCCGCCTGTTTGAGGCTAAGAGTTGTTTTAACTCCAGAAGAAAAGAAGGCGGTTAATCCTCGCACTCTTATGTCAGATGATCTTTTTGTTGATTTAAAAAAATGGGTGGAAAAGCACTATCGCGATCGCCTGGCCCCCGATGATCTGCGCGATCCTAAACTTATTCAAGAAGGAATGACTGCTTTAGATGAACTGACAACCATTATGGATCTAGGGACTGTTTACCCTTTTCAAACATGAAGAAATTATGTCTATGATCTTTTTTACTTAACGAAATAAGTTGGTGACTTTGTTTTATATGCTCCAGCCTTTCAACCATTGATTGCTGTCTTTTAAAAACTTGTCTCATCTCTTCATAGGCCAAGCGATAATCTTCTTTTGTTTTCCCTTCTTTTTTTTCTAATAAATGAAAAAAAAGTGATTCTGCATCTCTAGCATTTCTCACATCAACAAGAGGAATAAGAGGAAATTTTGACATCTTTTTTGCAATCCCAAGAGATCCATGCTCATCAAAATTAATTCCGAGACAATGAGCAGAGGTGGCCATTATTCCTTGTCTACTTTCTTGATGCTGAATGATCATTTTCTGAAGATCCCTATGCCCAGAAAGATAGGAACTAATTTTTTTGTAACTATCAGGCATCTTTTTTTCATTCATCATAACGAAATACATAAGATCAAAAAAGTTTTCACTCTTACTTTTTTTAATTTCTTTTAATTCTGCTTCATCAAACCTCATGAGATGAATAAATTGTTTAACATCATTTTCACTCCACTTGCTCATAGGTTGAGATCTAAAGTTATAAGCCTCTTGGCCATCATACATCCGATAGATAGGTCTCTCGAAAGCAAAAATATTTCCTAAATGTAACAAAGTTAAAAGTCCTATTGTTTTCATAAGATTTCCTCCCTTCTTAAAAATAGCACTTCTTTTGAGCAACTCACCAAGAAGATAAATTTGCCTAAAAAATAATTGTTTTTTATTTTCAATGGGTCTATTTTCCTCACATCAACACAGAAATTCAGACCAAGGAAGATCCTCTATGCAAAAAAAACTCATGACTCTCTCTTTTCTTCTCACTCTCTCTACAACTCTTTTTGCCTCAACTATTGTGGAAAAAATTTTTTACGGTGTTCCTTTTGATATGCCCAAGGGAAACCACAGTGATACTTACAGCTCAAGAGAACAATGTGGTAAATATTGCCGCTCTATTAGTGGCCGCTTTTTGCGCTCTCAAATTCATGGAAAATTCTGTTTTCCTATTCTTCCTGTTCCAGGAGTAGGTGCTATGGGGTATGCTTGCCTCTATAAAGAAAATCATTGCCAATGCAGTGTTGAATAAAAAATGAAAAATAGCGCCATCACTTTCATTATTATTTCTTCCCTCTGTCTTACTTTAATGAATGTGATGGTAAAGCATCTTAAACACCTTGGTTCTTTTGAAGTGGCCTTCTTTCGTGCTTTTATCTCTTTTATCCTTTGTCTTATCTTCAGCAAGGGAAACATTAAAGAACTCTTGGGACACAATAAAAAATTTCTTATGCTGCGAGGAATTTTTGGCTCTTTTTCTCTAATTATCTATTTTTGGACACTTCAGCATCTGCCACTCTGGCTTTCCGTTACCTTACAAAATCTTTCCCCTATCTTCTCTGTTCTTGTGGCCTCACTTTTTTTTGCTGAAAAAAGCACGCTTCGCCAATAC
>NODE-221-length-20540-cov-8.41338_pt1 | contig 20540 bp, 17 predicted proteins | sample MGYA00139097_ERZ477577 | MGnify/ENA metagenome assembly ERZ477577
CCTGCCGGTGTCGGAGTCATGGTTTATGGTGATCTGATCGCTGCCGAATGGTTGCCGATTACCGTTGCGACTGTTTTGAGTACCTTTGTGGTCATGGCGGTCACCGGAAAGATCGCCCAGAAGCTGGAGCCTTCAGCCGACGATGATGGGGGCGAAGATGCTTGAGACCCCCTTGTTCGGCATCACTCTCACTCTTGTCACTTATCTGCTGTCGCAGAAACTCTATCGACGCGTCGGTAAGGTCTGGGCTAATCCGGTGCTGGTTTCGATTGTTTCAATCATCATGCTACTGAAACTCTTTGACCTTGAATATCGTGATTATGCCCGTGGCGGCGATATCCTGGTTTTCTTGCTTGGGCCCTCTGTGGTCGCTCTCGCGATTCCTCTTTATCAACGCCGTGAAGTGATCTGGAAACGCAAGCGACCGATCATGACCTGCCGGTGTCGGAGTCATGGTTTATGGTGATCTGATCGCTGCCGAATGGTTGCCGATTACCGTTGCGACTGTTTTGAGTACCTTTGTGGTCATGGCGGTCACCGGAAAGATCGCCCAGAAGCTGGAGCCTTCAGCCGACGATGATGGGGGCGAAGATGCTTGAGACCCCCTTGTTCGGCATCACTCTCACTCTTGTCACTTATCTGCTGTCGCAGAAACTCTATCGACGCGTCGGTAAGGTCTGGGCTAATCCGGTGCTGGTTTCGATTGTTTCAATCATCATGCTACTGAAACTCTTTGACCTTGAATATCGTGATTATGCCCGTGGCGGCGATATCCTGGTTTTCTTGCTTGGGCCCTCTGTGGTCGCTCTCGCGATTCCTCTTTATCAACGCCGTGAAGTGATCTGGAAACGCAAGCGACCGATCATGATGGGAGTCTTTGCCGGTTCGCTGGCATCTATCCTGTCTGCATGCGGGCTCGCCTGGATTCTTGGTGGTAGTCGCGATGTCATCCTCTCGTTGGCACCAAAATCTGTTACAACACCGATTGCGATCAGTATCGTTGAAAAGATCGGCGGCATTGCACCTTTAACTGCGGCTCTCGTTGTACTGACAGGTTGCATAGGGGCTGTTTGCGGCCCGGAATTCTGCAAGCGCATAGGTATCACTTCACCGGTGGCAACCGGCTTGGCCGTTGGGACCTCTGCTCATGGTATCGGTACCGCTAGAATGCTTGAGGTAGATCGCCTGTCCGGTGCTGTTGCTGGCCTGGCGATAGGCTTGAATGGCTTGATGACAACCTTCCTGCTGCCAATTTTGATGGCGATTGCAGGGCACTGGTGATTCCGTACCACCCGTTGTGAATTGAAAACTGAAGACACAAAAAAGCCCCGGAGAAGTCCGGGGCTTTTTTGTCGTTATGAGGTGACTCTTTAGAGACCCAACTGCTTGAAGAAGTCATTTCCTTTGTCATCAACCAGAATGTAAGCCGGGAAGTTCTGGACTTCAATCTTCCAGACAGCTTCCATGCCGAGTTCCGGGAAGTCGATACATTCAACCTTGGTGATGTTCTCGTCGGCGAGCAGAGCGGCCGGACCACCGATAGAGCCGAGGTAGAAACCACCGAACTTGGCGCAGGCATCAGTCACCTGCTGGGAGCGGTTGCCTTTGGCGATCATGACCATAGAGCCACCGTTTTCCTGGAGAAGGCCAACGTAAGAGTCCATACGTCCGGCGGTGGTGGGGCCGAAAGATCCAGAAGGGCGTCCTGGCGGAGTCTTGGCCGGGCCAGCATAGTAGATCGGGTGTTTCTTGAGGTACTCAGGGAGTGGCTGCCCGCTATCAAGGATTTCCTTGAACTTGGAGTGAGCGATGTCGCGGCCGACCACGATGGTGCCGTTGAGGAGTAGAGCGTCGCCGCACTTGAGTTTGGTCAGTTCGGCAAGGATGCCCTCCATTGGCTGGTTCAGGTCGAGCTTGGTGCCATGCTCGTGCTTGGCCATGCGGTACTGCTCGGGGAGCAGACGGCCCGGATCGCGATCCATCTCTTCGACAAAAAGACCGTCCTTGGTGATCTTGGCCTTGATGTTACGGTCAGCAGAGCAGGAAACAGCCATGCCGAGAGGGCAGGAGGCGCCGTGACGAGGGAGGCGAATAACGCGGACATCGTGAGTAAAGTACTTGCCGCCGAACTGGGCGCCAATGCCGAGTTCCTCGGCAGCTTTCTGCAACTTCTCTTCAAGTTCGATGTCACGGAAGGCCTGACCGTGGTCGTTGCCTTCCGTTGGCAGGCCGTCAAGTTCCTTGGCGGTCGCCAGCTTGACCGTTTTCATGACTGCGTCGGCTGAGGTGCCGCCGATGACGAATGCAAGGTGGTAAGGAGGGCAGGCCGCTGTGCCCAGCGTTTTCATCTTCGCCACCAGGTAGTCAAAGAGCTTCTCAGGGGTGAGCAGCGCCTTGGTCTCCTGGAACAGCATGGTCTTGTTGGCAGAACCGCCGCCTTTAGCCATGAAGAGGAATTTGTAGGCGTCACCTTCTGTGGCGAAGAGGTCGATCTGGGCCGGCAGGTTGGTGCCGGTATTCTTCTCTTTGTACATATCAAGAGCTACGGTCTGGCTGTAGCGCAGGTTCTCTTCGGTGTAGGTCTTGTAGATGCCTTTGGAGATGTACTCGGCGTCATTGACGCCGGTCCAGACCTGCTGACCTTTCTTGGCGACGACAGTGGCCGTGCCTGTGTCCTGGCAAGTTGGCAGGTCGAACTGGGCTGCGACCATTGCGTTCTTGAGGAAGGCCAAAGCAACACCCTTGTCGTTGCGCGAGGCCTCGGGGTCGGTCAAGATTTTGCCAACCTGGTCATTATGCTCTTTGCGCAACAGGAAGGAGACGTCCTTCATGGCCGCGTTAGCGAGGACTGTGATTGCTTCCGGATCAACTTTGAGAATGTCCTTGCCGTCAAAGTTGACGGTGCTGACATACTTCTCCGAGCCTTCAATCTTGTAGTAGGTGGTTTTGTCTGCCTCAACGGGAAGAGGGTTCTGGTAAAAAAATTCCGGCATGATTTCTCTCCTTTAGAACGACATGAAATATATTCTCCGGGAAGCTCTGACCCCGGACGGAAACCGATTGGAAGTATAGCTAAACTGTATACAGTTGTCGATAATTAAGTGTTGTTTAACGTTAAGTCGGAGCATAAGTTTGGAGCTTAAATGACTGGCAAACTGCCGAAACAATCCTTTTTCTTGAAATCGTAGGATGTTAAGCTTATTCTCAGTCGGCAAATCTAAACATAACTTCTCAACTCTGAGCACTTAAACGCATGCAAAAGCTGCTGAAACAAATATTGACTTCCAAGGTTTATGAAGTCGCCATTGAGACGCCGCTCGAAGAGTCAGCTGTTCTCTCACAGGCTCTGAATAATCGCATCCTGCTCAAGCGAGAAGATTTGCAGCCGGTTTTTTCCTTCAAACTGCGTGGGGCCTATAACCGGATTGCTAACCTCACAGTTGAGGAGCGGAGTAGGGGAGTGATTACCGCTTCAGCCGGAAACCATGCCCAGGGCGTGGCTTTCTCCGGACAAAAGCTGGGCATAAAGACGACGATCGTAATGCCGGTGACAACGCCCGCCATCAAGATCTCTGCCGTTAAATCCTATGGCGCGACGGTTGTCCTGTTTGGCGATAATTACTCGGAAGCCGCTGAGCACTGCGCCCTGCTCATCGCTCAGTCAGGGATGATTTTTATTCCGCCCTTCGATGATGAACTGGTGATCGCCGGCCAGGGAACCGTTGCCAATGAACTGCTGAGGCAAACCGCCGGCAATATGGACGCGGTCTTCATTCCTGTCGGTGGCGGTGGCTTGCTTGCCGGGATGGCGGTCTTTCTCAAGGCGCTCTGCCCGGAAGTTAAGGTGATTGGTGTCGAGCCGGTTGATAGTGATGCCATGGCCCAGTCTCTTGATGCCGGACGCAGGGTCAAGCTAGATTCTGTCGGCATCTTTGCCGATGGTGTTGCCGTTCGTGAAGTCGGCAAGTTGACCTTCGAGCTTTGTCGTCAGCATGTTGATGAAATCATTCGTGTCGATACCGACGAGATTTGCAGCGCTATAAAAAGTGTTTACCAGGCAACCCGTTCCATCGTCGAACCTGCCGGTGCTTTAGCTTTGGCGGGCCTTAAAAAGTATGTCCGCGAGCGGGAGATCAAAGATCAGACCCTGGTCGCGATCAACTCTGGCGCCAATATGAACTTTGATCGCCTGCGTTACGTGGCTGAACGCACTTTGAGCGGTGAGAAACAGGAAGCCCTCTTTGCGGTTACCATTCCAGAAGAGCCCGGTTCATTGTTCCGCTTCTGCCGCGAGGTCGTAGGCGAGAGAAATATTACCGAGTTCAATTACCGCCTGTCCGGGCGGGAGTCTGCTTATATCTTTGTCGGTATTGCTGTTGATGGCGATGAGCAGCGACAACTCTTTGGCAAACAGCTGGACTCCCATGGCTTTGTGAATGTCGACCTGACAGATAATGAGCTGGCGAAGACCCATGTCCGGTACATGGTTGGCGGTCGCTCCACAGATGCCTGCAGTGAACGCCTGTTCCGTTTCTGGTTCCCCGAACGACCCGGAGCGACAGCTCGTTTTCTCACCGCCATGGGGGCTGACTGGAACATCTCCCTGTTCCACTACCGCACGCAGGGTGGTGACTTCGGCAGAGTGCTTGTCGGCCTGGAGATTCCTCCTGGTCAAGAGCCACAATTGCAGTCTTTTCTCGACAATCTCGGCTACCGCTATGTCGAGGAGTCTGACAACCAGGCTTACCAGCTATTCCTTTGATATCCCTTGAAAAGTAATTGACAGTTTTACTCAGGTATGCTATCCGTTAACCATGCTCTTGAGCCGGCAGCCGTTGTGCCGGTATTTTTACAGGAAACGGGACGAGGAGGAGATACTCAAAGTGTTTGCCAAGATTCGTGAAGACATCTATTCAGTATTCGATCGGGACCCTGCCGCACGGAGTGTCCTCGAGATTATCTTCTGCTATCCAGGCCTGCACGCAGTTTGGTTTTATCGTGTCGCTCACTGGTTCTGGACCCATGAGCTCTACTTCTTCGGCCGTTTTACCTCCCACATCGCTCGTTTCCTGACCGGAATTGAAATTCATCCTGGTGCAAAAATAGGCGAGAAATTCTTTATCGACCACGGTATGGGCGTGGTCATCGGTGAAACAGCTGAAATCGGTAACAACGTCACCCTTTATCATGGCGTGACCCTCGGTGGTGTAACCTGGGATAAGGTCAAGCGCCATCCAACCATTGACGATAATGTCGTCATCGGTTCAGGCGCCAAGGTCCTTGGTCCTTTTACCGTCGGTAAAGACTCCAAAATCGGCTCTAACTCGGTTGTTGTTAAAGAAGTCCCGGAGAACTCCTCCGTTGTCGGTATCCCTGGCCGTGTGGTCATGCAGCAGGAAAAGAAGGTTGAGGAGGCGCGTCCCGACCTTGAACATGGCAAAATGCCAGACCCCGAAGCCAAGGCGATCAGTTGTCTTTTTGACCAGATCCGTGCCCTTGAAAAGAAGGTTGAGGTTTTGAGCAGCCGATTGGAAAAGGCTGAATCAAAACCTGCGACGAAACGGGCTACGGCAAAAGGTACTGCTGCCAAGGCAACAACGAAGGCTCCTGCAAAGAAAACGACGACTAAAGCAACAACCACTCGTACCCGTAAAACGGAGAAGAGTGAGGCATAGAACAAGATGCGCATGTCAACAAAAGCTCAGTACGCTGTCAGGGCCATGGTGAACCTGAACCTGCATTCAGAAGGCCAGCCTGTCTCTTTGCGCGATATTTCATTACGTGAAAGCATTTCCCTGACTTATCTTGAACAACTTTTCGTCAAACTTCGCCGCGGCCAGATCGTCAAGAGTGTTCGTGGCCCAGGGGGTGGTTACCTGCTGGCTCGACCGGCGAAGGACATTCAGGTCGATGAAATCATTGACAGTGTCGAGGAATCCCTGGTGCCGGTGTCCTGCATGGATCAGCAAAAAGGTTGTGCCTGTGATGAGCAGTGCGTCACTCACAACGTCTGGCACGGCCTCGCTGAAAAAATTCGACAATTTCTCTCATCGATAACTCTTGATGACCTCACCGCTGAGGCCAAGAGTAAACTAAAACATTGAAACTCCGGAGGATTGACCGTTGAACCAGATTTACTTGGATTATAATGCCACCTCGCCAGTGAGGCCCGAAGTCCTTGAGGTCATGCTGCCCTTTTATAAGGAGCAGTTCGGCAACCCTTCGAGCGTCCATTGGGCGGGTCGGCAAGTCTCCGGTGCTCTTGAAAAAGCCCGTGAGCAGGTCGCTTCTCTCATCAACGCTTCTCCGGCAGAGATTGTTTTTGTCTCCTGTGGCAGCGAAGGTGACAACATGGCTATTAAGGGGTCTCTTGACCCTCTTAAAGAAAAAGGCAATCACATCATTACCTCGTCGGTTGAGCATCCAGCAGTTCTGGAGACCTGCCAGGCCCTGGAAAAGGATGGCTACGATGTGACCTATCTGCCGGTCAATAAAGACGGACAGCTCGATCTGGCCGATCTTGAAAAAGCGATTACCGACAAGACCATTCTGATCTCGATCATGTGGGCCAATAACGAAACCGGCAACCTTTACCCGATCGAAGAGATCGGCAGAATCGCCAAAAAGTACAATATTCGTTTCCATACCGACGCGGTGCAAGCGGTCGGCAAGATCCCTGTTGATGTGCAGAAAGCCAAGGTAGATCTTCTGGTCATCTCGGGACACAAGATCGGAGCCCCCAAGGGGGTTGGAGCCATTTATATCCGTCGCGGCACACGTATGAAGAACTTCATGCACGGTGGTCACCAGGAGCGTAACCGTCGCGCTGGAACCCAGAATGTTGCCGGAATCGTTGGTCTTGGCAAAGCATGTGAGATGGCTGCTGCTGAACAAGAGGATTATTACAAACGTGTTCGTGCCCTGCGTGATCGACTGGAAGACGGTGTCTTGAGCCAGGTTCCGGATATCAAGTTGAATGGTACGCCTGATCGTGATGATCGCTTGCCAAACACACTGAATGTCAGCTTTGCCTACATCGAGGGGGAATCTCTACTGCTCAACCTCGATATGTTCGGTATCGCCGCCTCGTCGGGCTCTGCCTGTACCTCAGGTTCTCTTGAGCCTTCTCACGTTATGGGTGCGATGTGTGTAGAAGTCACTCTGGCCCATTCGAGCACACGTTTCAGCCTCGGGCCTGAAACCACCGAAGAAGAAATTGATAAAGTCCTGGAAGTGCTGCCGGCGACAGTGCAGCGCCTCCGCGATATGAGCCCGTTATACAATTGTGGAAGAACTGCCGAAGGTTGCGAGACCTGCGAAACGGTACGCAGAATCTAATCAGACTATTATCACGATTTATTGAAGGAGAAAATATATGTACACAGATAAAGTTATGGATCACTTCACCAACCCGCGTAACGTGGGTGAGATCGAAAATGCCAACGGAGTCGGGGAGGTTGGTAACGCTTCCTGTGGCGACATCATGAAGATCTTTCTCAAGGTTGAAGACAATATTATTCAGGACGTCAAGTTCAAGACCTTTGGTTGCGGTGCAGCCATTGCTACCTCCTCGATGGTGACGGAGATGGCGATCGGCAAGACCATTGACGAGGCTCTTGAACTGAGCAACCAGGCTGTAGCAGAGGCTCTCGATGGTCTCCCTGCACAGAAGATGCATTGCTCTAACCTGGCCGCTGATGCTTTGCACGAAGCGATAAAAAACTACAAAGCGGAGAATGGTTAAACATTAATACCTCAGGTACTACATGAAAGAATGAGGGCGGCTCTTGAAAGGGTCGCTCTTGTTGTTTTGTCTGTCTGATGTCAGGGGTAAGGGGTAAGGGGAAAGGGGAAAGGGGAAAGGGGAAAGGGGTAGGCCAGAACCCAGAACCCAGAACCCAGAACCCAGAACCCAGAACCCAGAACCCAGAACCTTTATAATATGTTTCTCCTATGATTGAGCCAGGTAAAAAAGTTGTCGTTGCCATGAGTGGCGGTGTTGATTCATCTGTCGCTGCGGCTTTGCTTAAAGAGCAGGGCTGTGAGGTGGTTGGTATGACGATGCAAATCTGGGACTATTCCAAGTTTACCGATGAACATGGCGAGAGCTTTGGTTCTTGTTGTTCCCTTGACGATGTTTATGATGCGCGTCGGGTTGCTGAATCTCTCGATATCCCTTTCTATGTTGTCAACTTCGAGAAACAGTTTGAAAAGCAGGTTATCGATCGTTTCTGCGACGATTACTTTAGTGGCCGGACACCTAACCCCTGTGTCATCTGCAACCAGGTCCTCAAGTTTGAAATACTTTTGCGTCGAGCTCTGGAACTTCAGGCTGATTACCTGGTGACGGGTCATTATGCCCAACTGGTAGAGGGCGAGGATGGCCCGGTCTTAAAGAAAGGGCAGGACCTTAACAAGGATCAAACATACTTTCTCTATACCTTGACTCAGGAGCAGATGCAGTATGTCCGTTTTCCCCTGGGCGGCATGACCAAGGATGAGGTGCGTGGCCACGCTTCGCGACTTGGGCTTAAAGTCGCCGAGAAAGCGGAAAGTCAAGATATCTGTTTTGTCCCGGACGGCGATTATGTCCGTTTTTTAGAAGAACAGCGCGGCTCCGGTGCCATGAACGGCGATATCGTTCATGTCGGCGGCAAAACCTTGGGGCAGCACCAGGGAACTTACCGTTATACGATCGGTCAACGTCGCGGTCTTGGCCTCTCCTGGCCGCAGCCACTCTATGTCGTCGGTATCGACGCAGTGAACCGTAAAGTCATCGTAGGCGAAAAAGAACATCTTGCCATGTCCCACTGCCACGTTGTTGATATCAACTGGCTGATTGATGTTCCCAAAGAGTCTCTTGAGGCGGCTTGCCGTATCCGTTACAGACACCAGGAAGTGCCGTCACTGATCACACTCCTGGCTGATGGCTCCGTTCAGGTTGATTTCAAAGAGCCGCAGAGCGGAGTCACTCCTGGTCAGGCCGCAGTCTTTTATGATGGTGACCGTGTTCTGGGTGGTGGGTGTATAGAATCGTGACAGGCGCGGAACGTGGTACGAGGTACGAGGTACGAGGAAAAACTTAAAGCAAAAACGTAACGCAAAGACGCGAAGAACTCTCTTGAAAGACGCAGAGAGAAGCAAAAGAAATCTTTCTGTTTTGATGCAATAGACAAGTAAATATGTCCTTAATTGACAAAAATGAACATCCTCCCACGCGCCACACGCCGCGCGCCACCGTTTCCTTCGCAACCTTGGGATGCAAAACCAACCAGTTTGAATCTGCGTCGATGCAAGAATCCATGCAGTCTTCAGGATACCAGGTTGTTCCTTTTGATGATGGTGCGGACCTGGTTATCGTTAATACCTGCACGGTGACCAACGCGACCGACGCCCAGTCCCGCAACCTGATTCGTCGCGCCCGCAAGCTTAACAGTGCTTGTCGGGTGGTTGTCACCGGTTGTTACGCTCAGGTCGACCCGGAAGCCTTGCAAGAGCTTCCCGGTGTGACCCTGGTGATTGGCAACGAAGAGAAACAGCGTCTTCTTGATTACCTCACGGAAGATCAAGAGACAACAGCTGTTGTTGTCTCTGATATCCGCCAGGTCGAGAAAGTCTGTCTGCCTCCTTTGACGACTTTCTCGGGTCGTAGCCGTGCTTTCGTACAGATTCAGAATGGCTGCGATGCTTTTTGCAGCTATTGCATCATTCCTTATGCGCGTGGTGCCAGTCGTTCAGCGACTCCGGATGAGATTCTGCAGCAGATCGATGGTCTGGTTGCTGCCGGCTTCCAGGAGATCGTTCTGACCGGAATTCATATCGGTGGCTACGGCGCGGATCTGGACACTCCCATGAACCTGAACGATCTTGTGCGCAGGATCGAAGTCGAAACAGGTATCCGTCGTTTAAGGTTGGGCTCAATTGAACCCACAGAACTGACAGAGGAGTTACTCGAAACTGTTGCTTCATCACAGGTCATCTGCCAGCATTTGCACATCCCCTTGCAGGCAGGCAATGATCGTGTTCTGCAGCGCATGAAGCGAACCTATAACACGGAATTTTTCGGGCAATTGCTCGAACGGGTCAGAGCTTCAATACCTGACGCAGCGATCTGTCTTGATGTGATTACCGGGTTTCCCGGTGAGACAGAAGAGGAATTTGAGAGCGCCTATAACTTCATCTCTCGCTTGCCCCTGACGGATTTGCATGTTTTCCCTTATAGCAAACGTCCCGGAACCCCGGCTGCCGGTTATTCCGATCAGGTGCCGGGCGACGTCAGCAAGGCAAGGGCCGAACGGCTGCGTCATCTTGCGGCAGAAAAACACCGTTCCTTCGCAGAAGGTTTTATTGGTGAAGAGTTGGAAATCGTTGTTGAGTCCGGTGAGAAAGAGGGGCTCCTCAAGGGAGTGTCACGAAATTATCTCGATATCCGATTCTCTGGAGATGCCGCTCTTTCTGGACAATGTGTCAGGGTCAGATCCGTTTGCTGGCAGGATGAGTCTCTCCACGCAATGCTGTTGTGAGGCACTGATTTTGTTCTTTCGACTGATAAAAAACGCTTAAAAATTAAATAAATAGGTTGACGTCCTTAGTGTGTCGTGTTAGAAACGCCAATCTAAATAAGTTTGTGTATTTATTTCGTTGCTCGACAGACAGATTAAAGGTAGTCAGTTTGAAACAAAACACTCACGACCTATGTTTAGGCTGAGTGCTTTTTTATTTTAAGCAGGCGAATGTGCACAACAGAACATCTCCCCGACAGGGAGCGAAGGAGTTACAAGATGGCTGAAGGTACAGTAAAATGGTTCAACGAAGCTAAGGGGTTTGGATTTATCGAGCAGGACAACGGTCCTGACGTTTTTGTCCACTTTTCGCAGATCCAGGGCTCGGGTTTCAAAACTCTCGGCGAAGGCGATCGCGTCAGCTTTGATGTGACCGAAGGCGATAAAGGCCCCCAGTCGTCGAACGTCGAGAAGATCTAATCCAGACCTTCTTATTCAGACAAATACAAATGGGCGTCCCTTATCGGGGCGCCCTTTTTGTTTCGCTTAAAGCATCGTGTGAAGGACTCGGGACTTGGCTGGCAGGCCGTACCTGATTTTATCTTACGCCCCCGATCCGAAGATCGAGGGCTTTAGTGTTTTATAATGGTTGCTACCATGACCCCATTATATAATTGTCTGTCTTAGAAAAACTAATGAACGCCGGGCACTAGAAGCGCCAGTTGACAAAGACCATAGCGGGCGCAAGCTCGTCAGGGAAATTGGTGAACCATGTTTGCGTGCTTCTCATGAAGTTGATCAATCCTACTTGAACTCCTTTGTCAGTGGACGCTGCAAAATTTATAAACCCAAGTTGGAGACCATTTAATCTCTCAGCATAGTTGAATGCGGCTAGTTGCAGTCCGGTGAACTTGACCGAAGAGTAATTCGCAATCCATGCGAGGTGCGCTCCTTCATAGCTCTCTGCATAATTCGCTAACAAGCCGAGAGAAATCCCTGAACTGTCGCCGGTGGACCCGTTGGCAACACCGATGGCTAATGCGGTTTGGGGGTTTTCTCCCCAAATGCTAAGAGAGACACCCTTTATATGGGTGGTTTTAGCATGAATGGCGACATCAGGAATTAAGCTCAATTGGAAACCTTTGGTCTCTGCAAGCGCCCCTGTGGCAATAAAACAGCCTAATAAAACAAGTGCCAATTTCTTCATCATTGTTTCTCCATTCTTTTGGTGGAAGCCCTCTGTGATTGTTGTCGTTATGGAAAGCTGTCGGTCGACATCGTTGCATGGACGTTCCGTCTGGTATGAAAACGGCTGCATCCTTTGCGATGTCATCGGGCTTTTACCTGAATTCCATAATCCAACATAATTAAGACCATGCCAAGTATACACCCTCCTCGATTGAGGTTAAAGAAGAAGGTTTATTCTTTGTGTTCCACCATCGTTCCGGGGTGTCAGGTGATTGGCTGAAAGACGTAATTTTGACTGATCCGGACAGATAAAGATGGCCACCCGGAGTTGAACCAGGTGGCCATTTTCGTTTACTCTGATTTTAGAGAAGCCATATCGATGGAGAAGCGGTATTTCACATCTGATTTGACCAAACGCTCATAGGCTTCGTTGACCTTTTGGATGGGAATAACCTCGACGTCGGAGGTGATGTTGTGTTCGCCGCAGAAATCAAGCATCTCCTGGGTTTCCTTAATCCCGCCAATCAACGAGCCATTGAGGTTTTTACGGCCGAAGATCAAGGCGAAAGCAGAGACGGCCAACGGCTTCTCAGGTGCGCCGACCAGGGTGATGGTACCGTCCATGGCCAGCATACCCAAGTAAACATTGATGTCGTGATCGGCCGATATGGTGTCAAGAATGAAGTCAAAACTGCCGGCGGATTTCTTCATTTGTTCTGCATCGGTAGAGATGATGACCTCATCTGCACCAAGACGCACAGCATCGTCCTTTTTGCTCGGTGAGGTTGTAAAGACAACCACATGGGCTCCGAAGGCCTTGGCGAACTTGACCCCCATGTGTCCGAGGCCACCAAGACCGACCACGCCGACCTTCTTCCCTTTGATGTCGCCCCAACGACGGATCGGTGAATAAGTTGTGATCCCCGCACACAATAGTGGCGCAACCCCGGCCAGGTTGAGGTTGCCGGGAACCTTGAGCACAAACTTCTCATCGACAACAATACTCTCTGAGTAACCACCGTAGGTCACACCGCCGAGGTGTTTGTCCGGTGAGTTGTAAGTGAAAGTTGAGTCGGGACAGAACTGTTCGACATTGGCCTGGCACGCGGGACAAGACTGGTCTGAATCGACCAAACAGCCGACCCCGACTATCTCTTCCGGCTTGAAGTTCTTGACATCACTACCGACTTTGATGACCCGGCCGACAATCTCGTGACCCGGCACGCAGGGATAGGTCGTGGGCATAACGCTACTCCACTCGTTACGTGCTGTATGCAGATCAGAGTGGCAAATGCCACAGAACAGTATCTCGATCTGCACATCACTTTCGATGGGCTCGCGGCGCTGGATGCTGTCGAGGGCCAGCGGTGAGGTGGCGCTGGAAGCTGAATAGGCTTTGGCTTTAAACATAGCGGTATCCTTTGCTAGGGTTCTCAAATAAAAAGAGCTGAAAGTAGTATAACTCTCGTACAATCATTTTGCATTACAGCCTGGCAGAGAAGCAATATTTCCTCTGACTTTGATATTCAGGAAAAAAAGCCCCACAGCTCAGGAGGGAGACTGTGGGGCAACGGGTTTCTATGGGTTTTGCTTAGGAGGTAGAACATGAAGAAGTATGTTCTGGTTAATAGATTACTCTTTTGGTCAGATATGTCAACAGGAAAAATGAAACATGAAAAATGAAATAAAATGACCACCAGGGAAGAAGCACTGGTGGTCATAGCTTTGTGGAATAAACAGTTTTCTTCTCAGAAGTCGTGATTTAAAAAAAGTTACTGTTCTCGTGAATTTCAAAGAGGCCAGACAAAGAGAATCATCGGGATACCAACCAGCACCACAAGAATCTCCAGCGGTAGTCCCATTCGCCAGTAATCACCAAATTTGTAGCCACCTGGACCCATGACGATGGTGTTGTTCTTATGGCCGATGGGAGTCAGAAATGCACAGGATGCAGCAACGGCGACCGCCATCAGGAATGAATCGGGGTTGGCATCGAGCCGAGTGGCGATATCGATGGCGATAGGAGCAGCGATCAGTGCCGTTGCCACGTTATTCAACACATCCGAAAGGGTCATGGTGACGAGCATCAGGACGGTCAAAACTGCGGCGGTCGGCCAGCCAGCCGTCCAGTCAACAATTGCATTGGCCACCAGAGTCGTGCCACCACTCTTCTCTAAAGCGGCTCCGATCGGAATCATCGAGCCAAGAAGGACAATAACTGGCCATTCGACCGAGCTGTAGATTTGTGATAATGGCACAATGCGCAGCAGGACATAAGCGACGACCACTGCAGCCAACGCTATTGGCAGGTAAATCAAACCGCTACTGGCGGAAATAATCGCGACGGCAAAAATAGACACCGCCGCCCACGCCTTGCTCCGCTGAGGGACTTCGAAGCCACGTTCGGCCAGGGACAGACAACCAAGCCAGTCAACCACATCAGGAAGTTGCTCCTCGGGGCCAAGCAACAGCAAGATGTCTCCGGCATTAATTGGGGCTTTGCGTACTTGTTCACGGATTCTTCGTCCCTTTCGTGAGATGCCGAGCAGAGTCACGTTGCGACGGTTAAGCAAACGGACATCCATCGCCGTACGGCCTTCGATCATTGCTCCTTTCGGGACCACCACTTCCACAAGAGCCAAAGCATCGGCGAGCATGCCGACATGCTTGTCTGCGCCAAGGTGTTCCAAGTCTGCGGCAGCGACGAACTGGTCGATGGCATCAGGACGCCCCTCAAGGACCACCAGATCATTCTTACGGATGGCTTCTCTCCGGGCAGCGCCAGGGAGGCGCTTACCACGCCGCATCAGACCGAGAATATTGACATCACTCTCCTCGGCAAAGGGTTCAAGATTCTTGAGCGTCTTCCCCACGGCACTGGATGCTTCCGGAACCTTGGCATTTGAGATGTAGTCCTGAAAATCGGCAAGCTCCAGAAGAGTGTCGTGCTTGCCGCGTTCGACTGGAATCAGCCGCCAGCCAATAAAAGAGACAAACAAGACCCCGACAATCGCTACGACCAACCCTACCGGGGCAAAAGAGAACATGCCGTAGGGTTCGCCCAGGGCGGTCTCGCGAAAGGTGGCGATAACAATGTTCGGTGGGGTTCCGATCAGGGTGACCATACCGCCAAGGATTGAGGCAAATGAAAGTGGCATCAGTGTCAGTGCAGGGCTCCGCTTGGCCCGCTGGGCAGCCTGCATATCAACGGGCATTAGCAATGCTAGCGCGGCAACATTATTCATAATGCTGGAAAGTGCTGCGGAAACAAATGCCATGAGACCGATATGTTTCGTCAAACTGCGCGACGAATCGACAAGCTTGCCCGCCAGCATGTCGATGGCGCCAGATCGAGAGAGACCGCGACTCACGATCAGTACCAAGGCTATGATGATGACAGCCGGGTGGCCGAATCCTGAGAAAATCTGGTCTTTTGGAATGACACCGGCCAGAGATGCCAAAACAAGTGCCGCAAATGCGGTCACGTCGTAACGTATCTTGCCCCATATGAGAAAAATAAAAATAAGGGTAATCAGACTGAAGAGGATGGTTTGGTCGGTAGTCATAATATAAAGCACTTCCCGGAGACCCACATAAATAGGACGTTATTAACTATACTTGGGCATGGGTTGAGGTCAACGTGGTGATTTTATTATCTGGTTATCTACTTTACTCCAGTAACTATTGTCAGGATTAATAATTCTCTTTACCACCCGTTCGTTTCTCTCACTAGAGACACAGAGGGCACAGAGAAGACCTGATTGTTTTTTGAATTTCTCTGTGTCCTCTGTGTCCTCTGTGGTGAAAGGTTTTCTTTGAATGACCCTCACTTGAGCAAAGTGGATAACCAGATTTTATTATTTGTCATCCTATACTGAATGGAGAGTGCGAATTTGTCATAAATGCCGAATTCTTGCTGACCCTGATAAAAAAAATGTTGAAAACTTCCATCACTGATTTCAACCTGCCCTGACCTTGAGTGACAGATCAGGTCACGATGACTGCAAATAATGATTTAAACTCTTGCTCGATGACTTAATTCAAGTAATATTCATTGCTTCAATCTTTACTAACTCGTCCCACATACAGAACAACTGAGGAGATTCACCTTGGATTACGTCTTGCCAGCTTTGGCTGGTTTTGTTGCTATCAGTTCGGTTTTACTCTCTCCAAAAGCGCAAACAGAAGGTTCTTTTTTCAAGGGTTTGAGTGCCTCTGGTGAACAGCCCGGGTTGCTGACCTTGGTGTTTTCCCAAGTCACGACCTGGATATTTGCCCGCTCTCTTCTGAACGCCGCAATCCTGGGCTTTTATTACGGAATCTGGGGTACCCTGGCATACGCCTTCTATTATTTCTCTTTTATGACCGGAGGCCGTATTGTTGATTGTCTGCGTTTTGAACACGGCTTCCACAGTGTCCAGTCTTTCCTCGCTGCCCGTTTCGGGACCTGGGGAACTGGATGCTACAATTTCGTGATTGGCGTCAGGTTAATCAGCGAGGTCTTTGCCAACCTCCTGGTCATCGGTATCCTGTTTGGTGCCGCCGGGTCGAATACCTACACTCTGACCATTCTCGCTTTTGCCGGTGTCACGCTCTTTTACTCGATGCTGGGTGGCTTGCGCGCATCGCTAAGAACAGATCTTTTTCAGATGATCCTTTTCCTCGGAACCCTGGCGATGTTAGTCGTTTTGGTGATAAACAGTCACGCCGTTGCCTTTAATGACCTCTGGTTCAAACCGTTCGAAATGACTCAACCCGGGCCTGTTCTGATGGTTGTTGCGTTGCTGCAGATCTGGAGCTACCCGATGCACGATCCGGTTATGATGGATCGTGGTTTTCTGGCCGATCGCGAAACGACGCGACGCAGCTTTTTCCATGCCTGCTGGATCAGTTTCCTCTGTATTTTGACCTTCGGTTGCATGGGCGTGCTGGCGGGAGCCAACGCCATAAGTGGAGAATCGATGAACGATGCTCTGATGCGACTGCTCGGCGAGTGGCCCATGTTGGTTTTCAGTGGCTGCCTGATTATTTCGGCGATGTCGACCCTCGATAGCACTCTTTCCAGTTCTGCCAAATTGGTTGCTTCAGATATGGGCGTTCTGCGTATGAGCCTCCGCAATGGCCGCATGGTTATGGCTGTTTTTATGCTTCTCGGTCTCGTTCTGGTGTTCACGGGCAATAAAGATCTGTTCAGCGCAGTTGCTGTGAGTGGCACGGCATCGATGTATCTGGCGCCAGTGGTCTTTTTCTCTCTATGGGGCAAAAGAAGTGATATCCCGGTCTGGAGTTATCTCTTTACCTTTGTCCTGGCTCTCAGTGGTGCAGCCCTCTATTTCACCGAGTCGAGTGGGCACTCGGCATTGCTGGGTGACCTCCATAAATATACCAAGCTGCTCTATATCTGTATTTCCATCCTTGTCCTTGGTTGTCTTTCTTATTGGCTGGGTGGCTTGATCAATCGTCCCGCCAACTCCCGGGTAAAAGCATGAATCTGCCCCGTATTCAAAACCTTGGCGTGCTGGAAGGACCTTTGTTGATTTTCGGAGGTCCGTACAGCAACCTTGCTGCTACACGCGCACTGCGTGACGTCGCTGTAAAACTGGCTATCCCACCACAACGTATTATTTGCACCGGTGACCTGGTGGCTTATTGTGCCGAGCCGGAAGAAACCGTCAATCTGATTCGTGAGTGGGGTGTTCATGTCGTGTTGGGAAACTGTGAAGAGTCGTTCGCTGAACGGGCTCTTGATTGTGGTTGCGGCTTCGAAGCGGGGAGTCCCTGTTCTGTTCTTTCTGACCAATGGTTTCGTTATGCCGATGCCAGAATATCCGAGGGCAACAGGTCGTGGATGGGGCAGCTGCCTGTTTCGTTAACCTTTCAGCTTGGTTCCCAACGTTTCTCATGTGTTCATGGCGCTGTTGAATCGATTAACAAATTTCTCTTTGCTTCGACGCCTGAGGCAGAGAAAGCCGCTGAATTGAGCCTTCTCAGCCAGGGTATTGATGGTTTGATTACAGGCCATTGCGGTATTCCCTTTGGCCAGATGATCGAGGGGAGGGCGTGGCTTAATGCCGGGGTTATCGGCTTGCCGGCGAATGATGGCACTGCGGATGGCTGGTACCTGGTGATTGATCATGTCGATCATATGATCAAGTGCGAATGGCATCGCCTGAGTTACCCTTCTGAACAGACACGACAAACGATGCTCGACGCCGGCCTGGTGAACGGTTATGCTGACACTCTTATCAGCGGCCTCTGGCCGAGTGAAGATGTCTTGCCGGTCGAGGAAAAAAAGAACCGCGGTAAAGCTCTTGAGATTGAACCTTTGATCTTCTGACGGGCTGTCGCTAAGGCTCGGCATTTCTGCTAACTGTTGTTTGGAGAAGATTACATGCCAACGGCAAAACCAGCTGACAAGCTTTCCTTACCCAAGGGGACACCTTCCAGTGCGGGTAAATTGGGGACCTTTCTCGGCGTCTTTACCCCGACCATACTGACGATCCTCGGCGTCATCATGTACCTGCGCTTTGGTTGGGTGGTCGGTCAGGTCGGTCTGCTGAAAACACTCCTGATTGTCTTGCTCGCCAATTGCATTACGCTGTTAACAGCCCTGAGCCTTTCGGCCATTGCCACCAACAGTCATGTCGGTGTCGGTGGGGCTTATTATATGATCTCCCGTAGCCTCGGCCTCGAGGTCGGCGGCGCTATCGGTTTTCCTCTTTATATCTCCCAAGCCCTGTCGGTAACCCTCTATGCCTTCGGTCTTGCCGAGTCTTTAACCTTTGTCTGGCCTGGCCTGCCTGTCCCCATGGCCGCCTTCCTGATTATTGTCCTGGTTGCTTTGCTGTCGTCAAAGGGGGCTGCCTTTGCACTACGTTTGCAGGTACCGGTCATGGTTCTGATTGGCATCTCTTTGCTGGCGCTGGCCTCCGGTACGATCTGGGGAGAAGGTGTCAGCACGCCAGCAAGTCATGTGATCACTCTTCCTCCCGCAGGATTCTGGCTGGTCTTTGCCGTGTTCTTCCCTGCCGTCACCGGCATCATGGCTGGCTTGAGCCTCTCTGGTGATCTGGCTGATCCGCGCCGTGCAATTCCTCGTGGCACTGTTTCGGCAACCCTGGTCGGTCTGCTGGTTTACCTGATCGTTCCTGTCCTTCTCTATTTCAGTGCTGATGCTGCCAGTTTAACGTCCGATCCATTAATTTGGAACCGCATCGCCATCCTTGGCCCATGGTTGATCCTGCCCGGTCTCTGGGGGGCGATCTTTTCATCGGCCGTTGGCTCTATGCTGGGTGCTCCCCGTACGCTGCAAGCCCTGTCGATGGACAGGCTTGTGCCTCGTTGGTTCTCTGGTTCTGCGAAGAAGAAAACAGAGCCCAAGGCCGGAATGTTCCTGACTCTCGCCTTGAGCCTTGCAGCAGTATTTCTGGGTGATCTCAATACGGTCGCAACGGTTGCGACCATGTTCTTCTTGAGCGTGTATGGCACGATCAACCTGGTCGCTGCACTCGAATACCTCTCCGGTAACCCTTCGTGGCGTCCAACCATGAATATCCACTGGGCTTTCAGCCTGGTCGGCGGTATCGGTTGTTTTGGAGTGATGTTGTTGATTCACTGGCCCGCAACGATTTTTGCCGTAACGATAGAGTTGTTGATTTGGCTTCTTTTGAAAAGACGTGTCCGCAAGGACTCCTGGGGCGATGTCAGACGTGATCTCTATGAATCGCTGATCCGCTGGGCTCTGGTCAAACTCAATGATCGTCCTATGACGGCTCGCAACTGGCGTCCTCATATACTGGTTTTTGTCAGTAACGTTGAGAAGCGTCTCGACCTGGCTCGCTTCGGCGCCTGGTTTGCAGAGAACCGCGGCGTTGTCTCTATCTGCGAACTCTATCATGGAGATATTATCGATCTGGACGTCGATGTCAGGGCGCGACAAAAGGAAATCAATAATGTCCTTAAAAAGCATCGCATCATCGCTTTTGGCGAGGTGAATATTGTTCAGAACCTGGTTCGAGGCATTCTCGCAGTTGCTCAATCCAATGGGATTGCTGGCATGGAAAGCAATACGGTGTTGGTCGGTTGGCCTGATGATCGTGAACGACTGGTTAACTTCCTGCGCTTGCTCAGACCACTCAAGCATCTTAACCAAAGCTTGATTCTTGGTAAGGTCAGTCCTTTACATGACTTCCGGGAAGGTCAGGTTCAGGAAATTCATGTCTGGTGGGGTGGGCTTAAACGTAATGGTGACCTGTTGCTCTTGCTCGCGTACCTTCTAACCCGTAATGCCGATTGGCGTAATGCCCGGATTCGGATACTGAGTATCGCTTCCAACGAACTGATGAAAGCGCAGACCGAGAGATTTCTCGCGCAATTGATCCCGGAAATTCGCATTCAGGCAGATGTTGAAATCACGGTGAAAGATGACGATGAAAGTGTTGTTGATATCATGCACCGTGAAAGTGGCAGGGCCGATGCTGTTCTTCTAGGTCTGGCGACTCCTGGTGAGGGAGAAGAAGACGCTTACGCGGAGCGTCTGGATGAGTTGGCTGAAGGGTTCCAGAACTGCTTCTTTGTGCATAATGGCAGTCTCTTCCTTGGCGATCTGGTGACTCCTGAAAAAGTCGAATTGCAGGACGATGATACATAAATTCCTGGTAGCTGAATGTAGGCTATGGTTCCTGATTATTTACCATAGGTTTGCCATTTTTTTCTCCCCGATACGTCATTAATATTCATCCTTCGGTGTGTCGTATATAAAAATGGGGGCTGCATGTTGAAATACAGCCCCCATAGATTTTTGCTCTTCAAGAAAATTTGCTTTAGCCGACTTCGTTGTAAATCCTCTCG
>NODE-222-length-20505-cov-5.28054_pt1 | contig 20505 bp, 17 predicted proteins | sample MGYA00139097_ERZ477577 | MGnify/ENA metagenome assembly ERZ477577
GGTAAACATTAACAACATGACCAGCAAATACAAATTAGAATCGATCCCCAGGTCCGTAAAGGCATTGGCTGATGATGCCATGAGTTCCGCATAATCATCTGACTCATTAAAAGCAACAATAAAAAGCGGGATAATGCCAATAAACTGCCAGCCGATTAAAACCATGAATATACTCAAGGCATATCGCCACCATTCATTTTTGCCCTTATAAGCCTGTTCTATATATCCCATTAAAAAAATATTTTTGTTTATCTCAAAGTTTAAACCTTCAGAAAATCCTTTAATTTACCCCATTCTTCTTTTTTGCTATGGAACAGTTTCCCGTTTTCCACCCTTAGCGGAGAGTCCAGATTATTCGTAAACAATCCTCCCGTACCCAATCCCTGGGGCATTGGATTATGCTGATTATAAGTAAACTGAGCTATGGCGTTTAAGCCAATATTACTCTCCAGTGCCGAGGTTATCCACCATCCGACATTTGCTTTCTCAGCCGACCCTATCCATTCCTGTGAACCTCCGAAACCCCCTATCAGGCTCGGCTTCAATATGATATATTGTGGCTTGATCACACTTAGCATTTCCTTTTTGATCGCCGGGTCCAAAACACCTATTAATTCTTCATCCAAAGCAACAGGTATGGGGCTACATTCGCACAATTCTGACATAGCTTTCCACTGCCCCGCTTTGATTGGTTGCTCTATGGAATGAAGCTCGTATTCAGCAAGCCTATCCAATTTTTTCATCGCCGCTTCAGGTAAAAAAGCCCCATTGGCATCTACTCTTAATTCCACCTGTTCCGGGGTGAAACGCTGCCTGATGGAGTTCAGAATTTTTAATTCTGTTTCAAAATCAATGGCGCCAATTTTCATTTTCAGCGTCCTGAATCCTTGACTCAGTTTGGCTTGAATCTGATCCATCATAAAATCTTCCTCTCCCATCCAGATCAGTCCATTTATGTCAATACTGTCTTCACCTCGGCTAAAAGCAGATGGGTACAATTCAAACTTATCCTTAGACGCCACACTTAGCAAGGCTTGTTCCAACCCGAATTGTATGGAAGGAAACGCTTTTAATTCTTCCAGCAAAAACGCTGGACTCTCATTGATATGGGTACAAAGCCATTCCAGCTTAGACTCATATTCAGTGGGACTATCATAACTCAATCCTCGGAAAAACGCGCACTCTCCTATGCCGAGGTGATCATCCCTTTTTATTTTAAGAAAATAGGTTTCTTTCTGTTTTAACACGCCCCTTGAGGTTCCTCCAGGAATCTTAAAATTCAATAAATATTTATAAAAAAACGCCTCCAGTTTAAGTGATTTTAAGTAATAAAAACAAAGATATCATTTTTGATCTTCGGTTAACCGTTGTAAAGATTTAATTAATCATTTATATTTGAAGGTAAATAAGAACCTAAAATTGTCTATGAAAAAGCTTGTATTGCTCTTTTTGCTTTGTTCTGCTAATTTGGCGGCCCAGGACACGCTATTGGGCGTACTGCCTCTAGTGTCAGGTGAAATAAGCTATATTCAAGTCCACGAAGTCATAGGATTTCCTAAAGATAGCCTTGTTGAAAATGCCAAAGAATGGTATCTCATGAATAAGGCTGTAAAAGTTAAAGAGATTGAACTTGATGAGAAACACCAGGCCGTAACGGGTAGCTTGTCTTTTAAAACCTTATGGGGGCCCAATGACTTTCCTGAATTGTATAAAGAAGTTCAGTTTAATCTGCAGGTTCTTGCTAAAAATGAACGATACCAGTATCACTTTTCCAATTTTGCTGTTATAGAACCTGGGATAAAAACGCAATTAGCGATCTATAAGTCAGAAAAAAATAGTTACGAGAAATACAATCGAGATTTTTATACGCGCATAGACGATGAAATAAATAAAATGATCAATTCGCTTATTGAAAAAATGAAAGAGGAATAAAACCTAAAATCGTTCTCATCTCAATTTACGTCATCACATTATTTTATTATGGCCACCCAGCCTCCTTCTGATACCATATTGATTGGAATTATGCTGTTTTGATTCACCTCAATGAATTCTCTTTTATAATCTTCAGCGTGCATTTCTGCATTGATTCCATCCTTGAAAACTTCCATTTGATGAGGCCCAGGGCTTAAGAAATCTAACTTTATATCAAAATTTCGTGCTGTGTCATCGGTCATAGCTCCAAGGTACCATGCATTATCCTTGCGCCTTGCGACAATAACAAAATCTGAGATCGCTGCCTCCAACACTTTTGTTTCATCCCAGGTCGTTGGGATCCGTGTCATAAAATCAACAGACTCATTTTCCTTTTTATATCTTGAAGGAGATTCACATAACATTTGTAAGGGGGCCTCGTAAATTACGTACATCGCCAATTGATGACATCGAGTTCCCATTGCCATGGGTCTGTCAAAGCTTATGGAAAAATTCTTGGAATGGGCATTGGCCATTGCTCCCGGCGTGAAGTCCATCGGGCCCGCAGCCATTCTGATAAAAGGAATTGTAAGATTGTGTTCAGGGCTGATATCCCTGCTCCACTTATTGTTTTCATTACCTTTTACACCCTCATAGTTTATCAGATTTGGCCAAACTTTTTCTATCCCTGCAGGTTTGAAAGCGCCGTGATAGTCAACCAATAATTTATACTTTGCGGCGGTCTCAGCAATGTCTTCATAAGATTTAACCATGGCCTGATCACTACGCTGCATAAAATCTACCTTGATACCTTTAGCGCCCCACCCGCTGTATAAACTCAGAATCCTTTCCCGATTTTCAGCTAATGGTTTCCATAGTACCCAAAGAATGATCCCAACGTTTTTCGTCTTTCCATAAGAGATCAGCTCTTCCAGGTCAATCTCAGGGTTAGATTCTAAAATTGCTGTGGTGGATTTGGTCCAGCCCTCATCCAATATGACATATTCGATCCCATTCGCTGAGGCAAAATCAATATAATATTTATAGGTTTCCGTATTGAGACCGGCCTTAAAGTCCACATTATATAGGTTATTCGCGTTATACCAGTCCCAGGCTACTTTTCCCGGTTTGATCCAACTGGCATCCTTTATTTTGGATGGTTCAGCTAATTCAGTCAACAAATTACTTTCTATAAGTGTCCCATCGTCATTAGCCACCATAAATACCCTCCATGGATAAGCCCTGGCGCCCGAAACTTTAGCTATATAAGGGGCTTCCTCTTTAAGCGTTTGATTGCGATCCGGAGAATTATTTTCATTCGCAACTGCCTGTAAAACAAATTTTGGATGGATGGCCGTCAGCGTTTCATTCTCTTCATACTGCAAAAACATTCCAGGATAATCCAGCAAAGCAGCCTCAGAAATCAATACTTTGGCATCACCCGATTCAAAAAGGACCGGTAGGCTGCAAAAATCACCATTTTTAAATTCGTCCAAAGATTTGTGCACATAAATTCTTTCATTGTGAGAATACATAGACTCCTCTTGTGGAAAGTAAGATTTGGTTCCTTTAGGAAAATTTATACTCATTTCTTCAAAAAGAACCGCTTCGCTCTTCTTGTCCTGGTCAATAAATCTATAAGCCACGCCATCATTATAAGCTCTAAAAATCAAAGCGAAATTTCCTTTAAACTCTATAGTAAGTTCATTATACTTGCTCGTGATTATAGAATTCTTGTTAGGAATCTGGGGTTCTATGAGAAGCTCCTTTGAAACAATTTCCGAAGCTTTTAACCTGGCGTTTTGCCCCAGACTTCTATGATCAGCCATCTGCATCGAAATTGTAGTGCGCTCTATAATTGTAAGCCCATCCAAACGCAATGACCAACTCATAGCATCTGCAATTGACAAATCCATTTGAATCCTTCCGTCGGGAGAGTTCAACTTATGCGTTTGCCCTATTGTAAATTGAGAAAACCCCAGACAAATTAAAAGGAAGAAAAAACTAATTTTTAAAGATTCATTTTTCATGTCGAAAAAGTTTGATTGAACCAATAAATATAGCAGTTTTTTAATGGAAACCCTATGTGAACTTTAATGTTTTCCGGGCCAAACGGTTCAATAAAAATTTACATAAAAAGCACTTCCACAAGTGTTTCATTTTTATATTTTAAGCTTATATTTGTCCTCAAAATTTACGCAAATACAATTCGTGCAAATTACTTACTGCCCTCGTAGTTCAACGGATAGAACAAAAGTTTCCTAAACTTTAGATCTAGGTTCGATTCCTAGCGAGGGTACAAACACGTAGCTTAACAGGCGGTTCGTGCCGAAAAAGTTACAGGGTAAAGCAAATGTTTGAGGAGGGCCAACATCTTATTAATTATTCTCTTTCTTATGCGTCTTAGCGTTATTAGTCTGAGGGTTATTAGCCTGAGGGTTATTAGTACTAGGGTTATAAGTCTTAGGGTTATTTACCATGTCATCAAACATAGAATTACTCTGAGTATCATACAAGTTATCCTTATGATGATGAGTTCGATAGGGATTATTTTCACTAATCCCTTTAGGAGCAACATAGTCGGTCTGACTATTGTTATAATTTGTTTTACTGCTCGCACATGAGGCAAAAACAACCAGCACGCCTATAATTAAGGCTTTCAAGGCAATAGTCCCTTTAATTCTAATTTTGTTTTTTTTCATCTTGGATTTGGTTAATGGTTAGTATGAGGTCTGATTCACCGTCTAATATGTTGCAAGCAATTTAATTCTCGGTGTCTTGGTCTGGTTATTTCTTAAAGGCAACTATTATGCCATGTTTAGAATAATTAGAAAACGCGCTGGATTGGGCAGAGAGAAGCTGGACAGAAAAGATGCTAGCTCATATTTACTTAATATTGATGTTTTTTATAAGACAGATCTTTTAGAGCATCCCCGGTTCATCAAATTAAGAAAGGATATGAATTTACAATAACCAATGGCTAAATCCCCTTAATCATTCTCCATCTCCATAATTAAATTGGCAATTAGCGCGGTCCACCCCGTCTGATGGGAAGCTCCAAGTCCTTTTCCGTTGTCGCCATCAAAAAATTCGTAAAAAAGATGCAGGTTTTTAAAGTGCTCATCCTTTGAAAATTGCTGATCTGAATGATCTGAATGATATTGAAATTTACCTTCCTTATTGGTTTCAAAAAGCTTAATCAGCCTTTTGGATAGCTCATTCGCAATTTCCTTTAGATTTAGTTTATTACCCGAGCCTGTCGGAAATTCGTACTGATACTTTGATCCGTAGAACGTGTGATATTTTCGCAAGGACTGAATAATCATATAATTTAAAGGCATCCAAATAGGGCCACGCCAGTTGGAATTGCCCCCAAACATATTGGAACGACTTTCACCAGGTTCGTATTGAATTTGATGATGCCCGTGGTGTTTAAACACAAACGGATGCTTTTCGTGGTACTTGGAAAGGGAACGGATACCATAATCTGAAAGAAACTCATTTTCATCAAGTAAGCGTTTAAGGAGATGTTCTAATCGAAAGGCGCGCATGATGGAAAACAGATAATTTCCTTCCTCGTTGGTCTCATCCAGATTAGAAATTAAAGAAGCCAGGTCAGGACGCGTCCTCATGATTTCGTTAGCCCTCATTTTAAAATCCTTCAATTCATCGAAAAGATCCTCATGGATAATTTCTACGGCAAACATAGGGATAACACCAACCAACGATCGAACCCGCAAACGATCGGTGGCACCGCTTGACATTTCAACAACATCATAGTAAAAATTATCCTCATCATCCCAAAGTGAAATATCCTTTTTTCCAATATGGTGCATCGCCCAGGCAATATTTAAAAACTGTCGAAAGAACTTGGCAGCTGCCTCTTCATATATTTTATTGCTTTTTGACAGTTCCAGTGAGATTCGCAACATATTTAAGGTAAACATGGCCATCCAACTGGTGGCATCTGCCTGTTGCATTCTGGTGATACCCGGAGGCATGTGATTACGGTCAAAAACGCCAATATTATCCAATCCTAAAAATCCACCTTCAAAAAGGTCCGTACCATACTTATCCTTCTGGTTTACCCACCAGGTAAAATTGATGAGTAGTTTTTGAAAGGCTTTTTCCAAAAAATTATTATCACCTTCACCGCTTTGCTTTTTATCCTTTTCATAAACATTCCAAACCGCCCAGGAATGCACCGGTGGGTTGACATCGCTAAAATTCCATTCATACGCTGGAATCTGCCCATTGGGATGCATATAATTTTCCTTGAGAACAAGCAGTAATTGCTCCTTTGCGAAATATGGATCTATTTCTACAAATGATGCCATATGAAAGGCCAGATCCCAGGCTGCATACCAGGGATATTCCCATTTATCAGGCATAGATATTACGTGCCTGTTGGTGAGGTGCTGCCAACTGAAATTTCTCGGGTAAGATCGATCAGGCTTTTCCTCTCCAGGACCTCCAAAAAGCCACTTGAACACATCATAATAATAAAATTGTTTGGTCCATAACAAACCTGAAAATGCACTTTTGATAATTGATTGATGCGTTGCAGGCAAGTCTTTATGTATTTTTTTGTCATAAAATTCCTCACATTCCAACATTCTTTGATCAAATACGCTATCAAATTCGGCCCATGGATTTTGCAATTTCTTTTTACTGAGTCGAATTTTTATACTTTTTTCCTGACCTGCTGCCAATTCAAATTTGTGCCAAACAGCCAGTTTAGATCCTGTTTTTTTTGGATTCACACTAGGTCTCCCATTTACCACATGATCATTAATCCCATCCTTTACGTATTTAACTTTGTTGGGGACATTATAAATAAGCTTATTGTTGGTCTCATTTTCACAAAACAATTGTGCGCTATTTTCATGATAAAAATAATAGGTTCCGTTTCTGACACTCTTGGACCGCGCTGTATTATCCGAAACAGATTTAATACTGGGCCGTGAAAATCGTTCGTTGTGTTTCCAGAAATTTCTAAACCAAAGATGGGGAAGTACATGAATCTTAGCCTTCTTTTGACCCCTGTTCACTACGGTAATTTTCATAAGAATATCATCAACACCAGCTTTTGCATATTCAATATAGCAATCAAAATAGTTATTGTTTTTAAAGCATTCAGTATCCAGGAGTTCATATTCTGGCTCCTCCCGACTTCTGACGTTTTTTCTTACCAATTCGTTGTAAGGAAATTTATTGTGAGGATACTTATACAAATACTTACAATAAGAATGTGTTGGGGAGGAGACCTGATGAAAATAAAGCTCTTTAACGTCCTCGCCGTGATTCCCCTGATTATTGGTAAGACCGAATAGCCTTTCTTTTAAAATAGCATCCTTGCCATTCCAAAATACAGGTGCCAAACACATGATTTCCCTTGAGTCACAAAAACCGGCGATCCCTTCTTCTCCCCATCTGTATGCATTGCTTCGTGCCTTTTCATGATCTACAAAATCCCAGGCGTGTCCATGTTTGCTATAATCTTCCCGAACGGTACCCCATTGTCTTTCCGCCAAATAGGGTCCCCATTTTTTCCAATTCATATAGGGTTGGGCAACCGACAGTTTTTCTGCTTCAGAAATTTTTTTAGCCATATACTTGCAACGGTTAATTGTTAAATGAATATAAGATTAAAAACATATTACAAAATCATACTTCCATCTTTGCTTTAAATAAGGTGTAAAAAGACCCGGCAATTTAACGGGTCAAAAATAAAAATAAGACATATTTACAAAAATTATTATGCCCGGGGTTATTATTCCTTAATTATTAAAATTGCGTTGATTTTTTTAATATGTCATAATTAAAGTGAATAAAAATTACAAACTCTGCAAATAGAGGGGTGTGGGATAAAGCCAATTCAATACTACAGAACCTGTCCAATTTTTTATACCTTTATTTGATCCTTATGTAACGGTATCTAGACTTCTCGGTTATGATATCGTTACCGAGAATAATTTGGGCAATTTCAACACTGTGCTTTCCAAATTTTAAATCTTTTACCTATGAAAACGAGACATTTATTTTTGATTCTTCTATTTGGAACAGTTTCTTTAGTTGCTCAGAATATCCCTTTAAATAAAGTGATACCAATTGATCACCTGAGTGAATTTTTAAAGGAAGATGTCAAAAAAGAAATTGCCAACGGAGGTGAAATTACGGAAGCTGCATTAGCTAATTATTTTCGGGAAAAATTTGCCGAACGTTTCTTCTATGACTGGCGTACTGTAGATGAAAGATTTGCGCTGTATAGCAAGACATATGACAATCAGGCAAGTCATGCCGAGAGAGCCATGGATCATATGAATAAATATGCAGACTCAACACAATGGGTTTTACCCTTTAATTATCTGAATGGAGAGGAAGTAAATGCCTATGCATTGCGTCATCTGTCCAGACAACATAAAATGCTGGATATCGCCTATCAGTATTTTTATTCCAATAAGGACCCTAAATACATCCGCTATTTCACTAAGCAAATGCGTTCCTTAAATTATGCTTTGGAGCATGATGCCTATGAAAAAATAGAAGATGGCAACGGTGTTTATGAGAATTATAGGGCAAGTTATCGTTCCTTAAATTGGCTAAGTATACACAATATGTTTATTGGAGAGGCTACGTATGCTGACACAGATCAATTAATCACGATTGCGACATTGCTGCAACACGGAGCCCACTTATTCGCCAACAACCCTGGTTTTATTCCAGGGAATCATCAAACGAGAGGCGTATCCGGATTGGCAATGATTTCTATTTTATTACGGGATTTTAAAGGCACTGAACAATGGCTTCAAAGAGCCTTGGATAGATTAGAGGAGCATTTGTCTGAAGAAATAAATGCTGACGGTTTTCAATCTGAGCGATCTGTCCATTATCATATGAATGATATTGATAATTATTATTATGTATATCAATTGGCTAAAATAAGTGGCATTAATATTGGAAAGGCCTGGGAAGAAAAACTAAATTCTCTTTTCACTACACTGGTCAAAATTTCTTATCCTGACAAAACCGCACCCGTTTTACAAGACGACACGGATAATCCCTGGGCAGAATATAATGATATTTCAGGGGTGCTAACACTTGGCTATTTATTATTTGAAAACCCCCAATTTGGCTATTTTGTTAAGAAAGGCGTCGATGATAAAATGTACTGGTTTCTACAAAATCAACAACTGGATCTATTAAAAGATGTTCAAACGAAAAGGCCTGCTTATGGGTCTTTGACCTTCCCGGAGACCAAATATTATGTGATGAGAGAAGGCTGGGATGCAAATGACAAAATGATGATTATAAGTGCAGGACTTGACGCTGAGAAACCCTCCCACCAACATGGTGATATGTTGGGGATTCAGGCCATCGCCTATGGACAAAATATACTGCCTAATTATCAGGTGCGTTATTCCTTAGCGGATTTCGATTTCTTTAAGAATTCACTGGTTAAAAACGTAGCCTTGGCAGACGAGGAACTTCAAGGTAAAATATGGACCCCCAATAAAGGTCGAACCGGTTATGGACAATACAATGACTTGCCCCAACCCACAACAATTGCCTGGGAATCCAACGATGCTTTTGACTTATTTGTTGGGGCTCATGATGGGTTTAAAAATATAAATACGGCTTATAGCCGGCAGGTCATTTATGTGAAAAATGATTTTTGGATCGTAAAAGATAATTTTCATTCCGACGCTGCCCGCGAATACAAGCAGGTATGGCAAGGTCATTATTCTACGGAACTTGCGCCTAAGTTGATAAGATCGGTTTTTAGCGATGCCAGCGGATGCGATATTTTACAACTCACTGATGTTGCAGAATTTACAACAGGAAGCACCAGGGGTAAACAAAGAACTATCATTTCAAAATCCAAAGAAACAGCATCTCAGTTTATCACGATAGTATTTCCCTACAAGGGATATGATCAGAGAATTAACGAGTTGGCTGAGAATCCAACATTGAAAGGTTGGGAAATAAATGAGTTGTCCTTTCGAGCCGCCGGAGAAAAAATAACTTCCTTATCCAAAGGCAATAAAGCATTTCTATTCAATACTACTGAAATCAATGTCAATGGAATGGGCATCAAATTCTCCAAAGAGGCAGATCTGTTTGTCCAACTGGATGATGATGCAATTTCCATTCATTCACTTGGAGATAAGGAGGTTACAATAGAAGTCTTTGGGGCTCACAATACCCAAATCGAAAACACAGCCTTTACTAAAGAAGCGATTCTCAAACCAGGTAATCTATTACAGTGCAAAAAATAATAGACGAAAAGGCAGTCAGTCAGATCAAAATAATTCTACATTATGAAAAAATATGATACGCATTCCAGAAGAAATTTTGTTAAACTTTCTACGTTAGGAGCGCTTGGCAGTATGCCCGTGATCAGTGCCGCTAATTCTTTATACCAATATGATATTTTGGACGATACCGATCTCCAGGTAAATATATTCTCAAAACACCTGCAGTTTTTAGACTATAAAAACACAGGAGAAATGGCGGCCGAGATGGGTTTTTCAGGAGTAGACCTAACCGTGAGACCCAAGGGTCATGTACTTCCTGAACAAGTGAAAACTGATTTGCCCAGAGCCATATCAGACATCAAAAAAGCAGGTTCGGATTGCAAATTAATTACAACCAATGTTGAAAGTGCAGATAATCAATTGGACCTTGATATTATAAACACTGCGGCTGCATCAGGTGTTAAGTATTACCGGCCCAATTGGTATAAATTCATGGAGGGAAAATCGATGCAAACATCTATGGAAATTTACCAATACGAAATCGAGAAATTAAGTAAACTGAATGCTGACCTTGGAATCACCGGATGCTATCAAAATCACGCCGGGAGAGATGTTGGATCCTCATTCTGGGAACTGGATAGTTTGATGAAAAAGGCTAACCCAAAAGGCTTTGGAATACAGTATGACATACGGCATGCCTTGGTTGAAGGTGGATATTCATGGGAGAACGGGTTAGAACTTTTAAAATCCAGGATAAAAGTCATCGTATTGAAAGATTTTAAATGGGGGAAAATTGATGGAAAATGGCAAGCTGTAAACGTACCCATCGGAGAAGGTATGGTAGATTTTGACACCTACTTTAAATTGCTGAAAAAATACCAACTGAAACCACCCGTTTCGCTGCATTTGGAATATGACCTGGGAGGGGCCGAAAAAGGAAGATCAACCTTAACCGTTGATAAAAAAGTGGTGTATGACGCTATGAAAAAAGATCTGACATCAGTTCAGAAAATGTGGAAGGAAGCATAGTGCCTTCTTAAATCTTATAATACTTGCCTTGCCAAAGATTTTTCTCTGTCAGTCTTTTGTCAATCATGGCAACCATTTCAAAATTTTTAAGACCACCCCATTTTGGGGCTATAAGTAATCGGGCCGGAGATTCGCTTATAAAACGTTCTATGACGATGTCAGGTCTTAATAGCGAGACAAAATCACTAACCAGATCAAGGTAGTCCTCTAGATTAAAAAGCTTAAAGTCATCCGGTTTATGCCTGTATTCCACCGCCATCATCGTGTATTTCACTATTTGCAGATGATGTAATTTTAAAGAATGAATTGGCAGTTTTGAAACTGCAGCTGCATGGTTCAGAATTTCTGTCCTGGATTCTCCCGGCAGACCGAGAATCAAATGTGCTCCAAGAAATATGCCTCTGCCTTTGCTTTGATCGTAAGCCATTACTGTCTCTTCAAAGGTATGGCATCGATTCACTTTTTCGAGGGTCTTATTAAGGCTGCTTTCAATACCAAATTCAAGTGAAACAAAATAGGTTTTGGCAAGATCAGCCAAAAATTCTAATAGATCCTCATCGATGCAATCCGGACGCGTCCCAATTACCAGGCCAACAATTTGGGGATGATTTAAAGCCTCAAGATATAAATCCTTAACTAATTCAACATCAGCGTAAGTGTTTGTATAGGCTTGAAAATAGGCGAGAAATTTAGTTGTTTTCCCCTTATGCATAAAAAAGTCTATGCCTTGATTTAGCTGTTCGGTAATGGTTTTTTCAGGCTTGCAATAGTTTGGGTTGAAGCTGTTATTATTGCAATAGGTACAACCCCCTACTCCTTTTGATCCATCGCGGTTTGGACAAGTAAATCCCGTATCTACGGATATTTTCTGAACCCTTTCAGAGAAATGAGCTTTTATAAACGAACCAAAATCATTGTATCGTTTGGTCCCATTAAATTGCATTATTATGTCATTATCCTGATCTTTCATTTTTCATTCAGCTTCCAGTTCTTTTCTGGCGTCATCCAGCATCGCTTTTTTTGAAGTGGATACCTTAGGAGCTTCAAGTTTTAGGGAACTGATGGTCTCGGTAATAACTGTAGACACAATGCTTCTCATAATCCATTTATTATCGGCTGGAATGACAAACCAAGGAGCATCACTCGTCGCCGTTTTGTTTATCGCATCTTCAAAAGCATTTTGATACTTATCCCATTTTTTACGTTCAATAAGATCCGCATCAGAGAACTTCCAGTGCTTTTCAGGGGTATTCAAACGATCCATAAATCTATTACGCTGCTCTTGTTTTGATACATTAAGAAAGAACTTTAGTATTACGGTTCCGTTTCTACTGAGGTGTTTTTCAAGATTATTGATATCTTCATAACGCCCCTCCCAAAAGGTTTTATCCGGATTTTTTACATCACTCATATATTCCGGGTTTACTTTCAGGACCAAAACTTCTTCGTAATAGGAACGGTTAAAAATTCCTATGCGCCCGCGCTCAGGCATCTTGTTGGTATAGCGCCAGAGAAAATTATGATCCAATTCTTCTGCTGAGGGCTTTTTAAAGCTAAATACCTGACAACCCTGAGGATTCACTCCCGACATGACGTGTTTAATGGTTCCATCCTTTCCTGCGGCATCCATGGCTTGAAAAATTAACAGCAAGGATCGCTTATTAGAAGCATATAATAATTCCTGTAAGTCACTCATTTCTTCCAGGTTATCCTTAAGAATCTTCTTCGTTTTTTTCTTAAGTTTCTTTTCACCAAGGTTTTTGATTTCTTCCGCTCCTGCCCATGAAGTATCGTAATCAGAGAGTCTAAAACTGCCAGGTTTATCGACCTTACACCTGTCCATGATATCCTTAACTAATTTTTGTTTTGCTGCTATATCCATATGCTCAATTTACAACTATATTATTTAATTTCTTATTATCTAAAGATTTGGCAAACGAATTTTTCGAAAACAAAAATACAAATTCAATTCATCAGCCTTTTTGTTCCTGCAACCCAAAACGGACTGATCAGAAGTGTCAGAGAAATAACGATAATGGTAAGCTGGTATCCAAAATCAGAAATGATATCTGAGAAAAAGGCACTGGTTGCCAAACTTCCTATGAATGTAACGATAACCCCTATCAGCACAAAATTGATTAATTCGGGACTTGTGGCAGCTAGTTTAATCATATTATTGGGCGATCTGTTCTTGGGCCTGTAGAATCAAAATGGGGATGTCAAATTGACTTATTATCTGGAAGACATCATCTTTTAAAAATATCTCAAACATTCCTTTTCGATTATTGACAAGTACCAGTAAATCAATTTTTTCCTTATCAAAAGATCTGGATATCTCTTTCAACAGTTCTTCCTCGTGACTTTTTGTATAGGCAACTATATTCTGCCAAAATAAGGATATAAATGATTCCTGTTGTAAGGTTTTTGTGATCACTAATTCGGGCTCTATCCCAAGAGATTGTACGCTGTCTCGAACCAGTTCAGTTTCTGATATGTTTTTTTGAATGTGCCAGATATTAACGGCTTTTTGAAATGAAAAACCATGAGGCTGAGTGGAGGTAATGAGCACCGGACACAGAGCCTCTGTTGAAATCGTATATAGTTTATCGCCGAGCCAGGCATTTGAATTGGATTGAAACCCTATTTTTCTGCTCATGACAAGAAGATCAAATTCGGGACCTTTCCTATAAGCGAATTCTGATACAGAACCAAAACAAGCTATACGGGAATACAGATAATCTCCACCATCTTTAATACAATTTCTATAAAACTCAGTCAGCTTATCTCTAATTCCCGTTTCATAATCTTCATCACCGAAATCAAATTGCCTTGCGTATTCATATGTTGGGCTGCAATGCAATAAACTCAATTTACCGCCAAATTCCCGGGCAATAGAGAAAGCATGAATCAATGCATTTTTTGAGGTCTCAGAAAACGAAACAGGAACAAGTATTCTTTTCATTTTTATTGATTTTTAATCCCAATTAATCCTGAAATATGGGGGTTGAAATTGTTTTCAGGTCTTGTCAGACTGATAAATACTAACGATTTCATGGTTTGGCTTCAAGCGTTCTTTTGTAATTCCTTTGGGTTCATAATCGATATTGTCCAAAACGTATCTCATGGCTTCTTTTCTTGCCAGATCCTTATTATTTCCCTTAATGACTACCCAAGGAGCGTTTTTGGTCCCGGTCAATTCAAACATTTTTTCCTTATAGAAGGTAAAATCATCCCATTTCATCTGCGCCTGCATATCCACTGTGCTTAATTTCCAGCTGATCAATGGATTTGATTTCCTTTCTTCCAATCTTTTTTTCTGTTCCAGTTGATCAATGGAAAACCAGATTTTAATTAAAATAAGATCATCTTCAAGCAACATTTCTTCAACCTGATTGACCTGTTTCAAGAATAGCTCATGCTGTTTTTCAGTGCAAAATCCCATAACCGGCTCAACTACGGCCCTGTTATACCAGCTTCTGTCAAAAAAAACAATCTCGCCAGGGTTAGGGAAATGACGAAGGTATCGCTGAAAATACCACTGCCCTGTTTCTTCAACTGTGGGTTTGTTAAGGGCTACAACTCTGTAAAATCTGGGATTGATAAATCTGATAAATCTCATAATCGCCCCTCCCTTACCTGCAGAATCCCGGCCTTCACAAACAACAACAAGACGCTTTCGGTTGCGGATTAACCAATTCTGCATGCTTACCATTTCGGTCTGAAGATTTATATATTCCCGGTCGTTTTCTAATGAATGTAAATGCATCGTTTATATAATATTAAGGTGACTTCCCAACACCATTGGAAACTGAAATAAACTTAAGAATTTATTGGTCACATCCAAGCTGTTTTTTTATAATATAAATGCTTAAGATTAAATTAATCAACTGGTGTATGTTCCATGATATAATCAGTTATAAGCGTATAAAGATGTTTACGCGTATTCTCACCTTCATAAATTCCATGAGATCTGTTGGGATATGACATCATTTGGAATTTCTTATTTTGTTTGATCAGTTCATTGATTAATATCTCTGCACTTTGGTAATGTACATTGTCATCAGCCGTACCGTGAATGAGTAATAAATTGCCTTTAAGGTTTTTGGCATAGGTTACCGGTGATCCGTCCACAAAATCCTCCATGTTTTCCTGTGGTAATCCCATATATCTTTCCTGATAAATATTATCATAAACCAATTGATTGGATACGGCGGCTACTGCAACCCCGGTTTTGTATATTTCAGGAAATTTAAATAAAAGATTTAAAGTCATGGAACCACCTCCACTCCATCCCCAAACTGCTGTTCGGTCCTCATCCAGATAATCAAGTTTTAATATTTCTTTTGCTGCAAGCCCCTGATCTTTAGCGTTTATTCGACCCACCTGTCTGTAAATGCTTTTTCTCCAGGCACTGCCTTTTAAACAAGGCGTTCCTCTGTTATCCATATCAATGACAACATAGCCTTTTTGCGCCATCATGATGTTCCATAAGCCCACCTGAGTATCTGTTGCCACCTGTCCCCATGGTTCGCCATACACGTGAAATAATACCGGATATTTCTTGCTGGAATCAAAATCAGTTGGCATAACCATTCGTACGTCAATTTCTATACCTTCTTCAGTTGTAACCTTGGTAAACCTGATCTGAGGCATCTTCAAGGTTGCCAGTTTATCAGCATAAGCCTTATTATCAACTATGGTTTTTAAGGTTTTATGATCCGGTAAACTGATAAACCTAACGGTTCTCACCTTATTTACATTTTGATGCGTATGAAAAGCATATTTTCCGTTTGGAGAGACATTATAATTATTCACCCCGCTAAACGCTTCGGGTGTAATTCGTTTCGCTTTACCCTTCCCTTTTAAGTCTGTTTCAAACAAATAACGTTGTGTACTGTTAGTTGGTGAGGCTATATAGAAAACACCTTTATTTGTAGCCGTTCTCATAGAGGCCACGTCATAGTCAAAGGGTGTGATCAGTGATTTCTCTCCCGTTGATATATTGACTTTATAGATATGCCTCCAGGCATCATTTTCAGTCATTCTCAAAAATGAAGCTCCCCCGTCAATAGTAGTCAAATCATTATTACCCCAGCCATCAGCTGATGTATCAGGATAGCCCAGATCCACCCAGGTATCTTCCTTTTCTGTATACACTTTTTTCAATGTACCATTTGAGGGCTTATATGACCAGACAATCAGCTGATTCTGGTGCCTGTTCATTTGCTGTACAAGTAATAAATCCTTATTTACCCACTGAATACCAGGGATATAATTTTCTTTTTCACCCCCTTCAAGCGGGATCCAAATGGTTTTATCACTAGCCAGATCAATCACTCCTATTTTTGCCGCGGATGGCTCCTGCCCCACTTTAGGATATTGTACCGGAACAAGGGTTGAATAAATTGAATCCGTATTATTGATCATATAAAATGTACCCGTTTCTGATGCATCAAGTCTCCAAAAAGCAAGGTGCCTGTCATCCGGACTCAATATAAACCCGTCTCGTTTCCCAAACTCTTCTTCATAAACCCAGTCAAAGGTTCCATTAATAATGTCTCCGTTTCCATCGGATGTCAGTTGCGTTATTTTATCAGTCTTAAAATCCTCCTTATAAATATTAAATTTATGTACATAATAGGCATGTGAATTATCTGAGGAGAATTTCGCAAACATCAATGATGACGGTTCAAGGTCCTTACCTAATTGTTTTAAGGATTTCGTGGTAATATCATATACCCAGTAATCCCCTTTCGTATTTGTCCTCCAGACCCTGCTTGAATTTGTAAAAATCAGAATTTTGTTCCTATCAGGTGACAAAGAAAAAGATTGGATAGCCAAAGACTTATCTCCGGTTTTTAAATGATCTGAGGCAACATAAACGGCTCCTTTTTGAGTCGCGCTCTCATAGCGAACCAACTCATCCTCGCCGTCATCGGATTTTTCAATGATAACATAGGCCTCTCCGTTTTCAATCCATTGTATTTTACTTCCGTAGTCCTGGTAGAACTCATTGGAATGAATCCTGTCTAAACTGAGCAAACTGGCGTCAGAAACTTCCTGAGCATTTATAAGCATGCAACTCATCAAAACAATGCTCAGTAATCTTATTTTTTTCATCATCATAATTGGGTTTAGAACCAAAAAAGAAATTGGCCGGGTTAATCGATAGCTAAAATAGTGTATATTTTAAAACTTATAATATTGATTTTGGGAGAATTTTCCTTGTCCAGGTCTTTAATCGTTTATAATTATTCACTTCTGAATCAGGATTAAAATCTAAGGTGGTTTGCCATGAATTTTCCGGTAGAAATTCAATTTCCATTCCCTCCAATACTCCTTTTGCCACTTGTTGGGAATGAATGATTGTGATGCATTCGGTGTTTAAATTAGCGCTTCTCGGATCTAAATTAAACGTGCCTATAACCACCTTTTCATTATCTACCACCATCGATTTTGCATGAAGTCCAAAAATGGGTTGATGATCCAAAGTTGCTTGTAATTCACCCGTCATCATTTTGCTTCGTTCAGCCGCATCTGGCCTGAACTCATATATTTCAACGCCGGTCTCAAGCAATTCTTTTCTATCCGACTGATATCCTGCAAAAGCCTCTACATTATCAGTTGAAGCAAGGCTGTTTGTAAGTATCCTGACTTTTACGCCTCTTTGAACCGCATCCCTAAATAAATCACGGCTCAAATCAGTCGTTATCAAATATGGACTTTGAATGTCCAGTGATTTTTGAGCATTCTGTATCAATTTTATCAATGCGTCTGTTGAAGCTCCACCACCTGCTAAACCACTCGTGCCATCATTTTTTCCCGGTAAGTCTGAAACGAAAACTACTTGATCGCTCCACACAAGCTCACCTGAATTTAAGATCTTTGCAAAAGCGATTGGTAAGTTTTCTATTCTCGCACGTATTTGCGGCCAAAAATTTTCAGGATTACATGCGTATTCATGCAAGCGGTCAAACCTTTCGGGATCTGTTACGTTTTTTGAAATATCATCTGCCAGGTTGGCTACAGGAATGCTTAAATCACTTGTCCAAAATTTACTAAACGATGAATCAACCTCCTGTGTCAGCTTTCCCAGTAACAATACATCCCTATCGCGAAAATTGTATGCATGGTCATAATCAAAATACTCGTCTGCAATATTTCTTCCGCCGGTAATAACAACCTTGTTATCAACTATAAATGTTTTATTGTGCATTCGCTGATTGGCCCCTCTAAAATCAGTCGTGAACTTTTTAGTCTTTTCGAACAAATTTTTACCGAGATTAACGCCCGGATTATATATTTTAATGCTGATGTTTTCATGTGAATCCATGGTTAAAATGTCTTGAATTCCAGCATCTACCATGATATCATCAACTATTATTCTGACCTTAACACCTCTGTCAGCCGCCCTTACCAGATAATCACAGGCAATAAGGCCTACATTATCTGTGGAAAAAATAAAATATTGAATGTCAATTGATTTTTCAGCATATTCCGTGAGCCAGGCCCTTGTCACCATCGCCCCGGCACCATCTTCCAGAACATAAACTCCGGTTTTGGTTTGCATGAGATCCCTTAACTCCATCAGCTCCTGACTTAAACTTATGCTGTCATTTCTATGAATACTCGAGCAAAAATCCGTCGATACCGGAGGAAGTATATCAGCTTTTTTCGAACAAGAAATAATCAAAAAGAGCAAAACAAGGAAAACCTTTGGGCAAAATACCTGAGCACTATATAGCCTGTGAGTTTTTGTCATACTGAAAGGAAGCAAATTGGATAAGCTTATTATTTCCTGGATCTGGTTTTTGGGGCCTGTTTGTTTCTGACATAAATTAATTTATGTCTGCTATTGGGATTTTCCCGTTGTTCCAATTCAAATTCACCTATGGATTTGATCAAAGGAGTCAGTTTTTCAAAACCGTAATTTCTTGAGTCAAAGTTAGGTTGTTTTTTTTGTATCAAACCACCAACGTCACCTAAAAAAGCCCAGCCATCCTCATCAGAGGAATCTGAAATGGTTGCTCTGAGTAAATTGATTTCTTTACGGGTGATTTTATCAACGCTTGATTTGCCCTTGTCTTTGTCCTCTCCAAACTCTTTCTTGCCAGATTGATTTTTTAGAATCTCAATATAAATGAATCTGTCACAGGCAACTATAAAAGGATTTGGCGTCTTCTTTTCGCCAATACCGATTACCTGCATACCAGCTTCTCTAAGCCTGGTAGCCAATCGGGTAAAATCACTGTCACTGGAAACGAGACAAAAACCATTGACTTTACCACTGTATAAAATATCCATGGCGTCAATGATCATTGCTGAATCAGTGGCGTTTTTACCTGTTGTATAGCCGTATTGCTGAATGGGGGTAATTGCATTTTCGAGCAAAAGGTTTTTCCATTTGGAAAGATTGGGCCTCGTCCAGTCCCCGTAAATTCTTTTTATGGTTGGATTACCATATTTCGCGATTTCCTCCATCATTTCATTCACATAAGCGGAAGGAATATTATCACCATCAATTAGTACGGCGATATTTAAATTTGTAGTCATAATTAAATTTGTGTTTTTAAGGCATCATTTTTCCTGTCATTAGGATAAGAGCCAATGAAAAAAAATAACCTTAGCTATTTTTCTTTAGCCTTTTTGCGGCTTTCTTTTCTTTAGCAGTTTTCGCAGGTTCTTTTTTTACCTTTTTTCGTGCGTCTTGACCTTTTGCCATGATTTTTATATTAAATGTTAAGTTAAGCCATAAAGGTAGACTTTTAATTCATGTTGAAAGGTCCAAACTCAAACGGAATTTCCAAATCTCCTCCAGAAATAACAGCAAGGATGCCATGATCACTTTTTGAATAGCTTATTTTCTTTGGGAATTCGTTTGCTTCGTTTTCACAGATAAAGTTGTCTTCCTCTATTTTTGTCAGAATAAAAACGGTTGCATCTGTTTCACCTTTTCCTTTTACTTCAAAGTTCCAGGCATCAGATACATGAACTAGTCTCATATCCTCTTTCCAGATGGTATCATTTTCTTTTATGGTAAAACCGAAGCCCTGATAGGTATCCTTATTAATTTTTACCCAGTTTTCATAGGTTTGCTTGCCTTCTGTTTCATTACTTCTTTGCCAGTTGCCTATCAACCAATCAAAGTTATTTTCCAAGGCAACCACCGTAAGCGCTTCCTTTTCTTCCTTGCTTTTTTGTTGACAGCCCAAACTGAATAACACCATGAGACCTAGAATTAAATACTTCATATGATTTTGAATTCACGAATTTAAAAGTACTTAAAAAAAAACAAAAGATTCTCTTT
>NODE-223-length-20494-cov-8.18083_pt1 | contig 20494 bp, 21 predicted proteins | sample MGYA00139097_ERZ477577 | MGnify/ENA metagenome assembly ERZ477577
TTATCCCACATCCTGGCAAGCTTTGGCTGGTCGCGCTCAATGTAGTCATAGATTCGAACGTCCTTTTTCTCCGAATGCTCACGGTGTAACCGGCCAGCATACTGCTGCAGCGTTCCTTTCCATGAAATGGGCATGGCGAGCACCAACGTGTCAAGAGGTGGATGATCAAAGCCTTCGCCTATGAAACGGCCTGTTGCCAGAAGAACTCTGGGTGCCTTTTCATCGAGTTCGCTAAGTGAGCCGAATGTTTCTGCCCGCTGTTTTTTTGACAGACGACCATGAAGAACATAGCAGGTTGGGACAGCTTCAGCCAAACAAGTCTGCAGCAGGCTCAAATGTTCAGTTCGCTCGGTCAGAACTAAGACTTTTCTTCCTTCTTGATACGCATTGACAATATCTCTGGCAATTTTCTCTGTTCGCTTAACATCGTTGACAAGTGCTTTAAAGACGTCCTGGATTTCTGCATCATGTGGACAACTCGGTGCAGGAATATATTGTGGCCATACCTCAAGTTCCGTTGGCAGGTTCTTAGGTTGGGCGGCAGTGTGCCTAATGGGACCGCATTGCATGAAAATTATGGGATGATGACCATCACGTCTTACGGGTGTTGCTGTCAGGCCAAGAATAAATTTGGCTTTAGCCTGCTTAAGGATCGTCTCAAAAGAAAAAGCTGAGATATGATGGCATTCATCGATAATGATTTGGCCATAAGAGTCAAGAATCTCATGTATATCTTCCCGCTTAGATAGTGACTGCATAACGGCAATATCAATTTCCCCAGAGAGTTTGTTTTTGCCCCCTCCAAGGGCACCAGGTAGCCCCTTAGGAAGATCAAGGAATGTCGCCATTCTTTCCTTCCATTGAGTCAGAAGTTCTGTTCGATGTACTAAAATCAAGGTACTCACCTTACGGCGTGCAATCATCGCGGCAGCCGTAACAGTCTTTCCAAAAGCTGTTGGGGCGCAAAGCACACCCATGTCGTGCTTCATCATATTTCTGACTGAAGTCTTTTGGTCGTTACGCAACTGTCCGGTAAACTTGGTTTTAATCTTCTTACCTGATACTCGCTCATGCTGTATTACCGCCCGGACGTTATTCTGCGCCAACAATTCAAGCACAGGTTCCAGACAACCACTTGGCAGACCGATATGATGTGGGAAGTTTTCAGCGCATCCGATGATGCGTGGCTTATCCCATACGGGCAGGCGCATTGCTTGAGCCTTATAGAACTCTGGATTCTGAAAAGCCGCTATGCGAATCAGTCGATTTGCCAAGGTTTGGGGTAGGTCTTTTTTTGCAATGAAAACCTGATTGGCTATGACCAGGGTTAGCTCTTCTGGGAGCGACCCAGAAATTTGATTCTGAGCAGCTAACGGTCTTTGCCACGGCTTGTAATCATTTTCTTCAGAAAGAAAAGCCACATCAAGGGGATGCTTGCCATCACATGCACGGAGCAGCGCACTCTCAAGTTCAGACGGGGACATTGGTTTCAGTGACGACAGGTACTGCCATTGGTCTGAGTATGGGGTTAGGTCGTGATCAACAAAGACGCTACAGCCGTTTTCACGGGGTTTTTTCTGCAATGGCAGAGCAATCAAGTTGCCGAAGCCACCCTTGGGCATAATGTCTTGATTCGGGAAGAACCGGTCGTAGCTGGTAAGGGAAAGTTGGCGGGTTTTATCACAGGTATAACTGATCAGTGCAGCACCCAACTGCCTGGCCTCACGGGCAGGCACAGGATGGTAAAAGAAGACCCAAACATGAGCACCTTTTCCAGAACGTGAAATCTCCAATGCTGCGGGGATCTCTAGTTCAATGCACGATTGTATAAAAGACCTGGAGTCTTCTTTCCATTCGGATTTATCGAAATCAACGGCAAGAAAATAGCAAGTGTCATCCTCAAGAAGCGGATAGACCCCGACGATATGTTTGCCTGACAAATGGTCGTAAATGACTTGGTCTGTGACTGGAAGGAAAAGACGGTTATCGCAATCAGCGCATTTCACTTTAGGCTTATTGCACAGGCCTGTCTTCCATTCATTGCCACAGGCAGGAGAGTAACCGGACCTCCCTTTTGCTGATTTCCAACGCGTTGGGTAAATGTCTACCCGACCGCGAAAAAGACGGCGGAAAAGAGTTACTTTTTGATCCGTAGAAAAGTGTATGGGCAGGTCGTTTGGCAATTGAACACGGGAATCTTCAATTTGTTCTTTATCCCACGAGATTCCGTGCTGTTTTAGCAATGCTTTAAGACGGGAGTTCTCTTCTTGCAATTTTTGGAGTTCATCTGCGGTTTTAGGTGAGGAAGTCTCCCCCATAGCAGATTTATCGTTCTTTTCCATAGGCGTAATATATCAGATATGAAAGAGTACTAAAAGTATGGTGTAAACATCCTGTACCTAACGAGAAGGCTGAACTTAGCTGCTCCAAGTGAAGATTGTCGCGCTTGGTCAAAACCATTGTTTTGGGTGGTCCCATGGTGGTAAATGTTTCACCTGTATTGCGCTGTCAACTTCAGGTTTTATGGGCGCTTAGCCCATTTTACGCATGATTACGAGCTAAGATGATGCTGAGCAAAACCAATGAAAAGGTACTGTATTTCAATAGGTTCTGGCTTCCGAGACACTAAGGGACAAGCTCCCTACGGATCAGAAGGTCGGGAGTTCGAATCTTCCGCGGCGCGCCATATAAATAAAGGCCTCAGCACTTAATCGGTGCTGAGGTCTTTTTGTGTTTAAGTGCCAGGTGGTCTTTGGGGGGTTCATGGATTGTACCTTTGCTCTTATCGGTTAACATTAAAGAAACTTTGAAACCTACTAGGAGAGCAATCATGCAATTGCAAGATTATTTCGAAAAGGCAAGTGGCGTTGGTGTTATGTCCACCGCTGACAGCGGCGGCAAAGTTGATTCCGCGATCTATGCAAGACCACATGTCATGGCTGACGGGACTATTGCGTTTATCATGCGCGACCGGCTTACCCATCACAATCTTCAGGAAAACCCTTATGCCACATATCTTTTTATCGAAGCAGAGCGTGGCTACAAAGGTCTTCGTCTGTTTCTCAAGAAGGACAGGGAGGATCAGGATCTTGAGTTGATTAATCAGATGACAAGACGTTGCCTGACCCCCGAAGAAGACGAAGCCAAGGGGCCAAAATTTCTGGTCTATTTTAAAATCGAAAAAGCTCTAAAACTGATTGGCAGCGACGACCCGCAGATAACTCTGCCCTGATTTTCACTCTTCTGAAGTTTCTGTGAAGGTCACGGTTCTAACTAAACCCGCATCCGATTGTCCTGCAGCGGTGCAATCCTTTGTAGTGGGAGTTCTTTATGAATACCTGGTTCTATCTGAAACTCTACCTCCTGACGATCCCGGTCTTTTTTGCAATTGACCTGCTCTGGCTGGGTGTGATTGCCAAGGGACTTTACCAGAAGAACCTTGGCCACCTGCTCAGCCCTGAGGTGAACTGGCCGGCCGCTTTTACTTTCTATTTTATCTACATCGCGGGCATCATTCTGTTTGCGGTCAGGCCGGCCTTGGCCGAGCAGTCTTTGTTCAAAGCTCTTGTCTGGGGTGCCCTGTTCGGTTTCTTTACCTATGCGACCTATGATCTGACTAATCTTGCGACGCTCAAAGATTGGCCGGTCAAGATTGTTTTTATCGATATTGCCTGGGGTGTCGTGCTCTGCAGCCTGGTCGCTTCGATCAGCTACCAGATCGGTCGCTGGCTCAATTGAGCATTATTTATCTCTGCCCAATCGATAACGGCCCTCTTTTTTATCGAGAGCATCACTCAATCGACAGAGCAGCGGTGTGACCATGGCCCAAACTATGGCCAGGGTCACGACCGTGAGAGTCGGGTTGTCACCGAAAGAGGCGGCACCCATTCTGATGCCTGCCCAATACGCGAGTGGCCCGCCAACCAGCCCGAAGATTGCCGCAAGTAAGTAGCGTCCCGATAGCCAGTGCAAACCGTAGTGGAAGAGTGTGGCGAACTGCGCCCAGATCACAAACACCCAGAGAGGCAGCCACAATGGCCAGGCGGGATCGCGTGTGAAGGTAAACAAGCCGAAGCCTTGCTGAAGGGAGTCAACCAGGATTCCGAGCAGGCAGGCGGCGAGCATTAATAACGCCTCGTTTTTTCGGGACACGGCCAACAGCAGATGCAAGCCGGCAAGCAACAAGCCAATCAGTGCGCCGGAGGTTGGAAAACCCCAGCCTGCGCCGAGCACGCAGCAGAACCAGCCGGCCTGGTAGATAGAGACATTGAGTAGTTTGGTTGCAAGGGGTGGCAGGGACATCAGTCCGTCCTTCAGGAGTGCTCCGGTTTGCTCAAAACCATTTGTGCCAGGTCGATGATGTTGGCGGCGAAGCCAGCCTGGCAGTAGGCAAAGTAGTATTCCCACTTACGCAGAAAGGCCTCGTCATAGCCAAGCTCAAGGATCTCCTGCCGACGTGCAAGCAAGGTCTGGCGCCAGCGATCGAGAGTCTCCGCGTAATCGTGTCCGTGTTGTTCGAGGTTGTCCAGATGCAGGGTCGATCCACTCGCCATGGCTTTAGTGAGTGCACCGACAGAGGGGACATGTCCACCGGGGAAGATATGTTTGCGGATCCAGTCGGAACTGTAGCGATAAGTCTTATATTTGCGGTCCGGAATGGTAATGACCTGGATCATGGCGCGACCGCCGGGTTGCAAGGCTTTATCACAGGCTGCAAAAAAAGGTTTTAACCCGGCATGGCCGACAGCTTCGAGCATCTCGATGGAGACGATTTTTGAATATTGCCCTTCAATATGCCGGTAATCGCAGAATTTGAGGTCAATGCGCTCCTCAAGGCCCGCGTCCAAAACGCGCTGGCGGGCAAACTCGAGCTGCTCCCTGGATACGGTGATCCCCGTGACACGGCAGCCGGTCTGTTGCACGGCTTCGATGGCAAAACTGCCCCAGCCGCAGCCGATTTCGAGGACATGGTCGTCTGCTCCAATGCCGGTCTTGGCAATGATTGACTGAAGTTTGTTTCGCTGTGCCTGTTCCAAAGTTTCGTCCCCGTTTATAAACCGCGCGCACGAATAGGTCATGGTCTGGTCGAGGAAGGTGGCGAAGAACGCGTTGCTCAGGTCGTAATGTTCCTTGATGTTGCGGGCGCTGCCCCTGATGGTGTTGGGCCGTTGCAGGTGCCGGAAGTAGTTGACCAGTCGACCCATGAGGGACGACATGATACTGCGGTCATCCATGACATCTTCGTTCTCGGCGAGCAGCGTCAACAGCCCCGGCAGGTCAGACGTTGTCCAGTCGCCATCGGTGTAGGCTTCACCGAAACCGATGTCGCCGGAGAGCATGACGCGGCGGAAGAACTGGAACTCCTTGACGGCCAGCTGTATCGACGGAGAGGCCCCTGCCTCACCGAAGCAATAATGCAAATCGTCGGGAGTCTTCAATTTAATTTCTCCCTGCGGTAGGCGTGACAAAAATCCCGTGACCATTTTAAACCCGATCCGATCAATCAAGGTCGCTGGTACGGGTCGTATGGTCATGACGCTATCGGGAACCGGTTTGTGATACACGGGGAGCCTCCTCTGCCAATGAAGTTTGGCCGCCTGCCAGAGGATCCTGGGCATGGTCAGGCTGGCGCCGATGGGGTGGGCGATGATGGTTCTTGCCAGGCTGTTTCTGGTTAATGGCTGGGCCTGGCCATGAATCCGGGCGACCAGAGCCAGCTGGTCATTGACATGGTAGTTGAGCGTATTGTCGATGGCTTGATCCGGCTCGGTCAGCCGAAATTCATAGTGCCCCCGGACTGGGAAAAAGGGTGAGACGTGGAACTGCTTGTCAGCACGGAAGCGCAATCGGCCATCAACTTTTTCTGTCCCTTTCGCATCGAGCAGATACAGGTGCATTTCACCGAAGGTGTTACGTACCTGGGCAATGATGCAGACCAGAAGGCCATCCTTGTCGTGGCAGTAGAAAAAGCTGATCGGGTTGAAGATGTAATTGAAAAATCGTGCCGCTGTGACCAGGATGACTTTACCCAGGGGAAAGGTCATGCCGGCATGGGTGAGAACCGCTTCAACTTTTTCGCGAATCGGAGCTTCACCAGGGGTCAGGTAGTCCTTGTCATGAACAGCAACCGGACGTCGCTGGTTATAACCAAACAACATGGTTTGCTTCGCAAACTCGGGAAGGTCTTCCAGCTGGAAGGCGTAAAAATAAACCGGATAGCGGAAGCTGTGCTTGACCGGAGAAAGGCGCGCGTGCGTGACTTCGCCGAGGTAAATTTTCGAATTCATAACTCAAGTCCGAATGCTTTGGCGACGTCGACACCGGACCTGACGGCGTCTTCATGAAAACCGTAGCCGAAATAGCTGCCGCAGAAATAGGTTTGTTTGCAACCATTGAGCTGCGGCAACATCGCTTGTGTCGCCATCGAATCGAAGCTGTAAAGCGGATGATGGTAAGCCATCTCGGCAATCACGGTGTCCGGATTGAAGGCTTCGCCGCGATTGAGGGTGACACAATAATCGTTCTGCGCCCTTAACCCCTGCAGGCGGTTCATGTAGTAGGTCACATAAACAGGTCGGTCCTCTTCTTCTCTCACCTCGCGGGTAAAATTCCAGGCGGCCCAGGCGTGTTTCCGGGTCGGCAAGATCGATGCGTCCGTGTGCAGGACTGTTTGGTTGAGCTGGTATTGCCAGGGTGAAAGCAGCTGTTGCTCGAGTTCAGTCGCATCTTGCAATAGGCGAAAGGCCTGATCGGCGTGAGTGGCGATCACGACTTGATCAAAGGTCTTTGCCTCGTCATCTGAGAATGTGAGCCGAACTTGCCCTTCTTCACGATGGACACCCCGCACCGCTGAATCGAGATGCAACCTACCCTTGAAATCCTTGGTAAAAGCTTTAACGTAGGCATGGCTACCGCCAACCACGGTTCGCCACAGGGGTCGATTGCGAAAAGAGAGCAAGCCATGGTTGCGGAAAAAGTGCAGAAACGGGCCGGCCGGGAAAGCATGGATCTGCATCGTTGGTGTGGACCAGATTGCTGCGGCCATTGGCATCAGATAGTTATCGATCATAAAGGGTGAGTAACGCCCTTTCTCCAGATACTCGCCGAGAGTGACCTGGGAGATGTCACCCTTGTCGAGATCTTCCTGAGCCTGTTTGTTGAATCGCACAATCTCCAGCAGAAAGCCATAGAATGACGGACTGACCAGGTTGCGCCGCTGGGCGAACAGGCCGTTGAAGTCCGTGCCGGCATAAACCAGGCCGGTTTGCTGACATTGGAAACCAAAGGACATCTCCGAAACCCGTGCTTCGACTCCCAGTTCGGCGAGGAATTTGCGAAACAGGGGGTAGGTGGCATCGTTGAGGACGATGAAACCGGTATCAACCGCCAGTCCGGCATCGGGGCCTTCTTTGATTTCGATGGTGTGAGTGTGCCCGCCAAGATAATCATTCTGCTCGAAGAGCGTCACCTCATGGCGCTTTTGCAACAGATGAGCCGCGACGATGCCGGCAACCCCACCACCGATCACGGCAATCTTTTGGCCTTGGGTCGGCTTATCGCGTGCTTCAGTCATTCAAACCTCCGGGCTTTGGAAACCAGGGAAAGAAAGCATTGGTTCGCTCTTTGTAAGCAGAAAATTCCGGATTGTTCTGATACTTGGCTTCAAGCATGGGAATTCCGGAAACTTTCAACAACAAAAAGTCGATGAGTAGCGGGCTGAGCACCGCCATCGCCCCGTATGGAACCTTGAGGGCGATCAGGAACAAGCCCCACCAGAGCACGGCTTCACCAAAATAATTCGGGTGTCGCGTGTAGCGCCATAGCCCGTTCTGGATGATTTTGCCGCGGTTCTCAGACTTGCGCTTGAAAGCCAAAAGCTGCCAATCGCCGATGGCTTCGAAGCAGAAGCCGAACAACCAGACCAGCAGCCCTGCTAAATCGAAAGCCCCGAGTCTTGCCCCCGGACTGTTGATGACCAATAGGGCGGGCAGGGCGACCAGAAAGATGACCGTCCCCTGCAGCATGAAAATTTGCAGAAAGCTGCGCCAGATGAAGGTGTCGCCCCACTCTTCGCGCCATTGGCGATAACGGAAATCCTCACCCTCGCCTTGTTTGCGTAGACGAATATGACAAGCGAGACGCAGCCCCCAGATTGTGATGATGGAGACCACCAGCCACTGTCGGGCGTGACCATCGCCATAAACCAGAAAAGCCGAGCTGCAGGTCAGAACGAAAGCAAGGCCGTAGGCCACATCGACAATGCTGTTGTCCTTGAGCCAGAGTGCGAGCCCAAAAATCGTGGTCATATAGATCAGCAGCACAATAAGGCTGAAGAAGAAAACGTTCATCCAGGGTCTCGCTTTTCTGTGTGAAAGGTTTGCCCGCAGCTGAATCAGGCAACGGTTTAAAGTCTAGCCGATTATTCGTAAAGTGCAATATTTCCGGATGTTTAACAGGTAAAGAAAACTGCCTTAGTGCAGAGGTGGGCGTGTCTCTGTTATGATGAGAAAAATGGTAACGAGAGGAGATAAAGGGTGAGCGCTGTTGAAAAGAGCTTTATGAAAAGACTTTGGTTGGTCGTGCTTTTGGTTGTTTTGATGGCCGGCTATTGTCAGGCCGTTGAAATTAAGGACGTTCGTTTCAGCGATACCGTGGTCGTCGATCAGACTGAGCTTAAGCTTAACGGAGCCGCGGTTTTGAAATGGGCGATGTTGTTCGATGTCTACGCCGGGGCCCTCTACCTTCCCAGGGGTGTTCCCGGGCAGAGTTGGTCGAACGACATCCCGAAAAGACTCGAGCTCTCCTATTTTCGTGAGATTGAGGGCAAAGGTTTTGCGGAGGCTTCAGACAAGCTTCTGCAAGACAATCTCTTGCCGGCAGAGTATCAAGCACTGGAAAAACGGTTACAGACTTTTTATGGATTCTTTCGGGATGTAAAACCCGGCGATCGCTACAGTATCAATTATCTCCCTGAAAAGGGCACCGAACTAAGGTTCAACGAACAGCCTTTGGGACATGTTCCGGGTGCCGATTTTGCGGCGGCATATTTCGGAATCTGGCTGGGTGACGAGCCTATCAGCAAAGGGTTCAGAGATCGTTTGCTGGATACGGATTAAGCGAAAAAAGATTTAGCCTTCACCTCGATCAATCGTGACAATACCGAGATAACCGTCGACGGTAAGTTGGTCTCCTGACTTGATGACTTTGGTTGCCTCCGGAATGCCTGTGACACAGGGGATTCCGTATTCACGGGCAATGATCGCACCGTGGACCAGCATGCCGCCGCGGCGCTCGATGATCGCTGCGGCCAACGGCGCCAGGAAGGTCATGTTTGGCTCGATGGCGTCGCAGACCAACACCTCCCCCGCTTTAAAATCGGTCAGGACGCTTGCATTATCCAGAACCCTTGCCGGGCCTGAGTTGAGCCCGGGTCCTGCGGGTTGACCAACCAGTTGCCGGGCGATTTGCCAGGTTTCAGCTCTTTCTTCATCCTCTTGCTGCGCTTCATACCTTGAAAAGGTTTTTTTGCTGTCCTTCGCTTCGGGCAGAAGCTTATCAAGCCCTGCTGATGTCCCTGAATCTATCCTTTTGCGAATTTCCTGCTCGGCAGCGGAAACACCGGCCCTGACCTTCCCCAGATAGAGATTGTCATTGTCTCGCAGGAGATAGCTGGCTTTGGCAACAGCCAGAATTCGGTCTGCCATGCCGCGCTCTGTCTCAGGAACCTGGTCGAAAAAGGCTTGTTCCCTGTCAGCCTGCTTTAATCCCTCGTTTTTGTCGTCGCTATCCTGTTCGGCCAACTTCACCAGCCAGGATGTCAGGTCCAACTCTTGGTGCAAAACCCAGTTAATACCGCTGTACTGACGATTAAATGCTTCGAGCATCACTTTCAGACGGCTTCCATCTGGAAACTCAATGCCGTCTTTAATCTGCTGTAACAGGCGTGGATCTTTTCGCAGCAGTTCTGCCATCTCGCGCAACTGCCGGTTGCGTTGCACTGCGAGCAAATCATCTGAATGCAGCAGGTTGATGAACTCATGTGGGTCTTCAGGCTTAAGCAACTCATTGTAAAACTCACCAAACAGCCGTAAGCCGTGAGCCATCGGAATGCACTTCTCTTTATAGACACTCAGCCATTTGTCCAGAATGAGGCGACGGTGGAGATACTCCCCGGCAAGTTTCCGATTGCTAAGGTGAGACAGTTCGACAGCGCTCATCTTCTCTGCGTCATGGTCCATTCCCGGCAAGACCTGCTGCTCAAGTTCTGTGCGCAATGCTTCAAGGTTGTCGAGGCTACGATGGAGGCTCAGGTACCAGGGCCGTTCATCACCCTCTTCAGTCTGCAAAGACGTTGTGATCGGGCGGGCCTGGAGAATATGCAGGCTCTTGCTGGAATAGGTCCATTCGATATCGAGGGCCTGGCCGAGGCTGGCTTCTAATTGACACCCTGCCTGGAACAGCTCGCGACAAAGGACGGGATCAAAGGGTGATTGCCCTCTTTGCCCCTCCCCGAGGGGAGACAACTCGGTGCCGTGCGTCGTAGGTCGCAGTGCGACGGTGTGAACAACTTCATGTTTCTCGGTCACAGCACCAGTGGCACGATTGAATTGCCAGCGGTCAGGCTCAATAGAGCCATCAACGAGAGCCTGATTCAAGCCCCAGACCGCCTCGGCCATCATGACGCTGCCGTCCTGAGGGGCCCGGGTGAAGAGGATTCCGGAGACATCTCCGACGACCATCTCCTGGATGATCACGGCCATACCACTCTTGCCAGGATCCAATCCGAGTTCATGTCGGTAGAGCAATGCGCCATCCGACCAGAGTGATGCCCAGACAATACGAATGGCTTCCAGAATGGCCTCTGTACCCTGCAGCATAACGCGGCTTTCGTGCAGCCCCGCAAAAGACTGACTTGCGGAATCTTCTCCGGGAGCCGTGGAGCGAACGGCCACCGCGGACCAGTTGGCCGGAACTTCGTTCAAGTCCTCGATAAGTTTCTCTTTCATTGCCTTCGGCCACGCGCGAGAGAGGAAGTGGTTGCGAATCCGCAGGGAGACATCCCAAAGCTCCTCCCAGCGCATCTCGCGAAAATCCTTGCGCTGCAACTCCATGGCAATGAACGCGTCGAGGCCGGTTTCAACAAGGAAGTCATGATAGACGCTGACCGGAAGGCAGTACCCGGCCGGGACCATAAATCCCTCCTGCTGCAAACGAGCCAGCATCATGGCTTTGCCACCAAGGGTTTTGACGGTTTCCCGGCTGAGGTCTGTAAAGGGAATCAGCCAGTTCATCGATTCATCCGGAATTCTGTGACGTTCTGGAAGCGCTGGACCAGGTGATAGCTCTCGACTTCGATGCGGAATATGGCCGTGGTTGGTGACGAAACAAAGGTTTTCAGTTGTGGGTGTCTGGCCAGGTAGCTCTGCAAAACTTCAGCGTGCTCCGCGGCCGCGACTTCTGTCGCTGTGCCATAGGCGGTGACTGCCGCCGCCTCATAAAGGGCCAGAGCTTGATCGGCACGATTATCGACCAACAAGGCAACCTGGTCGTCGGCGGCAAGGTTGAGGTATTTGCGGGTTGCGCGGGTTGTGGCGAAGTAGATGAAGCGTACGTCAGCCGTGGCCGCGAAAGCGACCAGGCTGGCATACGCGTGCCCTTTGTGGTTGGTGCCCAAAACACCAAAGGCCTGTTCTTTGAGCAGCTTGAGAACCAGACACCATTCATCTTCATCCGTCATTATGAGGGTCCCCCGGGTTTGTGGTTGCTGAACATTTCATTCCCTGGCTACAACGGCAGGGCGGTTTGGGGCGATTCTAATAACTCTGTAAATTGCTGACTTCCTGCAACAACTTTTCGTTGTCCGGCATGCCTTTGTGGACATAACGCACAATACCCTGCTGGTCAATCAGCGTGGTCACCCGACCGCTGCCGTAGATCTTGCTTATGTTGCCGTCATCAGCGATGAGGGGAAAGCTGAGACCGAGTTGATCAGAAAAGGCCTGGTGGGATTTCAGCGAGTCGGAACTGACGCCCAGGACCTGGACGTTCAACTCTTCAAAACGCGCAATGTCGTTTTGAAAAGCTTTCATTTCACTCGTTCAGCCCGAGCTGAAATCGGCATAGTAATATGCCAAAATCACCGGTCCTTTGACCAATAGTTCACTCAGGGTAATTTCTCCCTGGGTGGACGATGCCGTAAAATCCGGTGCTGGAGAGTTGACCTCGAGGGCCGTCACTTTTGATGCCAGCAACGTTACTGCGATGACGATTACTGCACAAATCATACGTTTCATGATTGTCTCCTTTCCCAGCAACTATAGCGTAAAAAGATACGAAGCAAAGGGCTCCCTCCAATAAGGTGTGACTGAAAGTCCAGACGGCTCTGGAAACTCAACGCAAACAAGGTAGTATTATGGAGGGTGATCATAATAAACAAAACATCAGGAGGAATTATGGGAAGCAAGGGTCGAGAAATAGTCGGGCTGGATGTTGATGAACTTATCTCTGTGTTGCGTAAGGCCTACGCCGATGAATGGCTGGCTTATTATCAGTATTGGGCCGGTGCAAAAGTGGCTAAAGGGCCGATGAAGGAAGCGGTGATTGCCGAACTTGAACTACATGCGACGGAGGAGCTGAATCATGCTCTGCTGGTGACCAACCGCATCATCCAGTTGGGCGGTGATCCTGTGACCGATCCGCGCGACTGGTTCAAGCTCACAAACTGTGCTTACGAACCACCAGACGATCCCTTTGTGAAAACACTTCTGGTGCAGAATATCGCCGGTGAGCAGTGTGCCATCAGTGTGTACAAAGAACTGATGGACATGACCAAAGACAAGGATCCTGTTACTTACAACATTGCCCTGCAGATTATAGAACAGGAGATAGAGCATGAAGAGGATTTGCAGGCGCTCCTTGAAGATTTTGAGTTGATGCTTTCGGCTTTCAAAGCTTAGTCCAGCACTATAATTTCCCCCATCTGGCTTCTGGGGTCGGACTGTCGGAATTTTTGGTTCTTAAATGGTTGCTCGCTGGGCTGGCAGAGTTGTCATCTTGTTTTCAAAGGTTCCGTGGAGGTTCCGGAGTCTGTTTTGATTAGAGGCTTTAAGGTCAAAAGAAATATTAATAACAGGGATAGGCAGGATAAGAAGGATAAAGTCAAAATCTTCGGAGTGTGGAGAAATCACTCATGTTTGGTTCTTATGGTTTTATCCTATACATCCTGTATATCCCTGTTCAAAAAAAGTTTAAGACCCTATGGCTATTGGTGGAGCGAAGTAGATAACCAGATAATCCAAAAGGGCAGAGACGATAGGTTTACTGGATATCGGGACTTATGAGAAATGATTACCGCTCCAGTGATTCACCAAGTGTGACAATATAATCTCTGTTACATTTTTGGCACGTAGCTATAACGGACTTATTGAAGCTATCATCGACTTCCATAAAATAGTTTAAGGAGACATCGTTAGGCTGTTGGCAATTGTCACACAATGAAGTTGTCGATCCAATCTCTGTCTTACTCCCCACTCCACGCTAATCCTACAGGGATGCTACCAAGCAGCTTTGACCTTTAAGAACCCCACTATTGAGCAGAGCTCTTCCGGTGTTATGTCGACAAATTGCAAACCGACACCGGTTGGATATTCAGGCTTAGGGGGGTTGTTCTCATGATTAATCCATGCAACACGCGCAACGCAAGAGACTATTATCTCCTCCTGTAGAGGTATAAATAGTTTCAGTTTCACATTATCATCAACATCAAATGGACAGGTTGTAACGAGGAAAACCCCGTTGGTGTTCAAGTCTATGCTATAGCCTGTCAGTAGCTTACTGGTGCAAGCGCCGTTGTAAACTCTTATTTCCGCATTAATCCGAATGCTGGAACGCCTTTCAGGTTTATATCCATCATTAGATTGCATTGTAGCCTTCATCATATTTATTACGCCTTAGGAATGTCCTTGGACACTCAGGACAGAGCCAAAAAAACTTTTGAGGCATGAGACCCAGAAGGCAGGAGCGTTGCCGGAAGGTCTTTTGTCCCTTCAACTTCGTAGGTCCTATGTCGCACACACTCACACCCATCGTCACAGTAGTTCTTGACCATTGCCTTCCAGACGAAACTTTCTCTGCTTGCGAACTCTTGATAAAAGCTACAGCTATTTACATATTTACACATAACCCCCTCCAAGAGATTGCGTGGTGACATCGGTCGTCTAAGTCGATTTGAAGATTGATCTATAACACAAGCCTCTCAAATATCTCTCACAAGGAGACGCCCATCAATGATTGATGGGTGCTTCTGTGTGTCTCATTTACCCTCTGACATGGTTTTGTGGTGCTCAGTCGGTCTTAAATGCACAATTCTTCTAACCCTGCAATGTAAGAAAGCCCCCGACCCGAAGATTGAGGGGGCTTTTTGTTTCTTTTTTGTTTCTTTTTTGTTGACATACCTGACCGGAATGGTAAGATATTGATCAGAACATAGTTCTTCATGTTCTACCTCCTAAGCAAAACCCATAGAACCCGTTGCCCCACAGTCCCTCCTGGCTGTGGGGCTTTTTTTCTAGGCAAGTTATTTAATGGCTTATTTCCTTTCAACTGGCGCCATAGCGGTAAAATCAATATACGGCAAGTCCTTTGTTGGTTGAAAGTGTTTCAGACTTGTGAAGTGCGGGACATTTTTGATCTTCGATATTAAGAGCTATTGCAAACTCCCCGCTTTCCTTTATCCTTAATGAGTCTGTCTATTTACCTTCATAACGAGAGTTAAAAATGACTATGGAAGCACAGAAAAATCATTTCGATGCGATCGTAATCGGTAGTGGTCCCGGTGGCGAGGGGGCGGCGATCAAGCTGGCCAAGTCGGGCAAGTCTGTTGCCATTGTCGAGAATCATCTGCTGGTTGGTGGCGGTTGCACACACCTGGGGACCATCCCGAGTAAGAGTTTTATTCATGTGGTGCAGAAATACGCCGATGAAAAGAAAAACCGTCTTTTTGATCGCGGTCGCCATCCCGGCCGTGTGACCTGTGATGATCTGATGACTGCAATGCAGAATGTGGTTGATAACCAGGTGCGCGATCGTGAGGATTTTTACGAGCGCAACGACATTACAATCATCGCAGGGCAGGCACGTTTTATCGATCCGCATAACATTGAAATCTCTGATCTGGCCGGGAACATGCGCAACTGTTCGGCCGATTATTTTGTCATCGCGAGCGGTTCCCACCCTTATCACCCCGAAGATGTGCCTTTCGATGGCAACCGCGTGATGGACAGCGACACGATTCTGCAGATGAAGGAACTTCCTGCCACCCTGACAGTTTATGGTGCCGGAGTGATCGGTTGTGAGTATGCTTCGGCGTTTAAGAATATCGGGGTCAAGGTCAATCTGGTCAACACCCGCGAACGTCTGCTTGAGTACCTTGATGACGAGATCAGCAGCGCTTTGAGCTATCACATGCGTGATGAGCAGGGGGTGATGATTCGTCAGAACGAAGAATACGAGCGGGTTGAAGTTAATGATCATGGTGTTGTCCTGCATTTGAAAACCGGCAAGGTGATTAAGTCGGACATGTTGTTGTGGGCCAACGGTCGCACCGGAAATTCTGAAGGGCTGGGTCTCGAAACGCTGGGGATTGAGCCTGATCATCGTGGCAATATCAAAGTCAATGAGGCCTACCAGAGCGCTCAGCCGCATATCTACGCGGTGGGTGATATCGTTGGCTTCCCCAATCTGGCCAGCGCAGCCTACGACCAGGGGCGCTTCGCAGGGACGCATATCGCCGAAGGCTCTTGCGATGAGCGTCTGGTCAGGGATATCCCGACCGGTATTTACACGCTGCCGGAGATCAGCTGCCTCGGTGGTACGGAGCGCGAGTTGACCGAGCAGAGAGTTCCCTACGAGGTGGGCCGTTCCTTCTTCCGTAACCTGGCCCGTGGTCAGATCACCTCGCATAAAGCCGGCATGCTCAAAATACTTTTCCATCGCGAGACCCTGGAGATTCTTGGTATCCACTGTTTCGGTCACAATGCTACGGAGATTCTGCATATCGGCCAGGCGATCATGGCCCAGCCGGCACCCAATAACAGCATCAAGTATTTCATCAATACGACCTTTAATTATCCAACCATGGCTGAAGCTTATCGGGTTGCCGCGCTGAACGGATACAACAGATTGTAAAGCTATAAGCCTTAAGCTGTAAGCTCTAGGGTTAAAACTTATAGCCCTAAAGCTTACAGCCTTACAGCTTGTCCCTTGCCTTTTTCCTCTTCTTTGCATAGTATCTGCGAGCACATTTCAGGGTCACACCAGTCACCGATTCCGGTCATCATCCGGCCCGATTCTTCCAGGGAGACAACTTGATGTCCCATTCCTATCCAGTCGCTTTTTGCGGCGGGGATATTTCTGTCGATAGATTGCCGAACAGGCTTCAATTATGAGTTTGGATTCTCTAAATCCTCAGCAGCTTGAAGCTGTTTTACATACGGAGGGGCCGCTTCTTCTGCTGGCCGGTGCCGGCTCCGGCAAGACCAATGTGGTCACGCACAGGGTGGCTCACCTGGTCGGGTCGAAGTGTATTGATCCGGAGCGTGTTCTGGCGGTGACTTTTACCAACAAGGCTGCCAAGGAGATGAGGGAGCGTGTTGCCGGTCTGGCGGGGAAAACCAAGACGGAGCGGATCCAGATCTCGACCTTTCATTCACTCTGCTGTCGCATCTTGCGTGAAGATATCGAACATCTGGGCTACAAGCGCAATTTCAGTATTTATGGTGCTTCTGATCAGCAGCGTCTGATCAGGGACTTGATGAACGACATCAAGGCTGATCACGGTCTTAAGCCCGACGCCATTCTCTGGAAAATTTCCGACGCCAAGAACAGTCTGCTGCCACCGGAGAAGTTTGGACCATTCATGCGCGGTGATGTGATTGGCGAGATGGCGCAGAAGGTTTATCCCGAGTACCAGAAAAGCTTGAAAAGTTACAATGCGGTTGATTTTGATGACCTGATCATGCTGGTGGTGCGGCTCTTTGACGAGTTCCCCGAGGTTCAGGAACGCTACCAGGACCGTTTCCAGTACATCATGGTTGATGAGTATCAGGATACCAACACCGCCCAGTTTACCCTGATGCAGAGGCTCGCCGGCAAGTGGAACAACTTTTGCGTGGTCGGGGACGATGACCAGTCGATCTATGGCTGGCGCGGCGCTGATCCGGGCAATATCCTCGATTTTGAAAAGAACTTTGCCGGGGCTCACGTCATCAAAATGGAGCAGAATTATCGCTCTACGGCCAATATCCTCAACGCTGCCAACAAGGTGATTAAACACAACCGGAAGCGCAAAGAGAAAGCGCTCTGGACGGCGGGTGCCGAGGGTGAAAAGATCGGTGTGGTCAAGTGTCTCGACGCCGAGGATGAAACCAGGGCGGTGATTGAGCGGATCAATCATAATGTGCGCACAAAGAAGATGGCTTATAAGTCTCATGCTATTCTGATGCGCACCAATGCCCAGACCATGGTCTTCGAACAGGAACTGCGCTTTGCCGAAATCCCTTACGTGTTGATCGGCGGACAGCAATTTTTCGATCGCAAGGAAGTCAAGGACGCTATCGCTTACCTGCGCTTTATGGTCAACCCCTACGATGAAGTCAATCTCTTGCGCATCCTCAATTATCCGCGTCGCGGCATCGGTCGCACCACCGCCGACCTTTTGATTCGCACCTCGGTCTGCAGTAAAGACTCACTCTGGCAAGTGATTCGCAGGGCGCGCATGATCGACGGTATTAATGCCAAGGCCGCGGACGCCCTGGAGAAGTTTGCCTCTCTGATCGAGGAGCACAAACGCTGGTTTCGCGGCGGCGGCCGGCTTGCCTCTACAGCAAAGGACCTCTTCGCTGCTATCGGTCTCGAAGAGGAACTGCGGCGAGACCCGGACTCACGTGAAAAGATTGAGCGGCGCATCGAAAATGTCCAGGAATTGGTCAACGCCCTTGCCAGCTATGAAGAGCGTGATGGCAAGCCGACCTTGTCCGGTTTTCTCGAAAAGATCGCATTGCTCGATCGCGACGAACCGGGAACAGACAGCAAAGAGAAGAAGTTGGCCCAGGATGCCGTGGTCTTGATGAGCCTGCATTCGAGCAAAGGGCTGGAGTTCCCCCATGTGTTTCTGCCCGGTTTCGAAGAAGGCTTTTTGCCGCACAAAAAAACCGTCTCCGAAGGCGTTGACGTCGATGAAGAGCGCCGCCTCTGTTATGTGGGCATCACCCGAGCCCGGGAGAAGCTGACCATCCTGCACGCCGATGCGCGCAAAAAATACGGCAAGGACGAGCCCCGTGAACTCAGCCGTTTCCTGGCCGAAATCCCTGAAGAGCTGCGTCAGGAAGAAGCCAGGGCCGGGTTCCACCTTGTCGATGGAGATGAAGAGCTGAGCATGTCGGATATGCTTGCCAAGTTGATGGGAGAAGAGGCAGAATAAACGCCTTGGCTTTAAGCTTTAGGCTGAAAGCTATAAGGAAAAGCAGAGACTTAAAGTTTATCGTTGCATGAATGAGGGGAGATCTTATGATTATGACCAATGTCGGCACTGTGCCGGGGAAGAAGATCGTTGAGCATTTCGGTATCGTGCAGGGCAGTACCGTACGCGCCAAGCATTTCGGCCGGGACATGATGGCCGGTTTGAAGAACCTGGTCGGTGGTGAACTGAAAGGTTACACCGAGCTGCTCCAGGAATCGCGGCAGGAGGCGATGGACCGCATGTCCGAGCAGGCCCGCTTGATGGGAGCTAACGCGGTCGTCAATATCCGGTTCGCTACGTCCTCGGTTGCCCAGGGTGCTGCCGAGCTCTTCGCCTACGGCACCGCAGTGCGGGTCGAGTAGAGGTCAACGATGCTGGAAGTCATTCTCGGCAACCTTGACCTCTTTCTCTTTCTGCTCCTGATGGTGCTCGGCTATACCTGTGGCACGATTGCCGAGAAGCGTCATTATAAATCGATCATCAAGCGTGAAAAAGAGCTGATCAAGTTGATGCTGGTTAACGCCGAAGGCCGTTTTGCTGATGGTGCAGTCCACGAGTCGTTCCTGGTGAGTGGCAGCATGGTGGTCTCCAACGACTACTTCAAACGGCTGCTGGCGATTCTGCGTAACTTCTTTGGTGGGCGGGTCACAGCTTATGAATCCCTGATCGATCGTGCCCGTCGTGAAGCAATCCTGCGCATGAAGGAAGAAGCAAAGTCCAAGGGCGCACATATGATCGTCAACCTGCGTCTCGAGACGTCGACGATCGGTCGTTCTGCGAACAAGAAGAACAGTGTTGGCAGTATCGAAGCACTCGCCTATGGTACCGCAGTGGTCATGAACCGGCCGTGAAATTCACCCCGAAATATATTGACGAGAACGTTAACGTCTCGAAAACCCATCCTCTGGCTGAACTGGCCTGGCTGGTCGGCGGCATGCTGCTGCTGGCCCTGGTCTTTTACCTGGTCCTCGGCGTTACCGCCGATCTGGCTGTAGCAAAAATTCCGATTAAGGCAGAAGTCTGGCTCGGTGAGCATTTCGTCGATTCCTTTGAGGCCAACGAGGATGAGGCATTGCAGCGTCGTTTGCAAACACTGCTTGATGACCTGCCCGCAGAGTCGCCTTTGCACCAGTACACCTTCACAGTGCAGTTGGTGAAAAACGAGGAGGTTAACGCTCTGGCTCTGCCCGGTGGCCATATCGTGGTTTTCTCCGGCCTGGTGGAACAGGCTGAGTCGGAAAATGAGCTGGCCATGGTGTTGGCTCACGAGTTGGGCCACTTTGCCCATCGCGATCACCTCAAACGCCTGGGGCGTGGTCTTGGTCTGACCGTTGCGGCCATGTTGGTGTTTGGCGAAGACAGCGCAATCAGTCGCCTGGTGAGCAACCTGTTCCTGGTCACCGAAAGCAGCTATTCGCGCCAGCAGGAAGCAGACGCAGACCGCTTCGGTCTGGAGCTGTTGGTGAACAGCTATGGACACGCCGGAGGCGCAATTGATTTCTTCGCCCGGGTGGGCAAAAAGGCTGGTCGCCGCGCTCCTTACTTGCTGGCTTCACACCCGCATCCGGATGCCCGGATTGAAACCTTGCAAAGTCTGATTGGTGAAAAGGGTTACCCTGTTGAAAGGATCACACCGCTTGGGGACGACCTGTTGGGTGACGCTGGGCCTGAACAAGAACCTGCTGTACAGGAATCAGAGACTGCGGTTGATAAGCAGTAATGGTAAAGCCAGTTATTTAAAGGTCGTATAGCTCTCCCCCCAAAAAAGGCAAAAAATTTAAGTAATCAATTAACGCAAAGGCGCGGAGACGCAAAGAGTCGGGTCTATGATTGAGACGTTTATCTGAAGTTCTGAGAGTTTTTCCTCTGCGTTCTTTGCGACTCTGCGTTAAACTTTTTTGATTGTGGAAGCGTCCTTTTTAAAGTTGAAATCGCCGCTCGATCTGGCAAAGTGTGAATACCATGAATGAATTTATA
>NODE-224-length-20474-cov-7.76341_pt1 | contig 20474 bp, 21 predicted proteins | sample MGYA00139097_ERZ477577 | MGnify/ENA metagenome assembly ERZ477577
TCCAAGTAGACAGTCTGCCTCCACGTTCACCATGATCAGATGTTTGCCAGATTCTATGGCCTGAAGAGCATGGTACGTTCCAACCTCTGGATTACCGGTGAGCTCTATGATCACATCACAATCAGACTTAATGAGTTCCATTGCATCTTCGGTAATCGAAATTTTGCCAGTAGCAGCAGTATCATTGATGTTGCCCGCTGAATCGGCGATCTTTGCACTCTCTCTGCCCCAGCCGGTAATATCCAGCGAACTGAACGCTCTTTCCGTATCAAGCTCTGCAATACCAACGATCTGCATGCCTGGCGTTAAACGGGCCTGTGAAAGAAACATCGAGCTGAATTTTCCCGCGCCAATGACTCCTACCTTTACAGGATTGTTTTCCTGGGCCCGTTTCTTTAGCTGAGTAAAAAAGTTCATGACATTACCTCTTTAATAGTGATAGGGAACTGATGAAAGAATCACCTCACTCACTCCATGACACCGGAAATAAACTGGTCTTGAGCAATAATCGCGTCCAGTAATTCTGAAACATCCTTAACAAACCGGGGGCAGACTGTCGTAAAAAGTTTCTGCTCTTTTGCAAACTGGCTTCCCGCTGCTGTTGAGATATCGCACCCGAGCAGATCTCTGCAGTCTGTGGTGCCATTTCTTTCCTCAAACTTTCTGGTAAATTCGACGACAGCGTTATATACGTCCTTGCGACCATGCGATCTAGCGCTTTCTTCAGTACCAAATTTCAAGCCAAGAACCATATAGGCCCCGGTAACTGCTCCACAGGTTTTGCCCATTTGCATCCCGGCACCAAAACCAGAAGCTATTTTTAATGCACTCGTCTGGTCAAGATCAAACAATTCACTATATTGGCTGAGAACAGCCTGGGAACAGGCGTTCCCTTCAAGAAACCTTTTTACCGCATCAGAATCAGTACTCATAGTTCCGTTTCATGCTCCAAAATATTCGATTGATTACGCTATACAACCCACTTTTCCCGTCTGAGCTTTCTCTCTTAAACATATCGAGTTTACCCCATATGCGAGGGTAATTCATACAAGTTTGATTCTAGACCCCTTATGATTGTCTGAACGTGCCAGGTTGCTTTCAAGAGACTTTAAAAACTTATTAAAAACCCGCTGGCAGATTCCCACGGGATCAAAGACCTGGAGTGGCTTATGGACGGAGACGGTAACTGACGTTTCATTTTCTTTTTCCTGTTCCAGATGGGCTGCGATTAAGGTATTTCCTGTTAAGGTCCAGAAACTCTGTTTCCAATCAATATACCCGTTTGTCGCGTCGGAATGATTCGTCTTCCAACTGATAATCTCATCACCACTTTTACGAATAAGCTCGAAACTCTCATGAAAAGAGAGTGGAATTTTAATTTGAAACGTCTTTATCATCAGTTCATCACGTCATTTTAGAATGATACGATCGATATTGACATCAATTGACCTGTTCGGTGATATGATTTCTCAATTGAAAGCTCGGAAAGAAAGCCCCTGAAGAGAAGTGTGATCAATTGCGGTGTGGCTGTGCCCATCACGTTCCTGACATTCTGATAAAGCAACGGGAAATTGACAGACATAACAAATGAGCCCGCCTTTATCTCTTATGTCAGGGACACATCCACCTTCAACTGGTCTCCAATCCTGGCCAGCCCATCCTCCAGATCCTGGAGCGAGTAATCGGGGGGAATCTCCACCCTGATTGTCATCTCATAGAGTAACGCGCCACTCTGTGGGGAAAGCGTTATTTCTGAGCTTAAGGTTCTTATGTTGATATTGGAATCTGCCAGAAACCTGCTCACTTTATAGACAATACCTGCCTGGTCGAGCCCTTCAACCGATATGGTTTTAACAGCACCTCCTGATTGAGGCTCGGCTGCCTCGCCTGTTACAGGACGGATGTATGCGGTTATATTTTTCTCCCGTTCAAGCCTGCGACACTCGATGGAGAGTTTTTCCACCACCTCTTCTTCTTCAGCAGAGGATGGGGCTGATAACAAGAGTAAGATGGCGAACTCCCCTGCCAGATAGGTCATTGAGGAGTCTTCCATGTTATAGCCATTTTCAAATATAACCTGGGAGATATCTGCCACAATACCAGGCCTGTCTTTGCTAAATGCAGTTAATAGAAATTTTTTTGACATGATTCTCCTTTGTAGATGCTGTAATTTTACTCTGACAATCGTTCCCTGGCCCCAGTCGAACGCACAACCTCCTGATACAGCGTGCCGGCTTCAAATGAGCTGCGCACCGTTGGACTGCTTGCCACCCCTTTAAATCCAAGGGTAAGGGCATTTTCTTTCAATTGCTCAAACTCCTCGGGAGCAACAAATCGCTCCACAGGCAGGTGATTTTTTGACGGTTGAAGATATTGGCCGATGGTGAGTATATCGCAGCCATGTTCCAGAAGATCGGCCATCGTCGATCGCATCTCATCGGTGGTTTCACCAAGCCCCACCATCAGGCCACTCTTTGTCGGAATATCAGGACAAATCTCCTTGGATTTTCTCAGCAACAGAAGAGAGCGTTCGTAGATAGCCTCAGGGCGAACCTTCGAATATAATCGCGGTACCGTCTCCAGGTTATGATTGAGAACCTCGGGCTCAGCAGCAAGTATATCTGCCAATGCCTCCCAGTTACCCTGCAGATCCGGAATGAGGATTTCAATACAAGCACCGGGAGCCTGGCGATGAATTTCCCGGATCGTTTCTGCAAAATGAGACGCTCCTCCATCTGCCAGGTCATCTCTTGTCACTGAAGTAATAACGGCAAACTTCAGTTTCAGTGAGGCAACCGCCTCAGCAACTCTGCCTGGTTCGCCGGCATCGGGCATGGTCAGCGGCTTGTGGGAAACAGCGCAAAATCCACAATTCCTGGTGCATCGATCGCCAAGAATCATGAACGTTGCGGTTCCCTTGGAAAAGCACTCAAACTGATTAGGACATTGTGCTTCCTGGCATACCGTAGACAGGCTATTGTTTTTAATAAGTTTTTTCATGCGGCCATATTCGGGACCGCTGGGCAGGCTGCGTTTCAACCATGCTGGTTTACGAACCCTGATATCATCTTTATCGACAATTTTCATACTGCTTCACCAGTGATAAGAGTAGAAGGTGCAGGGACAAGCTTTCTTTCAAATACCCTTCCCAGATGAGAGATAATTGAATCCTTAACTTCATGAAATAAAATGGTGCAACCGGTCTCCTTAGCCAATGAGGTTACGCCGACCCCGGCGAGGCCGCATGGCTGAATCCAGCCAAAATGTTCAAAGTCAAGCGTCACATTAAGGGCAAGTCCGTGAAAAGTAACACCATGCCTCACCCGAATTCCTATGGAACCAATCTTGTTGTTGCCGACCCATATTCCCCTGTTTCTCTGGTCCCGATTGGCAGTGACACCAAAATCATCCGCACAGGATATCATCACATCTTCGAGCAGGTCGACGTAATCCTTGATGGACAATTTCGATTCCCGCAGGTGAATAATCGGGTAAACCACCAGTTGCCCGGGCCCATGATAGGTTATATCCCCTCCCCGTTCGGTCTGCACAATCCCCACACCCTGATCTCTGATATACTCCTGGCTGACGGTAAGACTATCCAAGCCACCCCTTTTTCCAAGGGTAAAGACAGGTGGGTGCTCGGTTACGATAAAGATATCGGGTCGCCCCTCTTCAAGAAGACGGTAATTAACGCACGCCAGCTGAAACTGGTGTGCGTCATGATAATCAACCTTTCCGATGTCAAAAAGGTAGCCATTCATCACAGCCCATCCGGTATTATCCGCAGAGGCATGGCTTCCGTGCTGCCTGGGTTTCATCAAGTCGCTTGACTTTAAAGCGCTGCGGAGCATTTCTCAGTAGCTCAGGCGTCGTCTCGGCTTCCCTGACGATCTCCTTCACGACCTCGACAAAGGTATCCAGCTCTTCAAGACTTTCCGTCTCTGTCGGCTCGATCATGATTGCCCCCGGTACGACAAGAGGAAAATAGATGGTCGGTGGATGATAACCGGTGTCCATCAGCCGTTTTGCAATATCCAGTGTCGTAACCTTGAACTCCAGCTGCTTTTTATCGGAAAATACCACCTCATGCATACATGGCCTGTCATAGGCCAAATGCAGGTGCCCTTTGAGTTTCACCTTGATATAACTGGCATTAAGCACTGCGTATTGGGTGGCCTTCTTCAGGTTCTCCGCCCCCATGGTCAGGATATAACACAGAGCCCTGACCAGCACCCCGTAGTTACCATGAAAACAGTGCATGCGGCCGACAGATTCAGGCCGATCAGACTCCAGCCTGTACATCTCACCATCGAACTCGACTCTTGGAGCAGGAAGAAATTTTGCCAGTTCCTCAATAACACATACCGGTCCAGCACCAGGGCCACCGCCACCATGGGGAGTGGAGAAAGTTTTATGGAGATTGAGATGGAGAACATCGACTCCGCATTTCTTCATATCGGCAATGCCCATGACCGCGTTCATGTTGGCACCATCACCATAAACAAGTCCACCCTTGTCATGCACTATTTCGGCAATCTCCCTGATATTCTGTTCAAAGAGCCCAAGGGTGTTGGGATTAGTAATCATGATACCGGCAGTCTCATCATCCATCAGCTCGCGAATCTGCTCGACATTGAGGATTCCCCGATCCCCCGATTTAATTGGTATTGGTTTGTAACCACAGAGAGCTGCGCTGGCCGGATTAGTACCGTGCGCCGTATCTGGCATCAGGATTTTAGTCCGCTTTTTCCCTTTGCTCCGGTGATACGCTTCGAAAATGAGCATTCCGGCAAGCTCGCCATGTGCGCCTGCCGCCGGTTGTACAGAAACGACATCAAGACCGGTGATCTCCGCAAGGTAGTTCTGAAGCTCGTAGATAATCCTCAGGGTTCCCTGGCAGTACTCATCGTCGAGCATTGGGTGGGCCGCGGTAATCTCTACCGCACCGGCATGTTTTTCATTGATCTTCGGATTGTACTTCATGGTACATGAGCCAAGAGGATACATCCCGGTATCAATACCAAAATTCCACTGTGACAGCCGGGTATAGTGACGAACGACCTCAACCTCGCTGAGATCGGGAAAATCTGGCCCTTCCCCACAGAGATTTTCGTTTATCGATGAGACGGGTACGTCACTTTCAGGGATGCTCATACCGTTTCGCCCCTTTTTTCCTCTCTCCCAGAGAAGGGGCTCATCCATAATCAAGCCGCTTTTTCCTGGTGCATTTTTCATTTTTTCACCTCACTAATTACGATATCCAGGACCTCTTTTGGCACTGTTTCTGTGACACAAAACAGATAACGGTTTTCAAAACCGGGGTAGAATCTACCAAGGTTGAGTCCGGCGACGATTCCCTTCTCCATGAGCTTTTTCTGGACCAGGCTGAAATCATTGCTGAACTCGACCACGAATTCGTTGAATGTTTGAGCTGAAAAGCAGCCTTTCGCTCCCGCTTCCAGCAACCCCTTTTTGAGGTACTCTGTCTTGTCGTAATTAAGCCGCGCCATTTTACGCAACCCTGTTCCACCAAGTGACGCCATATACATAGATGCCGTGAGCGTACAGATTCCCTGGTTGGAACATATATTGGATGTCGCCTTTTCTCGCCGTATATGCTGTTCCCGTGTGGAAAGGGTCAAAACAAAACCTCGCTTGCCGTCAAGGTCTTTGGTCTCTCCGACAAGGCGTCCGGGCATACTGCGGACAAATTTTTCACGACATCCAAACATTCCCAGGCCGGGACCTCCAAAGGAAATGGGCATCCCAAAACTTTGCCCCTCACCGCAGACAATGTCGGCACCACAGCTACCGGGGCTCTTGAAAAGACCAAACGACATCGGCTCGGAAAAACAGGCGACACAAAGTGCTCCAATATTATGGATAGCAGTTACAGCAGCATCCATATCCTCAACGACCCCGAAGAAATTTGGAGACTGCAAGGCGACGGCTGCGAGATCATCTTCATCAGCAAGAGAAGACAGGTCTGTGCTGCCATCATCAAGAAAAGGCAGTTCAACAACCTCAAAATCGGTCGGTAAAAAGTATGTTGACACCACTTCACGAAAATGAGGATGAATGGCAGTTGATACAGCAACCCGTTTTTTCTTTCTTCCAATTCTCAGCCCCATCAGCAGTGCCTCTGCAAGACCGGAAGCCCCATCATACATTGACGCATTGGCCACATCCACGCCCAGAAGCCGTGCCGTCAGGGTTTGGTACTCGAAAAGCCCCTGCAGGGTCCCCTGTGCCATCTCCGGCTGATAGGGTGTGTAGGCAGTCAAAAATTCAGAGCGCCCCATAATATTGGGGATTGTTGCTGGGATATGATGCTGGTAGCGACCGGCACCGATAAGTACGGTGTGATCTGGAGTAACTTCCATCATCGACCGGATCTCACTCATATACGTATTCAGACTCCATTCGGTTTTAGGCTCCGGCAGGTCCATTTTTTTGTCATAACGACACGATTCGGGAACTGTCTCAAACAACTCGTCAAAATCTTTTACCCCGATTGTGTCGAACATCGTTTGAATATCTGATTCGGTATGTGGCAAGTAACGCATGCTGTCCTCACTTGTAAAATTTACATCCACCCGGAAAACTAGTCTCCTTTCAGGATTTCCAGGTAGGCATCACGGTCGAGAAGCGATTCGAAATCATTGATCTCATTTGGTTTCACTTCGATTATCCAGCCCTTGTAGGGATCCTGGTTCACCAACTCTGGAGCATCCTCCAGTTCATTATTTACGGCAACAATTTCCCCACCAACAGGAATATAGAGTTCAGATACAGCTTTGACCGACTCCAATGTTCCAAACTCATCACCGGTTTCAAAAGAATCCCCAACCTCTGGCAACTCAACAAAAACAATATCACCAAGCTGATCCTGTGCATAATCGCTGATTCCGACCTTGATCGTATCCCCGGTAACCTTTGCCCACTCATGATCATCGCTGTATCGAACATCTGTCGGTAAGTTCAGTTCATTAATTTCTTTCATTTTTTCTTCCCCTTTTTTTATAGCATTTCTTTTATGGGCCAACGGGCTGTTCTGTCTGGCCTGACATCTTCACGGATTTCTACTTTAATTTTTCGTTTGCCGTCTGTCAGCACAACAATATCGCCTGGATCAAAGCTGCGATTAACCTTGATAAAACCGCAAGAGAGGCCTCGTGGGACAAAATCTTCGGGTTTACCGTCACGGGGAGCAGCACTGACTATTTCTTCACCGACACGACCAATTGCCATATCCGTGGCGCATGTCAGTATCACGCCAACGTTCGTCGCCCCTCCATCCGTGACATATGATTTATCGGAAACCACCATCTTGCGAGGATCGAAACCTGCAAACGGCAGCGTATGATCGCTTGAGGCGAGTGACATAAGAGCTTTGGAACCGATAAATTCCTTGGTAAAGGTGCCATCTTCACCTTTGTCGGCGAGAGCAAATGGCCATGGATTATTTGCAAATGGCCAGTCTCCGATATCCTGATGAGAAAGAGGCAGTACCGCACCAGCCCGCAAGGAATCCCGGGCAGCCAGCCCGCATGGCTGCAATAAGTAGTCTTCACCAGCATCAAGCAGCATCTTCCATACCGATACCAGTTTTTCCGGGCTGACAAATATCTCGAAGCCGAACTCACCGGTATACCCCGTACGCGACAACATGATTGGAGTATCATCAGTGAGCAATACAGTTTGAGCAATATCAAGGCTCTTATCGTACCATCCTTTAAAAGAGAAGTATGGAAATCTGCTGAAGACCTGATCAGAATCTTTGAGGACCCTGGTCAATATCTTTGCCGAGTTTCTCCCCTGAATATCTATTTTACCAACCGTATCTGTTAAATCAGTGATCTCAGCTGCCAGCGTTTCCTTGTATTTTGCAAGATATTCTGCGACTCCTTTCCCCATCCCGGCATTGACAACAACCATATAGAAACGCTCTGCAACCTGGGAAACAATGGAATCATCAAGAACATGCCCTTCCGGTGTGAGAAAAAGACCGTAGGCTGATCTGCCTATGGTCAGCGGCCCTTTCTTCAGACCAAGGCAATGCTCCAGATCCTTGGAGAAACAGTTCTGCAGCAATACTCTGGCCCCATCTCCTTCAACAGTTACTACCGCCATGTGGCTGGTATCGAAGAGACCTGCTGAGTTAATAACCGCCAGATGCTCCCCCTTTGCACCCTGCGGGTACCAGAGTGGCATGTCATAGGCACCGAAAGCTGCCATATTCGCACCATTTTCAACATGCCATTGATGCAGAAGGGTAGATTTAATTTCCGCACTCATATCGATAGCCTCCCTGAGATGATCTTAAAAGACATCTGTTTCAGTTAACTAAAGGTAATTTAAGATTGAAACTTTTATACACAACAAAGGTTTCCACCGAACGAACCTCATCTATCCTGGAAACCTCATCGGTGTAAAACTCGAGAATACCAAACTCCTTTGTCAGCATAACCATGAGGATGAGGTCAAAACGACCGGTTACCACGCAAACCGAGGTAACCCCTCGAAGTCTGCTGAACTCCTCACCTTTGCCAATAAGGTTCATACTCTTGAGTTTTATGCCGACCATAACGACATATTTTTCTGGAATAGCTTCGGGATCGACAAGCCCGGAAATTTCGAGAACGCCTTCATCTCGAAGTTTTTTGACTCTTGCTCGAACAGTTCCTTCGGCAAGCTGTAATTCATCTGCAATCTTTTTAAACGAGACCCGGCCATCCTTCAGATGATTGATTATGGCCATATTAATTCCATCAATATCCAAGGCACCCTCCTGCTTTGTTCATTTCGTAAATAATGTACGATATAGTGCCGATATTGTCAACTAAAGTGTGTTTTTTTATCGTATTCGACAATTATCGGCTCATCAGGATTGCTTTTCATGTAACAATTCTAAGCACTTCTAACCCAATGATGCATCAGTTTGTGCTTGCGCAACAAGGCTATTAAAATTACATTAGTAATACTTGGGGTCAAACCAGGCCGGTATATCACCGCAATTCGTGAAGTTCAGATGGGCACCTCCGTCAACAACCGTGCCGAGACGATCCATGCTCATCCAGTGTTTGCGGAACTGAATCTGGGGACACTCGTTCAGGCACCTGATACACCGCACCTCGGTAAGACCTTATCGGTAAACGTTAATACTCTATTCAAAAATTCACAGGAGGTGTGCCATTTAAATCATTCTCATTGAACCTGCAGAGCAGCATTTAAGCATGTACGTGACATTCCGGTTGCAGTCCAGGAGATATGACTGGAAGGTTATGTTAACAACTAAACAGGAGGCAATATGGAAACTTTGGATGCAATTGTCGGAAAAGTAGGTGCCTTTGCATGGGGCCCTCCCATGTTAATTCTGCTTGTCGGGACAGGTTTCTGGCTGACATTTTCTCTACGCGGACTTCAATTCACCAAGCTCGGTCATGCACTATACCTTGCTCTGATAAAACGGAAGGAAGATGGTGATGAACCTGGTGATATTACCCATTTTCAGGCATTGATGACGGCCCTGTCTGCGACCGTAGGTACCGGTAATATCGCTGGTGTGGCAACTGCCATTGCAGTGGGTGGCCCCGGCGCCCTTTTCTGGATGTGGATAACCGGTCTGGTCGGCATGGCAACCAAGTACGCTGAAGCGGTGCTCGCTGTGAAATATCGGGTGGTCGATGAGAACGGTGAAATGAGCGGTGGCCCCATGTATTACATTTCCAAGGGCCTGAAGCTGCCCTGGCTTGGGGTAGTTTTTGCCATATTTGCCTCAATTGCCGCATTCGGCATCGGCAACATGGTTCAGTCAAATTCAGTGGCGGATGCTGTTGAAGCGACCTTTCACATTCCCAACTGGATCACCGGTGTTGTACTGATGATTTGTACCGCTGCTGTTGTCCTTGGTGGTATTAAAAGTATCGGGCGGGTTACCAGTATACTCGTGCCAATAATGATTGTTTTCTATATGGCAGCCGCACTTTATATCATCCTGATCAATATTTCAGGCGTACCAGGTGCGCTTGTATTTATTGTCAAACAGGCTTTCAACCCTACCGCTGCAGCCGGAGGTTTTGCAGGTGCCACCGTAATGCTCGCCATACGGATGGGCGTTGCCCGAGGGGTTTTCTCCAACGAATCCGGACTGGGATCAGCCCCTATTGCAGCAGCCGCTGCTCAAACCAAACACCCTGTCACCCAAGCCCTGGTTTCCATGACCCAGACATTTATCGACACGCTTATCGTCTGTACAATGACAGGCCTGGTGCTGATTCTGACCGGTGCCTGGTCAAGCGGTGAAACAGGTGCCGAACTTACAACAATCGCTTTTCAGTCGGCAATGCCGGGAGGAGCGCTCATTGTTACCGTGGGTATTGTTCTTTTTGCCTACTCGACGATGCTCGGCTGGTGCTATTACGGTGAGAAATCCATTGAATATCTTTTCGGTGTCAAAAGCATACTTCCTTATCGGATAGTTTTCATCATACTGATCGGGGTTGGAGCAGTCGCAAAATTAAGCCTCGTATGGAATATTTCCGACACCCTCAACGGCCTGATGGCAATTCCCAATCTGATCGGCCTCCTTATGCTCACACCGGTCGTCGTTTCCGAAACCAAACGATATTTCAGCAAGTAACAGCAACTCAAGCGTGCAGGGTCAAACCCTGCACGCTTGATCTTTCCTCAGTCTTGGTACGTTCGTAACACGAACTGTCTGGGAGCTCTGTTATGGAATAAATATTGCAACCAATTGTCGAGATAGTGACAGTCAAGGTGATCTACCCAGCTGCAAACGGCAAACTGAACGGTTGATAATATAATAATAACGAAATGTTGAAGAGAACATAATCACGTGAGATGTGGATCTGCTGCTTTCGTCTTTAGTGCATTTTTTTATATTATTTACTCCTCCAGGTTTAATTTTTTTTACTTTGGCCGCGTGCATAACACGCAGCAGCATTCTGTGTGCTCATGCACAAAATAAAACCCGAACTGTTTACTGTCTTGTATGATTTGTGATTGCAGACAGTTACAAGAATTATCAGCAAAGAGACTATAATAAAATGGTAACAAAAATTCATATTAGGTAAAGAGGAAAAGCCCATGAAAACCATTAAAGGTATCGGCATCTTTGGTTTACTGTTCCTGCTTTATGCTAGTGCCTTGAAAATTACCACCGTTGTCCTTGCTGCAATTCCCGATGGAGCATTGGAATTTTGCTACGACAGTATCGTTAGTGGCTCAGGAAAACCGTTCTATATCGCAGTACTGGTAATCCAGGTGGGCTTCCTTGTGGCAATTTTTGGTCGCCTGATGTGGAAACAATATAAACTCCGTGACACAATTCAGACTCAACATGTTGAGCCTGAGAATGATCAGACCCCAATCCTGTGGACATTCCGTTAAGTCATTTTACAAACAAAACAGCTGGTGAATATTGTTCTATCTCCTACGGAATAACGAGGACTGATAGGGGACCAAATTGATATTTTTTACTGTCCTGTTTGTCATCACTTCTTTTCCAATAGATTTTCAAACTGATCCAGAATGCGCTCCATCATGATATTACTGTTTACCAGGTAATTACTTTTTTGAATAATCTCTTCCGCTTTCTGCACCCACTTACCATCAACAAGTTCGCCACGGCAATTATCAATAATATCTGATAGTCCTGCTGAGGTCATTTCCAGGTGATACTGCAAACCTAAAATTCGATCATTAACAATAAATGCCTGATTACGACATGCATCACTTGATCCGAGAAGCCTGCCGCCGGAAGGTATATCAAAGGTATCTCCATGCCAGTGAAAAACCGGCATGTCGCTGTGAAAAGCATTATTGAAAGAGGGTGGAGACGTCTCCAGCGGTCTGACAGGAAACCAGCCGATCTCTTTTTCCCGGTTTGTGTACACGCTTGCTCCCAGGACCGTGGCAAGTAATTGTGCTCCGAGACATATTCCTAAAATCGCACACCCCCTATCAATCAGACAAGAAATAAAATTCTTTTCTCCTGCCAGCCATGGGAACGTATCCTCGTCGTGCACCCCCATCGGGCCACCCATGATGATTAACATTCTGACATCATCAGGGTTTGGCAGTGCATCTTCTGCCCAGAGTCTGGTAGCGATTAGGTTGTGGCTCTTTTTTTCGGCCCAGGTGCGAATAGAGCCAAGACCTTCAAAAGGAACATGTTGTAACCAGTGAATATCCATGAGAGATTCTGGCCGAGGAATAGATTGGTGCGATCAGTTTGATGAGTATCTATTAACGAAAGGGCGGCGCATAGAGAATTCCTCCCTTATTCCACAGGGCATTCAGCCCGCGATCTATTTTCAATGGAGACTCTCGACCGACATTTCTCTCGAAAACTTCACCATAATTTCCAACCTGCTTAATAACCTGGTATGCCCAGTCATCATTCAGGCCCAATCCTTTGCCTTTTAGACCCTCCATTCCAAGCAACCGGAGGACTTTCGGATTTGTACTCTTTTTCATTTCATCAACATTTGCAGTCGACACTCCATTCTCCTCACCATTGATCATCGCAAACAGTGTCCATTTGACGATGTTAAACCAGGCATCATCTCCTTGCCGAACGACAGGTCCCAGTGGTTCCTTAGAAATGACTTCGGGCAGGACTACGGCATTTTCCGGATTTTCCAGCTTAATGCGAAGTGCATAAAGCTGTGATTGATCACTTGTTAAAACATCACAGCGTCCGGCCTTAAATGCCCTCACCGTCTGATCTGAAGTATCAAAAGCGATGGCTTTATACTCCATATTGTTCTCTTTGAAATAATCAGTCAGATTCAACGCCGTGGTTGTACCAGACTGAAGACATATGGTTAAGCCATTCAGATCCAGTGCACTTTTAACACCCAGATTTTTTAGGGCCATAAACCCCTGCCCATCATAATAGTTAATTCCGGCAAAATGAAGTCCCAGGGCTGTATCTCGGGTCAATGTCCATGTTGCATTACTGGATAACATATCAACCTCACCAGACTGAACAGCTGTTAAACGCTCTTTTGCCGCCAGCGGAATTACTTTAATTTTTGACGCATCCCCCAGTGTTGCGGCTGCCACAGCTCTGCATAGATCAACATCAAAACCAGCCCAGGTTCCTTTCTCATCAGGGTTTGAAAAACCGGGTATGCCTGTAGAAACTCCGCATAACAGCTCTCCCCGCCTCTGGACTTCCTGCAAGGTTATGGCCTGAGTGACACTTACCGAAATAAATAAGGTTACCATCGCTGTAATCAAAGAGCATTTCACTCGAATCATTATTTTCCCCTCTTCCAAGATTGGAACCTTCAACAGGTCTTCTACCCCATCAAGGCCCAATTGTAACAACAGGTGGCACTATTGTCTACATTCTACAACCTCATGCGATCGATACCGATAAAACATTTGCACTCCTGCTAAAAGATGAGGGACAAGAAAATTGCCACCATACACACCTGGAAGAAAACGGGTGGTTTTTATGCATATTTGATATAAGTTGAACTGGTTGTCATACATGCACCTGCGTATCAACCAGGAGAATCTATACGCCTCTTTCACCGCCTGGCTCGTGACAAATGAAAAATGACTTCCAGAAAAAAACAGCTCGTTATGCTGCTATAGAAACCCTGTATAAGCTCAACCAGACGAGAGCACCAATATCACAGATTTTTGAACGAACGATTGCTGAACACAAGGTATCCAGCTCCGATCGGCAGCTTGCCATGAAGATCTGCTATGGGGTTCTCCGGCAAAAAGAATACCTCGATCTGATTTTGTCTCACCTCTGCAATCAGCCGGTAAAAAGAATAAAACCATTTGCCTACCACGCACTCCAGACCGGTCTTTATCAGCTGCTTTTTCTCGACAGGGTGCCGGAATCTGCCGCGGTGAACGAAACAGTAAAAGCGGTGGCAGCGGCTCGCTTATCAAGATCGATCCAGGGATTTGTAAATGGAGTGCTCCGTCAGTCGATTCGGAAACGCTCAGAACTTCCCCAGCCAGACAATGAGCTGCTGCTCAATCATCCGGAGTGGCTAACGGCGAGATGGCAAAATAATTTCGGTGTACAGACCATGAAGCAGATCTGTCTTGCCAACAACAAAGAACCACCCCTCTGTTTGCGGGTCACTCCACGATCAACACGGACTGAGCTTATTGATCTTTTCAGGCAAAACAAAATTTCGGCCAGTCAGGGACGTTACGCACCTGATGCCATCATCGTTGCGTCCTACCAGCGAACTATCACTGCACTGCCAGGCTTTAAAGAAGGTTTTTTTCAGGTCCAGGATCAGGCAGCACAGCTTGCTACCCTCCTGATGGGACCATTTCACGAGGGGGCACGATTGCTTGACTGTTGCGCCGGCGTTGGTGGAAAAACATCTCATCTTCTGTCGCTGATCAGTCCTGAAACCACGAGCATCGTTGCCCTCGAGCCTCATCTGGAACGCCTCAATCAGCTGGAAGAAATGATCAGACGAACAACTGACTCGCGCGCTGTTTCTGCTCACAATCAGACGCTTCAACAATACTCAGACTCAAACAAAGAGAAATTTGATCGAATCCTGGTAGATGCCCCCTGTTCGGGTACTGGAGTAATTGGCAGACACCCTGACATACGCTGGAACAGAGAAGAGAACCAATTGATTTCTTATCAGAAGCGACAGTTACATCTCCTGGAACAAGCTGAAAAATTGCTCGTACCCGGCGGGGTGCTGGTATATGCAACCTGTTCCATAGAACCTGAAGAAAATTACCAGGTAGTCAGTCAATTCCTTAAGGAGTATCCACATTATTCACTGACAGATTGTCGTGATTATCTCCCCCCCCGGGCCCGCCCCCTTATTCATAATAAATGCTTTGCTCCTCTGCCCGCGGCTGATATTGACGGTTTCTTTGCAGCCCGGCTTACTTCGGCGACTGAAAGTGATTAATCTTTGCTTTACTCTTTTCCAAACGGTACATTGAAACCGGTTTGAATTTCAGACAGTCACAAATACAATAATTTATAAACAAAGCAGGTATGGAATGGCAGAGATAAAAAGTACTCTTGAAATGGTAATGGAACGTGCAGCCCGCATGACCGCGGAAGTTGCCGAAACACCTCAAAATGATGATGCAGAACGAAGAGGCATGCGCACTGCCGCATCCTTTCTTAACGGTGAAGCAATAGATTTGCTCAACTATTTAAAAGAGCAACCGGCCGGTGAGCAGATGGATGTTCGCAGCGGTATGGCCCGCACCCTGTTGAGAAACATTGTGCTGCCCAGAGATGATTCAGTGTCGGAAAGTTCTCTTGCCAGTCTTTCAGCAATTCAGACACTTGCCGGGAATTCAGCAGAAATCAGCTCCATCTGTAATGAACTGCAACAGATTCTCAACCAATATGCCCAGCATCGTGAACAGGTCAAGCAGCAACTTGATGACGCAATTCGGGCTCAGCTAAAACAGAAACTTCTTGAACAGGGCCAAAGTGTTGATGATGAAATGTCTATTAATCCGTCGATGCACCCCCAGTACCAGGAAGAATTTGCCCGTATGTCCAGCGACCTCAATGAGCAATACAACCAGGCGATCGAACAGAGAAGAGACGCCATCAGGCAGCGCCTTGGTGGCTGAACCGAGATTTTTTATATTCAACACAACAGTACCGCATGGATTATAAACATCGTCGCCAGCGTCTGAAAAAAAAACTCAGACAAAATAAAATTGATGTTCTGTTGGTAGCCCAACCGGAAAATCGCCGGTACTTGAGCGGATTCAGTTCGCAGGATCATACGATTACAGAGAGTTCTGGTTTCCTATACATACCAGCTCGTGGCAAATCTCTTCTCCTCACCGACTTTCGATACAAGCTTCAGGCAGAAAAGGAGACTGATCTGCCCGTCCAACTCTACTTGAAAGGTATGGTTTCTCTGCTGGAGCAGCTGATATCTGCATCCCAAATCAAACGATTTGGTTTTGAAAGCCATTACACGCTCCATTCACTCAGTGTGCAGTTTAATAAGATTGGTGAGAAGAAGAAAATAGAATTCATACCACTTTCTGATCCGGTCGAGAGAATGCGGGTCATCAAGAGTGAAAAAGAAATCGACCTGATCCGCAATTCCGTCAGGCTTAATGAGGAGGTTTTTAACCAGATCTTTCATGACTTATCACCCCAAATGAGTGAAATCGATGTCGCCATTGCACTGGAAACAGCAATGCGCAAAGCAGGTGCAGAATCACCCAGTTTTGATACAATCGTTGCTGCAGGAAATAGCAGTGCGCTTCCCCATGCCGTTCCAACCACTACTGTTCTGGGCCGTGCCAGATCCATTATCATAGATATGGGCCTCATACTATCCGGATACTGCTCAGACATGACCAGAACCTTTGTGCTGGGCAAGCCGGACAAACGTTTCATTGACATTCACCGCTTGGTAAGGAAGGCTCATACAGCCGGTATTCGTGCAGTAAGAGCGGGTGTTACCGCTCAAAATGTGGACAGAGCTGCCCGGAAAATAATCAGTGACGCTGGATATGGTAAATATTTCGGCCACTCACTGGGGCACGGCATCGGCCTTGCTGTCCACGAGGAACCCCGTGTATCAACCCGAAGCAGAAGAAAATTAAAAGCGGGTATGGTTATTACCATTGAACCTGGTATTTACATTCCTGGATGGGGGGGCGTGAGACTTGAGAATATGGTCGTTGTTCGCGAAGATGGATGTGAAGCGCTGAATAAGGATGACACCTGGCTTGACATATGAGCATGGGCGATCCCTGTCAGTCTTTTGGTAAACGAGGAGACATGTTCGATACGGATCAAACATGTAGAGATAAAAACTACATTTTGCAAGCCTATGAGACAGATTGTTATTGATGAACTTTCACCTATGGAACGGGATAATTTAGACTCGTTTTTGAAGCGAACACTTAAACCGGGACCGGTGATAGGAATCTACTGGTTTGTTTTACCTTCAGACCTTCATTCAGAGGCCCAGCAGGGGCATGATGATTGTGGACCGTTCTACCTGGCCGTTGAACTGGAAAATTCTCGACTCTGCTTTGAACTCCTCGTGCGGAGTACAACTAATCTTCATTGTAGCTGCATTGCCTATGCAACTCCTGTCCAGAGGCAATTTATCCTCGATTTTATAGATAAGATGCTTGCAGAAGAAATGATAAAAGCCTGATTTTATGATAGACTGCATAATTAATAAACGGCACCGCCTCTGAGGTTCGTCATACAATATATTAAGATCAGTCTGTTTTCTCTTTTATGTTATGAACATTAAACATATCATCACGTTAGTTGCATTTATCTTTATATCTGGCTGTGCAACCAGCCCTACGGGTCGATCACAGCTTATGCTGGTTTCACCCGACGAGGCGATTTCAGCGTCAAAACAGGCATATATCCAGACACTTCAACCACTGGCCCGGGAAGGCAAAATTGACTCCGACCAACAAGTTTCCGAGCGGGTTCGCTGGATTACCGGCCTTATTATAGGTCAGGTAATCGGGCTCTATCCCAATACTGCAAACTGGGACTGGTCAATCAAGGTCATTGATGACCCAACGGTTGTAAACGCCTGGTGTATGGCTGGCGGTAAAATGGCTATTTATACTGGTCTGATCAACAAGGTAAAACCAACAGACGATGAACTTGCCCAGGTCTTGGCTCATGAAATATCACATGCCCTTGCAAACCATACAGCAGAGCGTATGTCGGTCGCACTCGCCTCTCAGCTCGGGATAATGACTGTTGGTATTGCTGCATCGAACAGTCGCTATAGCGGAGCGGCACTGACGGGCACTGCCCTTGCTGCAGCACTCGCCATTCAGCTTCCCAATAGCAGGACTGCGGAAACGGAAGCCGATGTGATGGGAATGGAACTCGCGGCCCGAGCTGGGTATAACCCCTATGCGGCGGCAACACTATGGCAGAAAATGGAAAACGTTGGTGGGAAGGGGCCTGTTGAATTTCTCAGTACTCATCCAGCACCGGTCAATAGACAGACCGCCCTGACAAACCTGGCTCCCCGATATATGTACCTTTACCAGCAAACCGGAGTAAGGCCAGTCTACCAGTTTAAAAATTAAAGGGGCTATCACTGGGACCATATGCACATCATCACGACTCATAAAAATACTGATTTTGATGCACTTGCTTCGGTTATCGCAGGCACCCTGCTCTATCCTGGAGCAGTTGGCGTTATCCCCTCATCAGTTAATAATAATGTCGCCCAATTCCTCTCAACCCACAAGACCGCCTTTAATATTATCTTGCCCAAAGAAGTTGACTTTGAAAAAGTTGATCGACTTACTGTCGTTGATACCGATCAATGGCGAAGACTTGACCGCATGGAATCACTCAGGAAGCGGGATGATATTACAATAGCTATATGGGATCACCATAACAATGGCGGTGATATCGACGCAGACTGGATCTGTCAGGAAGGAGTTGGTGCGACAGTAACCCTGTTAGTCAGAGAAATGAAAAAAAAGGAAATGGAGTTGAACCCGCTCATTTCCACCATATTGCTCATCGGCTTGTATGAGGATACCGGTCATCTGAGTTTTCCATCTACCAGGTCTGAAGATGCCGCTGCTGCTGCCTACCTGCTTGAGCACGGAGCAGATCTCAATGTCGCCGCAGTTTTCTTGAACCCGCCCTACGAAGAGATACAAAAAGACATCCTGTTCACCATGATGCAGGATACCGAGAAAGTGAGACTCAACAACTATACCGTCGGTATCAATGTCATCGCGCTTGAGAAAAAAGTGCCCATGCTTGCCGCCGTGGTCAGTATGTATAGAAAAATTATAAATGCAGATGCTGTTTTCGTCATTTTCATCAATGATGAAAACAGCTCGACTATTATCGGCCGCAGTGGTGTTGACCGAATTGATATTGGGGCGGTGCTCAAAACGGTTGGCGGTGGCGGTCACCCTGCCGCCGGCTCCGCAACCGTCAAAAGCAACATCTATTCACCACAGCAGTTAAAGCAGAAAATAATTAAAAATATAAAGGAAATCAGATCGAACGGCGCTATCCTCGCGGACCTGATGTCATTTCCAGTTACCTTTATTTCACCAGATACCCCGATGAGTGAAGTGCGCGAACTTATGCAGGAAAAGAAAATCAGGGGCATTCTCGTTGGCAGCGAAACAGACCTCCAGGGAATTATTGTACTCTGGGATCTTAAAAAGCTTAAATTGGATAAACAGTGGAAAAGCCCCGTAAAGGCTTTCATGGCCCGAGACGTGGCCACCACTGCACCCGGGTTACCACCGGCACAGGCTGCTCAGTTTATGGTAAAGAGGAATATCGGGCACCTGCCTGTTGAACACGAAGGCCGGATAATCGGGATTGTCACTCGAACAGATATCTTGAATTATTTTTACGGAATGCTTCCGGAATAAGAAAACGACACCCTCTTCAGCGCAATTCCGCTGATATCATCATACATTTTAAATCGAGGATATCGATAGCAACGGGGGTCTTCTCTCTGTATGCGACGAATGTGGTCTTTTATGCCATTGAGTCCGACTTTTTTATAAAGTTGTACGGTCGTAGATATGTCAAGCGGCTTTTCAGGCAGTTCATCCGGCAACCACAGACCGTCGCTAAACAGCAGAATGTCTGTCACCGTGTTTACATTTTTTACACCGTAGTTCACAAAATCAAGCGCAGCCTGTTCTCCGTTGAGTACGCCATAATTTCGGTTCATTCCTCTTCTAACCTCAGCAATCTCCCTGGCAAGTACCTGGTGAATACTGCCCTTTTCACGGGGTCCTCTTGCTTTCCATTTCTGCAGAGTCGCAATGTCGTGACCTGGCTGTTCTGTTACCAGTTCAGTCGATCCATCCTGATGGATCAGCACTATCATGCAATCCCCTGATTGAGCCCACTCGATACAATCACCATCAAAGCGAAGCGCGGCAAAACTTGTGGACCAGAGCGATTCTCTATCATCCAGGTCGACTGATGATTCAGTCATAGCCTGAAATATCTCAGTATTGGCCTGGTGAACAAGGTCCTGGAGGTCACCATGGTTGTGAGAAAGAACTTCTGCGGTTAGAGCTGCCGCCTGCCTTCCCCCACTGATTGAACAGCCGTTCGGGCCATCGCCAATGGTTGTCGCTCCATCGCAGACCACATAGATATCGTTTTCAACAGAAAGCATATCTTCATTTTCTCTGCCACTTCCCTGTTCGAGCACAGTCTCATGCAAGCAAAAAAACGAGTGTCTATTGTGACTTATTGAAAAATTACTTTCTCTGGGGTGTAGATACATGGATTTCCCTGGTCATATTTTTAATTGTCGAGATAATAATAAGCAGTGGTTCCTGAATCAAATTGATTAATCAGATATATCTATATACACTGATCGTTATTTCCGATATTGTATGGATAAAAGTAAATATCCGGGTCCAGGGGGCCCTGCATTGGTAGCCCCTCAAAGGGGCTGTTG
>NODE-225-length-20405-cov-9.61681_pt1 | contig 20405 bp, 18 predicted proteins | sample MGYA00139097_ERZ477577 | MGnify/ENA metagenome assembly ERZ477577
TCTTTAATCCACCATTGAGATGGTTCTATCTCCTCAAACCAGAATTTTATGACATCGTGGAACATGCAAAAGTCTCCTGTGGAATCTTAAGCCTCGCTGATCTGGATCAAAGCTGGTGCGAAGGGTCTTCTTCAATTTCAAATTTCAGAGAATTTCGGACTGTTATTTTCCATCATCAACGGTCAGTGGAGCCAGGTAGTGTTCATCAGCAATACCTTTCTTTCGCATGGCGATCCCAACCAAGCATTCTCTTACAATACGTTCTGAATTTAGAACCGTCTCGTATCCTGGCACACGATATGGCAACAACTCAACCAACTCGAAACCTACGACATTGCTCTCTGCACAAAGCCGCCGGATGAGCGGGAATGTCTCTCGAGGGGTTAACCCGTTAGGCTCCGGAGTCCCTGTACCGGGGGTATAGGCAGGGTCCATCACATCGATATCAAATGATATAAAGAGATTCTCAGGGCCGTCCTTGGCCTCTCTGATGATGTCTTCCATTACCTCTTTCCAGCCACGTTCTTCAACCTCAGCCATGGTGTGGTAGCGAAATCCCTGCTCACGCATCCAGACAAAGGATTCTTCATCCGGATAGTAGCCACGAAGTCCAACCTGAATGAAATTTTTGCCGGGAACGTGCCCTTCTTCAATCAGACGATATACAGGCTGCCCATGGCTGATCATATGACCAAACAGGTTTTTTGTGGCATCGTAGTGCGCATCAAAGTGAATGACTCCGACATTGCCTTTGCCGTAAACATCGGCGAGCCCGGCGACGTCTGAGTACATAAGAGAATGATCCCCACCAATGATAAGAGGAATTACATGAGTACCATCCTTTCTCACGACCGCCGCAATCTGGCGGATGAATTCACGGATGGCGGGCATGGTACGTTCGGTACTCAGAAAATCGACAGGTGCGTCTCCATAGTCAACCATGGTCATTTCTTCAAACGGGTTGACCAGAGTTAACATATGGTCCATGGAAAAAGCTCCCCAGCCAACGGTACTGGGTGAGGCACGAAATGCCATCGGCCCCCAGGCAGCACCACGGCCGCCGCCGCCCATATCGGTGTATGCTCCGACAATTGCCACATCCACATCGCCTGCCTTCAAATCCTCTGGAGTTAGAGCGATGGGAAGTTTAAAGAAGGTCGGAATTCCCATAAAACCAGGACCACCCGGAAATCTCTGAACATTAATCGGGCCTGGCTCTCTTCCTTTCATGAGGTCATCTCGTGTCTGCTGCCAGACATTATAACCGGGGTCGCCAGTATCCAGGGGGATCACCGCTTTTTCCCCCTCACGCATAGGAGCGTTGGTAGCCGGATCATCTGGATCGTGTTCAAAGAACTGTGCATTTGCGGGTTGCGAAAACAAGCCCAAGATGATAGCCCAACCAATAATTAGACTTCTAGTTTTTGTAATCATGTGAACTACCTCAGTCGATCAAGCAATATGAAGTTAATATCGGACTCCTTCGATTTGTGTGCGCCCTAACAGCCAGCCGCGTACACCACAATGTAGGAGTACGTGTCAGAAAATCAATGGGTGCAGGGATTGATTTTCACATCTATAGTAGCCCCATCTGCTTGTGAGATCGTGAATCGGTTGACAGGTAAACGATGGCCCTCGCTTCTTGGGGGTGCAGAAATCTTTTGAAAAATTTAGGGTACCTTGAAAAATTATAATTTTAGTTCAAGATCAAGGAGCGTGGAAAAATTTCACCGCAGGTATATAGTTAATATTCAGAGGATAAAATTTTCTCGCGCAACGTAGGAAATTGAGCGAAAAGACAATTTTTCAAGGCACCCTTTAGATTTTGTCATAGGTGCTGCTATAGTCGATATGGGAGCTTAAATAGAGGGTGATCAGGATGATGGCTGTTTAAATACCGAATGTTTAACGAATTTAAAATTTAAGATTTGCTTAGATAATCTCTACGAACCAGTTGCCCCTGCAGGTTGAATAACTCACCAGATTTTATCGAGGTTTGTTTATGAACACCAAAACAAAAACAATGATTTACTTGTCAATCCTCGCCTTGTTAGACATGATTATCCCAATACCATTTACTGCTCTTGTGTTAATATATGTCGTGTTAGAAAAACCCGCCTGGTTTGAAAATTTGGTTACTGAAATTTATTCTTGAAATAAATTGAGTAAAAGAGATCTAGCTCCTATAACTTCATGGGAATCTTGAAAAATTTGCCTTTCCATTCTTGTTCAAGAAAACTTTTCTTTGCACCTGAGCGTCGCAAGATGGATTTGTAAAGCATAGCCACTTGAGGAGGTGAAGCTCGTCGAGCAGCATATTCCGACAGATCAGCTTGGTTGAAACCGGTCCCCTCCACACAACCGACGGCGAGCCCGTCCATCATGGTGAGACGGAATGTTTCGTAAGACTTACCTCTTTTAATAAAAGAGAAAAAATATTAGTTACTTCCCAAGCTGAGCTTTACAGGAAGCGTAAAATCCTTCAAGCAGCAAAAACTTTACAATTAATCATATTTAGATAAGAGCTAAAGCGTGATATCTGTACTGAAAAAACAGTTGAAGCAACTGGAATCCTGTGGCGCCCATTTACTTCTAAAGGGTACCTTACACGGTATTGAAAAAGAAGGTTTACGTGTAGATTGCTCAGGCAAGTTATCTCAGAAACCCCACCCAAAAAGCCTTGGTTCTGCCTTAACCAACAGCACTATAACCACCGATTTTTCAGAGTCTCTTTTGGAGCTCATCACTCCAGTTTTCAAAGATCCTGGATCTGCACTACAGTTTCTCAAGGATCTCCATGGTTTCACTTACAGCCATCTCGATGACGAGTTGATCTGGGCTGGCAGTATGCCCTGTCAGATCCCGGATCCCGCTCTAATTCCCATCGCCCGTTATGGCTCATCTAACATCGGCCAGTTGAAATATATATACCGCCTCGGTCTCAAACATCGTTACGGTAAGATGATGCAGAGCATTGCGGGCATTCATTATAATTTCTCGCTCTCCGATGAATTCTGGCAGACATTCCAAGAGAACCAAGAAAATTCAGAAGATCTGCAGGTATTTCGGTCCGCTTCTTTCTTCAAGATGATTCGCAATTTTCGTCGTCATTCATGGCTTCTCTTGTATCTTTTTGGAGCCTCACCTGCACTCTGCGACTCATTTCTGACCGGCAAACCTCATAACCTGGAAAGGTTGGATGACGAAACGCTCTATCTGCCGTATGCAACCTCATTACGAATGAGCGATCTTGGCTATACGACCAAAGTACAATCTTCTCTCAACATCTGTTTTAATCACCTACACACCTATATTAAATCCCTGACGCAGGCAATTCAGACTCCTTATCCCGCTTATCAAGAGATAGGTGTAAAGGTCGATGGGAAATATCACCAGTTGAATGACACTATTTTGCAGATTGAGAACGAACACTACAGCGATGTTCGTCCAAAGCGTGTGGCAAAAGCAGGAGAGAGACCTCTTCAGGCGCTGAGAAAAGGTGGTGTGGAGTATATTGAAATTCGGAATACTGATGTCAATCCTTTCTTGCCGATTGGCATTGATATCCAACAAGCACTGTTTTTCGATATGTTCCTCATCAGCTGCCTGCTGATGGATGAGAGGGAAATCTGCCCTGCTGAATGCAAGATGGTGGACAGCAACATGCAAAAAGTTATTACCAGGGGCCGTGAACCAGGCCTGCTGTTAGACACCCCAGGCAGAAAGCAAACCTTGCTCGAAGTTGGTAAATCATTGCTCGATCAAATGCGCATCACCGGCGAACTCTTGGATGAGGTTCACGAAACCAAAGCTTACACCATGTCAGTCAGCGCCCAGATACGGAAATTAGAAGATGGTTCACAGACACCATCAGCCCAAGTACTGAAAGCTCTGCAGGAAAGCGGGTTAAGTTACCCCCAGTGGGTCGTGCTGAAAAGTCGGGATCATAAAGAATCCATTGGGCAGCTGTCTTCAAATACAAAAATATTTAAAGATCTGGCCCGGCGGGCGGCCGATTCAATAAAAGAGCAGCAACAGCTTGAAGCCAGTGACGATCGGAATTTTGATCAGTTCCTAGCGGAGTATCTCGCCTTTAAGATTAATATTTAAGGCTACCTTGAAAAAATAGGATTTTGGTTCAAAATCAAGGCGCGTGTGAAAATTTTACCGCAGGCCGAGTTGATATGTAGAGGATAAAATTTTAAACGCAACGCATAGTTTGGGCAAAAAGACAATTTTTCAAGGTAGCCTTAAGCTTGATTACAGAGAACATCCATTGAATTCTAAAACGGTTAGCCATGGGCCTATATGACATCATCGCTGTGCTGGTCGTTCTGGCAGCTCTGTTTAGTTATATCAACCACCGTTACTTTGGTTTGCCGCGTACCATTGGCCTGATGGCCCTGTCACTTGTCGTATCATCAATCCTGCTTGTCCTGGGGTCGTTCGGGGTGATGACACTTGATGAGCAGGTGGCGGGGATGCTTACGCGGCTTGATTTCTACGATACCTTGATGCATGGCATGCTGGGTTTTCTGCTCTTCGCCGGGGCACTGCATGTCAATTTCCAGGACCTGCGCGAGATGGGCTGGGCTATTTCACTGCTGGCCACCTTTGGGGTAATGGTTTCGACGGTTCTGGTAGGCTTCTTTACCTGGGGTATACTCATGTTTCTCGGTATGGAAATCTCTTTGCTCTATTGTTTTCTTTTTGGGGCTTTGATTTCTCCCACCGATCCCATTGCCGTACTAAGTATCCTGAAAAAAGCGAACGCCCCAAAGCAGCTTGAAACAAAAATAACAGGCGAGTCACTTTTTAACGACGGTATCGGGGTCGTGGTTTTTCTAACCTTACTCTCTTTTGTGCAGGGGGGAGGACAGGCAACAGAACCGGTCGCTATTCTCAAGCTTCTGGCCATCGAGGCCGGAGGCGGAATCCTCTATGGAATGGGTCTTGGCTATCTCGCCTATACGCTCATAAAGCGTATCGACAACTATCATGTCGAGATACTGTTGACCCTGGCCACTGTTATGGGAGGCTATCGTCTTGCTGAGGTGATCCACGTATCGGCCCCCCTGGCAATTGTTGTTGCCGGGCTGATGGTCGGCAACCATGGCCGCTATCTGGGTATGTCTGATCTCACCCGGGAACGGTTGGACACCTTCTGGGAGCTTGTGGATGAGATATTGAATGCCGTGCTCTTTGTATTGATCGGCCTGGAGTTGCTGATCATCAGCCATACCCTGAATATGGCAGTTGCTGGAGTGCTGCTTATCCCCTGCGTGCTCCTGGCCCGATTTCTCAGTGTCGGCTCTATCATAAGCCTGATGCGAAGATTCAGCGACTTTCCCCGCGGATCAATACGAATTATGACCTGGGCCGGCTTGCGGGGTGGAATTTCAGTTGCACTTGCCCTCTCACTCCCGCTGGGGCCTGAGCGCGATCTGCTGGTGACCATAACCTATTGCGTGATGATCTTTTCCATTCTGGTTCAGGGACTTACGGTTGGCAGGGTCGTTAAGCGCTTTGCTTCAGCTCTGCCAGATACGGAACCTCGGGCAGATTCATAAGAATGTTCTCAGACAATTTCATTCTCACAGCGCCGAAGTAAGTATATTCGCGGGGTAGAAAGCGTCTGAATAATCTTTGCCATTTCTGTGGGTGATAGAGGGATGGAGAAAAGATATAAGCGAGCTAGCCATTCCCCCTCTAGGCAATTGATTTCGGGTTGTGGTTTTTGTGGAGGGCTGCAGATCAGCGTTTGTCACTGCTGAAGTCAACCTGGAAGCTCAGGTAGAGAGTGATCAAGATGATGCCGGCCGAGACACCGAAGAGCAGCCGGTAGCTGTCCTGCTGCAGCCAGGCAAAATGATCGAGCAACTTGCCGAAGAGCAGCGGATAACCGGCCGCAAACGGCAGGGTCAGGAGCGGGGCCATCGAGAAATAGGGGGTCGCGTCGGTTCTGGCTGCAAACCTCTTCACCGATGGCGGATAGACGACATTACGGATGGCCCGGACAAAGCCGAGCATGAAGCTGATGACAAAGAAAGCCGGGGCTGACGGAAAAAAGACGAGCAGGGTGAGCAGGGCCAGGGTAACGAATTTGGAAAGGATGAATTTCTGTTTAAGATTGAACAGGTTCATGGCGCCCAGCAGGATATTGACGGTTATCGACCCGCCGTATATGCAAGCCACGAAAAACCCGGCGGCAACTGCTGGAGCCACCCCATAGAAGCCGGTGGCATAGTTTGCGTAGAATGAGAATACCGTCAGAATCACGTAGAAATCGAGATCGGCCGCCAGAAAAAGCAGGAACTTTCTGTTTGCCGTGATGTCGGCAAGCGACTCACGGATATGCTGAAAAAATGTCGTATCGTCCGGTTCCGGATCCTCGGGGTCGAGCTCTTCTTTGGTCAGCAGAAAACTGACGGATCCCAAGGCAAAGACCAGACCGGTGAGCATGAAAACCCAGGCCGCGCTGACCGGCGAGAAGGCAAACTTCTCGACCATTTTGAGAATAAAAAAACTGGATATGATTTTGCCGATATTCTGAAACATCATCATATAACCAAGTCCGGGAACCGTTTTGGCCTCGGAGAATATCCTGACCAGATAGTTCAGCCACACCGGTATTCCCATGCCTAAAGAGATGGAGAAGAGCGCATAGAAAACCAGGAAGAACGGCAGAATATAGGCAGCATCTTTGATAATCAACAGCAGGATGCCGAAGACAAACACCAGGATGGCCGCCGCCAGGTGCAGACCGATAACCAGTGGACGTTTAAAGCGGTAATTCCTTGAGTAATAACTGGCAAAAATCGGGAAGCAGGAAATGCCGACGATGAACAAAAAAGGGACACTGCCGATAAGCAGGCTGGAGGCCCCCAGCGATTTCAGAAAGAGCTGAAGAAAGGTCGATTCCAGGACGATCGGAAACCCAAGTCCCCAGAAAAACTCGACCACCGAGACACCGAACACATTGCGAGAATAATAGCGGTCCTTGCGGCTGTCCATCGGGATCGTAACAGACCCGTGTTATAATGCTTTGAGAATCTTTTTTATGGCATCGCCAAGTGCCTTGCTGTGCACCCTTCCGGCGAAATGGACCGGGCTCTTGCCGTGGATCGGGTCCCAGCCGGCCGGGTCGGCGAAGCAGTAAAACTGGGTGTCCAGACCCATTTTTCGCGGAGCTTCCTCGATATCGACACCAAGCATCCGCCTGGCGGCTGCCCAGGAGGCTCCGCATGGGGCTCCCCGGATTACCCGCACATCTTTTATAACGCCATGTTCGATTTCCACCTCAAACTCGGGGGCTCCAAACCTCTCACCATAGTTTCCAAGACCATCCAGCCTTGGCAGTCCACATCAGGTGGGCGGCGTCAACACCCATTTGTTTGACAATTTTTTGCCCGAGGCAATTACGGGGATGTCTTTTGCTGCGCACAAGACGGCCAGATCGAGCGACAGATCTTTATGGGTGAGAAAATCGAGTACCAGATCAGCATCGAGGTCAGAGGGCAGATAAGGACTGGTGTCATCGAGGATATCTGGCAGGTCCGCATCGATCGAGACAACATCGAGGGTTATGACATCGCTGCCGAATTCCCTCACTGCTTCGATCTTTCTCTCACCACTGCCGTTCTGCTGAAACACACTGACGCGCTGCATGGAAGATACCTATCCCTTAGTCTTTCTTTTAAACCTGATTTACATTTATGCGCTACTTAGAAAAATTAGGATTTTTGTTCAAAATCAAGACGCGCATGGAAATTTTACCGCAGGCATATAAATGATATGTCGAGGATAAAATTTTCATGCGCAACGCAGAGTTTGGACAAAAAGACAATTTCCCCTTCCTTTTTAGATGTCCAGCCTCACCCACCTGGTGCAAAAACGATTGGCAGTCTCCAACAACTTCTTGGTGCGGGCCGATTGATGCACCACTGCCCTTATGGATCCATCAACATCCCTGAAGAGGATCATACCGTCTTCCAGCGACTCTTTTTCTGCACCCCTTTCCACCATCATCTGTCCCGCAGTTTCAAAGTAGTCAAGCTCATCATCCTGAAACTGATAGTAGCCGGTCTGGGCCAGGGCATGAAACTCGTGTTTGTTGATCGTGCCGGAGGGATGCATCGCTTTTATATAGCCCGGTTCATCAACCGCTCTTTCAGGGATAATCAGCAGACAATCACAGTCGGCAGTCCCGTCAGGGGCCCAGCTGAGACGCAGAGATTCACTGTCCATTAGAGGAAACGCTCGCGGATCACAGCAGAAACATCCCTAGTCAGTTCCAGTACGCGACTGGCCTGCTGTTCGGTAACTGTGCCGGTGCCGCAGCTTGGTGTAATCAGGGTCTGCTTCACCACCTGTTTTTTTGGCACGCCAAGTTCTTCAAGCTGCTCGAGCTGCCCAATCCACCTGTCTACCAGATTTTCAGTGGTTTCGCGTTCGATTAACTCGGCCGTGGTCGGAACGATTCCGGAAGCCAGGATGCCGCCCCGGTTGAAGAAGGCAATCAGATGATCACTAAAGAGTGTCAGCTTATCGAAAAATGAGTAGGCGTCGAAACTGACGACATCAACTCCGGTATCGAAAATTACCGGCCATTCTGTATTGGCGCAGACGTGCACACCGGTAAGTCCACCCTCTTCCCTGACGCCTTCATAGACCTCGCTCAGGCAGGTATTGATATCCCCCGGGGTAATGGTGATAAAGGCCGAAGATCCGAAACCGGCCAGGCCGGGCTCATCGAAAAATAACAGCGGCCGCTCCTTTATCCGGGCCATCATTCGGGTCTGGTATCTGGCCCGCATGGCGAGCAGTTTGACGGCGGCATCACGAAGCTGCTCGTCGTAAAACAGGGCGCGTCCCTGCTGATCGGCCAGTCCAGTGCAGAAGGTTATCGGTCCGGTGATCTGTCCTTTCAAACCAATCAGATCAGCTTGTCGCTGGCGAGCCTCCTCCAGAAAAAGCTCGAATCCGGGAGCATCGTCTGGAGTCATTACAAAACGTGAATCCTCCAGATCAACAGCCCCCTCGACAACGCCAAGATAGTCTTCAAAAAAGGCCAGAAATTCGGTTTCGAAATCCACTCCCGAAGAATCTATAAAGACTCTGTCCTCTTTTTGAGTAATACCCGGCAACCCCGGCAGAAACTGGAGCATCATACCTTCATTTCTATAATGGGGCAGCTGGGGCCAGATTGGAATCTGCGGTGTGTGGTCGAAGATAAGCTTCACCGCAGCACCGTGATCCAGGTGGGGAAGACTGCCGATTAATACGGGCTGGCAGTCGGCTTCGAAACTGTTCATTGAATATCCTTTGATCTATTCGACATAAGCCCAGGCCATCCCATCAGGCGGCGTTGTGTCGTGCGATGGTTGCTCAGAGCCTCCGCCAGGTTCTCTCTCGCACCCTACTTGAATGAGCTGCCTGGTCTTATGCAGCGGTGTAATTCTGCATCAGAGAAAAGTAATCCACAGATCCATTTTGTCACTATTTTTTAACTTCAGCCGCCCGATGCAGTGCAGCCTGTCAAATTGATACTGGCAATTTTCGTATAATGATTTATTGATTATCTATGTCTTTTCGAACAGACATGGTATAAATTCCAAGGTTTAGATCGACCCTGTTTTACCGGTTTTGACGATGTATATTCATAGATTGGTACAAGAGACAATTGGTTGAGAAACGAACTTAAACAAGAGAGGGAGTCATGAAAATCACCCGAGACAAGACGCTGGTAGAATTAACCCCTGATAATCCGCAGGAAGCAAAGGAACTGGATGCCCTCTGGAGAGTAATCGTCGATTGCGCAAAATTTAACAAGAAGCTGGTGCCGGTCGGTGAATATATCCCGGGACAAAAAGAAGTGGCCCGCTTTAATATCGAAGAATAATCGCACCCCTTTCACCTGTTAGCTGCACTATCCGCGGCCCCTGGGGAAACAGCTTTTTTCCCAGGGGCCTTTTAATTTTCTAGAGAATTCCAGGCCATGACTCCAGCGGTCAATTTTCTGAAGAAAAACAAAATCAAATTCACCTTGCACCGCTACCAGCACGATGCGGATCATCCCTCCTACGGCCTCGAGGCGGCAGAAAAACTGGACCTTGACCCGAACCTTGTGTTCAAAACCCTGGTGGTACAGATCGAGGAGAAAGAGCTGGTAGTAGCGGTGGTGGCGGTGAACAGACAGCTCAACCTGAAATCATTGGCTCGATTTCTCAAGGTAAAAAAGATCGGTATGGCCGACGGCAAGGCCGTGGAATCAGCAACAGGCTATATCCTCGGAGGGGTCAGTCCTCTGGCCCAGAAAAAACGCTTGAGAACGGTGGTAGATGAAACCGCCGCCGCTTGTTCGACCATTCTGATTAGCGGCGGACGCAGGGGGTTGGAAATTGAGCTCGGGCCCGATGATCTGATCCGCCTCTGCAGTGCCGAGACAGGCTCGATCAGCTCGGGCTAGAGCCCAGATTAGTTTTTGTAATTCTGCAACGCCGAGACGACCGAAAAAAGCTCTGAAGGTGCCTCTTCGATGTTCTCGAACGGCCGCCTGCCGTAGCGGTCCGCATCGATTATCTCTTGGTGCTCCGGCAGAAATCCGACGATTTCAAAGCCAGGCAGGGAGGATCTGATCAACTCCTCGTCTTCCTCATCTCCTACCCGGTTACCAAGCACCACGATTCTTTTTATTCCTACATCGTTGCCGAGCTTTCTTATTTTCTCCGCCGCTACCCTGCTCCGAGCTCCTGGATTTACAACAATCACCAGGGCATCAACCGAAGCTGAAGTGGCTCGACCGAGATGTTCGACGCCGGCTTCCATATCCATGAGTACGATATCGTCCCGATAAAGGACCAGGTGATTCATCAAGGCCTTCAGAATGGTGCTTTCCGGGCAGATACAACCGGACCCGCCCTGCTGCACGGTTCCCATGACCAGCAGCTTGACATTGTCCCGCTCCCGCGAAAAACGCTCCGGGATATCATCAACCTTGGGATTGAGAGTAAAAAAACCGCCCATGGTACCAGGCTCGGCGCCTGTCCTCTCGGCGATCAAATCCCTCAGTTCGGCGATGGGGGTAATCGGCTCGCTCTCGTCAATTCCAAGTCCTGCAGCCAGGTTGGATACCGGGTCGGCATCGATGGCGATAACGTTGTTTTCCTTGTTGACGGCGAAACTCCTGGCCAGAAGCGCGGACACGGTAGTCTTGCCTACTCCGCCTTTACCGCCGATCGCAATTTTCAAACCCATTGTATACTCCTCGACAGAGAGGAAAAAAAGTTCCCGCCCTCGATTACTTGACGATTTTGCCGTCACCGTTGACTATGGCAACGGAAAACCCAGCCTTCTCGGCATCTTTGGTTAACTCTTCGATATGCACTGCCTGCACTTCATACTTTTTTCCCTTCTCCCGAGGAAGTTGCAGAAAACAGTCATTGGCCTCCTCTTTACTTTCAAAGGCTGGAATAAAATTCACTTCTTGCTCCTCATCGTAAAGTCCCAGGTAATGCCCTTCTGTTTCCTTGTCGCTGACGACCACCCAGAGCCAGCCCTCGCCCCCATTGCTATCCATCGTTTTATCCATTGTTTGCACCATTAATTCGAGTAGTTCCCGCCTGTGGCGTGTCGGGCAAATCTAATCACGAAAAAAAGAAAAGCCCCATTCTTTTTAAGAATGGGGCCCTTTTTTGCTGCTGGGGACACAATACCCATTGTGTCCCTTTAGTTATCACTAACGCGATGGTTGAAGAATTCTGTATAAGGGGGACACAATGGGTATTGTGTCCCCCTTAGCCGTTCAGATTTCCAGGTAAGAATCCGAAAACAGGCTCTCTCCCATAATGACCTTGACGGTCTTGATGTAATCGCCCAGTTCTTTGTCGATACTGGATGGGTCCGGAGCAGTGCCGTCCATGGCCTGATGGACTATGTCGACGATGTCCTGACGCTGGCCTTTGGCAACGGCGGTCAGGTTGGTGTCGAGCGGATCACTGATAACTGCCTTCATGCCATAGCGTTCGAGCATGACCATATAGGTGGTGTTGAGAATCGGCCTTAACTCCACCGGCGGTCCGTTGGAGATGTTCGAGAGACCGCAGGTAGACTTGGCGCCCGGGGCGATATCTTCAAGCATCATCATGAAGTTCATCAGACTAATCAGCTGCGGCTGCTGAATGTTGACCGGTGTGACAATACCGTCAACCCAGATTCTCTCGTTTTCTACTCCGGCTTCGTTGGCGGCATAGATCAACTCAACAGCCAAAGCTGCACGTTCGTTCTCATCCCGAGGCAACCCATCGGGGCCCCAGAGCAGAGCCACCATATCGGCGTCGTACTTGTTGCACAGCGGCAGCATGGCTTCATAGCGCTCGGGACGGGCCATGATCGAGTTGATTATATGCGGCTGAGCAGCCGGTTTCAGAACTTTGAGTCCTTCCTCGATAGCTGCGATATTGGAAGTATCCAGCAGCAGTGGCATATCAGGCACCACTTCCTGAACTGTCTGGCATACCCACGGCATCAATTCGTGACCGTCTTTCTTGGCCGGCCCGAGGTTAATATCGATATAATCCATGCCCTTTTCTTTCTGATCAAGGGCTTCTTCTTGAATTGGTTTTGCATCACGCTCCTTATAAGCGGTGCCAATCACCTTTGATATGACGTTCAGGCTTTCGCCGTGAAGTAACATAGCCTCTCCTTTTTATCTTGATTTTGCCCGGTGAGTCGGAATGAGTGGACGTCCGCCGACAACACTCTGATTGCCGGCGAACGACTCTGTTATCTTGCTTTCAGGAAACCAGGAAGATGCGCGGCTTCCCTCGGACCGACGGTGATCGTCCAGCCGGAGAGCTCCTCCTCGACATCAGCAACAATTGATGCCGCATACCCAGGAATGATCAGCTCGGTGTGTTTGACTTTGTCGGTAATACCGCTTTTTTTCACAAAAAGGCCGACATCATCCCCACTGAACTTTCCTGCCGCCCAGGCAGTCAGCACCGAAAGACCTTCCGAATCCTTGATCAGCAGCCAGGTGGGCACCTTCGACGCCTCGATCTCGCCAGAGACTATGAAGTAGGTCAAGGCAAAGTTGGTGGTCACCAGTACCGGTGAATTCTCATCGGGGTTACCGATCTCGTAGATACCCTCGGTCACGGTCATTGGCCGCTGCGGATCGGTGAAGATGTTGAGACGCTCGAGCATGAGCGGGAACAACACCTCGGTGTCCAGATCGGACAGAACCACAATACCGCCGTACTTGGAGACGTACAAGCCGGCAATGAGTGCTTCCATATCGCTGTTGGAAGCCATCTCGCACGGAAAGGCGATGGTCGGGAAACCGACCGAACGGTTGCTGTCTTTGAGGGCCGCCCGGCGCAATCCAACCATGTCTTCCAGTGCCTGCTTGACTTCCCGAGAACCCGGATCGAGGATCAAGTCTTTGATCCCCATGCCGGTCAACTTGTCGGTCAGGGCGATCAGCCCATCGATGCTGTCAGCCTTGACGGCCAGCGGCAGCTCATTGTCGAGGGCCAGTTTGCCGTAGACATCGACATTTCCTTCGGTGGCCGCATAGATGACCGGACGCTTGAACCCACAAGCCTCGATACCGGCAGCCATGACGCCGGCATCTTCACTCATCAGCACGAGATTAAATTCCGAAGTTTCAGCCACCAGCTTGGCAAGAGCCGCAAAGGCATCTTTGTCGCCGTTGACATCCTTGACTGCGGCTAATTCAGGTCTCAGGTTAAAACCGACACGTTCATACTGCAGGGCGTTCCAGTTCTTCAATTTTACTTCGACATCTGCAGCCGTGGTATCCGAAGTGATCAGTCCGGCAAACATGGTCGGGTTGTAAAAAGTTTTTTCATGTCGGTACAAGACCGTCTCACCGCCTGTTTTGACGGCGCGAACACCTTTTCCGATAGCCACCTGGCGAATCGGCGGTGCTGACGCCTCTTCCAGTTGAGCCCGGGCCTCATCTGATACATAGGGGCAGGCGTCCAACTCCGCCTTGCCGGATGCCAGGTTCATGGCAAAGGCAAGACATGTAGGAACCCCGCACTCCTTGCAATTCGTCTTCGGCAGGAGTTTGAAAATCTGCATTCCAGTTAATGCCATTGTTTTACTCTCCTTTTCTGTTTTTCGGGTTGTGCAAACAGGGCCGGCCGCCGATAGTCAGCGGCCGGCTGGGCCCGTATTAATTAGGCGATAAGCGGATCCATGGTCAATGCCGGGTGTCCTTTCTCCTGGAGGAAGGGCAGGATTTCTTCTTCAGTTACACCTACGGTTTCGTCGGCGATCATATCGGCGAAATTCTCTACGCCCATCTGCTTACCACGAGCATTGAGTCGATCGTAGATTTCATCCTTGAGAATTTTCGGCATCCAAACCATGCGCAGAAGTCCGCCATCACCGAGGATAAATTTGCCTTGAGTGATGTTAAATTTGGAATGTCCAACAAAACCAGGTGAAGAAGCACCACCACCCATGACACCCGCCAGTGTGGTAAACTTCATACCACAAGGTGTATCACCAGCATAATCACGGCCAACAGTCATTACACCGTTGCAGGACGGCAGCATCGCAGCGATCGCTTCACAGCAACCGCAGGTGGTCATCGGGGCATTAACCATTGAATAGAAGTTATAACTTTCAATGGCACCTTTTGACGCGCTTTTGATGAATTCATCAACACCTTCAAAACGGCCAAGCTCTGCGTCAAGGACCTTGCCTTTCTGAATCGGCTGGTTCGGTCCGGTGGGGTTGATCTCAAAAGAGGCCTTACAGTCCATCCAGTTGTAGGCGCCGCAGAGACCAGTGCGTTCAGGACTAACCGAGCAGACATGGCTTGGGGCAAAAGACTGACAAAGTGTACAGGAGTAAAAAGTCTCCACGTCCTCGTCGGTCATCGTATCAACACGCTCATCACGTGTTTTGTACTCCCCCCGAGCCCGTTTCGTCAGCTTGTCAACATCCTCTTTATTTGAATAAAGAGTTACCTGCACCTTATCGACAATCTTCTGAAAGTCCTGATGAAACTTGGCATGCAGAACCACACCGATATCCTTCAGGCTAAAACCTTTTTCAATCGCCGCCTTGGAGATACGAACCCATGAGATATCACGCTGACCAATGTGCATGATTCCCTGGATATAGTTAATCAGATGATGGATTTGACGCTCCATGATCGGTTCGAAATCAGTCTGGAATTCACGTCCGGCTATCTGTACATAAATACCAAGTGGGAAGGTATCTCCTTCCTTCAGATCCGTGATATCAGGACCGACAACTTCAACCTTGCCATCTTCAATCTCACCCATATCGGCCATTTTAACCAGCTCGGTACACTGGGTCTTACCACCACCCGTCTGAGCATGAAGATCCGCACCACGTACACGCTCACCCTCAAATGCAGGGCCAAACGCAAGCGGAATGTCGATCTCGGTTACATTGATTTTCAGGCCACGTACTTCAACTGATTTCTGACAGATCTCGTCGTGCGGTACATTCGCCACAACATGTTCATAGGTGCAGATACCAGTCGGTAGGATCTCAGGAATATCGGTATCGGCCAAGGTCGGGAAACCCCAGTTGACACAACCGGCTGCGGCAACAGCCCATTCGGTACCGACATCGCCCAGAGCATTGACGAAGGCAAAGATTCTGTTCTTGTTGTACATCAGCATTCTGCGGTAATCACCCGGCTCAACACCACCAAAGGCCATGGCTGCCCTGTTGGCAAAACCAAGGGCAAAGATGGCCGAGGAAATATCTGGACCAAATGGTACGATACGGGTATTCCAACCAATCTGCATACCTGCCTGCAGACACTGCTCAACGGCCGTCTTGCCGTTGTGATTGGCTGCACAGAAGATATAGAGGCTCTTCTTTTGATAATCTTCAATGATCATCTTGGCTGTCTCCGCATCCGGGGCAGCGCCAACTACAGCTGCAAAACCAGGTGCCGAACCGTCAACAAATTCAACACCACGCTTTCTCAAAATGGTGTCATCAGCCGGACCAACCCAGATTTTACCTGCATCGATATCCGGATCTTCTGTAAAAGTATAAAAATCCGGCTCGTTTAAAATGCGAATGGCTTCCTGAACTTCATAAGCAAAGAGACCAGCCATACCGGCATCCAGAAGTGGTCCAAGATACGGGAGATGGTTTGCTCCTTTTACATGCGGGGGCAGAAGTCCCCGAGCAAAGTCAAGAGGTTTTTTGAGATCTTCAAGAGTCTCACATTTCATACCGGTAAGTGAATAGATCACCGGCAGGTAGTAAGCGGTATTACCGAAACCGATACTGGTAGAGGCATCGTAGGATTCGAGTGCTTTTTCAAGCTGACCTTCAACCTGGGATACGACCTTATAACCGCCTTGGATCGCTGCAAATGCTACTAATCGTGACATGCTTTCCTCCTTGTTTGAGGATTCTTATATGAATGATCTTTCAGTCGATTACTTATTCCATGCCGAGTGCTTGACGATCGGCCATATCCATCAGAACACGCTCACGAGCTTTATCGATGCCGAGCTCTTTACGTTTCTTGTCGATATGGGCAATCATCTTATGGGCATGCTTGATCGGATCCGGTTCGCAATCCCACTTGCCGCCGTAGATATTCTCCATCTCTCTATAGAGATAGTCTTTGAATTCCGGTGCGCCTTCAAGCGGCATATGATAACCGAAGACGGTGTATACGCCGGAGGAGACAAAGTACTGACCGATGGCAATGGCCTTCTCACTAATCCCTTCAGGTGCACTACCGGCTGCCGGCAGATCGCAGATGTCGTCGCCGAGTCCGCCTGCTTTGACCACCTCGGTGGCGGCCAGCAGGATACGGCTGTTGTCGACACAGGAGCCGAGATGCAGTACCGGCGGGATACCAACGGTCTCACAGACCTCGGCCAGTCCCGGTCCGCAGTGAACGGAAGCAGCGCCAGGCGTCAGCAATCCATGGATTCCTGCAGCGATGGCGGAACAACCGGTGGTCAGAACGATGACATCGTTCTTGATCAGTTCCTTGATCAGGGTGATATGTTCCTCGTTATGCTTGGTACGGGCGTTGTTGCAGCCCACCACACCAGCGATACCGCGAATTCGGCCGTTGATGATATTGTCGTTCAGGGTGTAATAATCGCCCCGGAACGAACCGCCCAGATGGTAGCGGATCGACTCGACGCCGAAACCGGCGATCTGAGTGGTCTTGTGCTGGGGAATCATTACGTCGGCACCACGCTCGGTGAAGTTATCGATGGCCATTTTGACGATCTTATTGGCGTCTTCCATGGCATGATGTTCATCGAACTCGATGTGGACCACGTTATCCTGCTCCATCTTGGCGATCGGATGGGTGGTGATCAGCTTGGTATGGAAGCATTTGGCAACATTGGCCAGGTTCTGAAAGATACACTGAACGTCGACGACCATTGCATCGCAGGCGCCGGTGATAATCGCCAGTTCCTGCTGCAGGAAGGTACCGGCCGGCGGTACTCCGTGCCTCTGCAGGATCTCATTGGCGGTACAGCAGATGCCGCTGAGCTGAATACCTTTGGCGCCCTTGGACTTGGCGTATTCCAGATTTTCCTGTGACTGACAGGCCGCAACAATCATTTCTGAGAGCAGTGGTTCGTGTCCATGTACGATTACATTGACATGATCCTCTTTCATCACGCCCAGGTTGGCTTCAGCCTGCAATGGTGAGGGGCTGCCGAACATAACGTCCTGCAGATCGGTACCGATCATCGCTCCACCCCAACCGTCGCCTAGCGAACAGCGGGTTGCCTGCTTGGTGAGGTTAACATAATCCTGATCCACACCCATGGCGGTGCGGTGCATGATTTCCACTACCTCGCGGTCGATGGCACGCGGCTCAACACCTTCTTTCTTCCATTTTTCCTGCAGCGGCTTTGGAGCACGCTTCAGATACGCCAGGGTTCCGCCGGTCTTGCCGAACTCGGCAACCGCAGCTTCTGCAACACCCAGGGCAATCTCGTCTAGGTCGCGGTCTTTTACTTCACCATCTACCTCGACAGTCGTATCCACACCGAAATAGGGTGCGATCTGGATCAGCTTGGCCGGATCTTTAATTTTGTAATCGTCGGTCTCTTTTCTGGCCACAGAAAGAAAGGTTTCAGCAACCCCCCGACCATGATCGGAGTGGGCGGAACTACCAGCTGCAACCATCCGGGCAAAGTTACGGGCGCAAATGGTGTTGGCGGTGGCGCCACAGAGTCCTTTTCTGGTGTCCTCGCCTTCGATTCCGCCTTTGGGAAGCGGCAGACGGCACGGTCCCATTGAACAGTTCTTACAACAAATGCCCTGCATCCCGATGGCACACGGCTTCATGGTTACTGCCCGATCGAACACGGTGTCGATGCCCAACTTCTGGGCCCGAGCGATCATCTCCTGGGTTGAAACTTCGATCGACGCCTCTCTCGGATCAGCGAGTTTCGGAGCTTTTGCTGCAGTTTTTGCTTTTACTTCTACCATTTTTAAATCCTCCACAAATTAATTCTGTGTTAGTCCGCAAATATTAATATCTGATACCAAACAGATCCGCTTACCCACGCTTATGGAACCTGTCGAGCATATCCAAAATCTTTTCCAACTGTGTCCTCTGAACGGCTGCCGGGGTCATTGGAATCTCGTCCGTCTCTACCGTTGCCCTTTGAGCAGCCAGTTTCTCTTTTTCTGCGGTTCGCTTCTGGCGCAGATCCTTCTCCTCAGCCTCGCGGGCTGCTTTTGCATCGGCGGCGGCCTGCTTCTCGGCCTCCGCTTTGGCCTTGGCATCGGCTTCGGCCTTGGCTTTGGCATCGGCTTCAGCCTTGACCTTGGCGTCGGCATCGGCTTTGGCTTTGGCTTCGGCATCCGCCTTCGCTTTTGCTTCTGCCTCTGCCTTGGCTTTGGCATCGGCTTCCGCCCTGGCTTTGGCGTCGGCTTCGGTCTCGGCCGGTGCCGGTTCGGGCTTGGCTTCCACTTTCTCTTTCTTGGCCGGTGCAGCTGCTGCTGCCTTCTTGGCCGGAGCTGCTTCTTTAGCGGCCGGGGCGGCTTTCTTGGCCGGAGCGGCCTTCTTATCTTCTTCTATGGTCAGATCAGGCTCTGGTGCCAGGGCAGCAAAATCGATGGAGACATCGCCCGTCATTTTGCTGATCGGCGCCACGTCCGCCAGACTGCCGCCGTCAGACAGAGAGTTGATGAACTCTTTGGTCAGACGAATGGACTCGGGATGACGCATGATCAGAATATTGGTTCCGCTGAGCAGATAGGAGACCGCACCAACCGCCTCCATCAGGATACCCCTTCGTTCAGGATCACCGAGCAGCGGCGCATCTTCGACAGTCTGTTTGGCTTCCTTGCACTTCCAGACCTCGTTACCCAGGTTGTTAATCATCGGGTACTGGAGCTTATCGTCGCCCTGGGTCATGGCCGCCATGCCCAACCGTTCCATAACCGAGTAGGAGTACTCCAGACCGTAGCCGAGACCACCGGTGGTCGGGTCAACGATAACCCTCTCCATCGGCATGCCGAAATTTTCGAGCAAGATATTGATCTGCTTTGCCAGGTTGACATCGATCGGCGATGAAGAAATCAACGAATGATTGTAGCCCATTGCCGCAGCCGCAATCCCTTTGTAGTTTTTTTCCTCGACCGGACCCATCAGCAGGTTCTCACCGTCACAGGCTTCGCAGATGGCCTTGAATACCTCTTCGTCTTTCTCTGGATTTGCACAGCCCCAGATAATCAAGGGTACGTCGATTGCTGCTTTAACCTTTTTAGCCGTTTCGGCAGCAGACGCGGCGCTGGCATCCTTGTCGTTGGGGTCAACCGACTTCAACTGGAGAACAATGGCCTGGGCGCCATACTCTTCGACACACTTCTTGGCCCAGGCAGCCGGATCAGAGATCACGTCTTTGAACGGCGCGACCGCGGCCTCCGGCCAGTCTTCCGGTTCCATGTCCCAGATTTCCATGGCGATGACAGGCTTGTTCGGCATGTCGCCTTCGAACGTATAGAAGGGATAACATGTCTCTCCACCGACGGTCAGGGCGGCGTCGCCTTTACCAATGGAAATCTCCTTGATTCCACCGGTATAAGACTCTTTCTTGAGTTCAAATGCCACTTTAGCCTCCTTCAGGTTTTAGAGTTAGTCTCCGGTCAGCTCAACCGGCTGAACGACTGCAAGAAGCCAGTCGCCCAACCCACTGTACCTATAAATTTCCAGCCACTACAACAAAGTCACATTGAAAGTATCTATATAAAAACCGGCACCACCTAGTATTAATGGAAACCAGTACTTATTTCAAATAGTCAAAACAACTTTTTTTCAATTCCTCGAAGCCAGTTCCTTCCAGGCCGCCACCCGCTCCTTGACCTTGGGAAATTTTTCAATC
>NODE-226-length-20400-cov-8.52553_pt1 | contig 20400 bp, 19 predicted proteins | sample MGYA00139097_ERZ477577 | MGnify/ENA metagenome assembly ERZ477577
ATTTTATCCTCGACATATCAGCTATATGCCTGCGGCAAAATTTACATTAGCGCCTTGATTATGAACGAGAATTTCATTTTTTCAAGGTAACCTTCTGTAATAAAAAAGGGTTTAAGTCGATTCGACCTAAACCCTTTTTTTTACTGGAGCCACCGAGCGGAGTCGAACCGCTGGCCTGATGATTACGAATCAACTGCTCTACCAACTGAGCTACGGTGGCCTGTAATTTTGAGCTGTTTATAGCAGGATCATCGTCAAAATTCAATATTTAAGGATTACCCTGCCCTCGAATACCAGCAGCAATCCGCTGAGCAATATTTTCTCTGGCTTTAGCAGCACAGCTACCCTGTGTTGTCAGGTTGTTTAGGGGTAGGTATCTCCCCTACTCTCCCCTTTCCACCTATCTTACAAGACAAAAGGACCTGGTCTGATGAAAAGAGCGGTCAGCAGTGGTATTTTGTACTTCAATATCCAAGCCAACCTGTTATTGTAGAGTCTTTTCCCGCTATCACGCATTCTTTGGTAACTATTATGTCACAAACGTACAATAAACAATATGTTCTTAAAGACGATGGATCGGCCACGCCGGTTTTTTCGATTGAAGACAAGAAGCCTCTTTCATACCAGGAATCACCTGGTAGCCTGCTGCTTCGAAGCGGATCTTTAGACCAGGCCGAACAGGCTGGTTGTCCGGTGTCAACCGCTCTGCAGCTCAACGGCGACCTCACGGGGATGAAAGAAGATTCCCTTGCGGCCTTTGCCAAAGCTGAATTAGACAAACATCACACCATCTCTTACAGAACCTATGACGTCGATCCCGATTTCAGGGTTTGCATACTGGCCGATCAAGCCGTTGATCTTGCGGAGTTCATCGCCACCTATGGCGGAATTCTTGAAATCGAACCGCTCCTGGTCGGAGGCTATCACCCGGACTACGACAGCGCCGAAGAAATAGAAACTAGCTCCTTGGGCAGAGGATATTCCGTACAATACACACGCAAATCAGTAGTCGACCGCAGCTTATGTAACTATTGCGGATTGTGCGGCCGCATTTGTCCAGTGCAATGCATATCAGAAGAACTGCACTTTGATTTCAGTATCTGCACCTTCTGTACCGACTGTGAAAAGCAATGTCCCGAAAAGGCCATTGATCTCCACGCCATCGAACGGATCAACCTTGAAATTCCGGCCCTCATAGTTCTTGGAGAACCTCGCCTCACTCTGCCCGACAAGCGGTCCTCTATCTACAATCAGAAAAATATGAGCGAGTTCCTGGCAACGCTCTATTCCTGTAGAGTCGATGAGGTTATTACCTGCAACCACGAACTCTGCCACTATACTAAAAGTTCGAAAACCGGCTGCAAAGCCTGCCTCGGCAGCTGCAGATACGGGGCGATAAAAATCAAAGACAATCAGATTCAAATCGATCCGTTTGGTTGCACCGAGTGCGGTGGATGTGTTTCGGTTTGCCCCACTGGCGCATTGCAGAACCAAAAACTCACCGATCAAGCCTTTATTGATTTTTTCAGGTCCTTCCCTCTGCAGAGGAACAGCACGGTGATAATCGGTTCAGCTGCCGATCTGAACCGAAGCTGGTGGCAAAACAGTGCTGCCACTTATGGGCAGACATGCTTTCTCGAAGTTCCAGAGAGCGCTACGCTCACCCTAATGAATCTGCTTTTTCTCATCGCCCACGGCTCCAATAGGCTGGTGATTCTGTCCTCTTTGGATTCCAGCGATTCCAATCTTTTCAATGCTGTCAGAGAGACCAATCTGCTGGGTGAGAAATTCATTGGAACGAAAGAACTGGTTACCGTCTGCAAACCAGAAGAGCTATCACCTGAGCTGGCGCTGAGAGGAACTACCGAGCTTGATTTTAGCCCCTATGGTGATCTTGGTTTCATCAACAGACGGCAGAAACTGAGCTCGATCCTTCAGTTCTTTTCTGCCAGGTCGGAAACTGAGATCTCCCTCGAACAGGATGAAGTCCGTTTTATCGGGACGATAACCTGTGACGATGATTGCTGCACCCAGTGTCTGGCCTGTCTCAACAGCTGTAAAATTGAATCGTTATCGGCCAACTCCAGCACCCTCAGCTTGTGCTGGAATGGCAGCCTCTGCGTTGGCTGCCAGAGTTGCGTTGAAGCCTGCCCGGAAGATGCCTTGAGCTATGCCTCAGAAGCGACCTTGAATCAGGACTATTTTTCTCCCGCCGAGGTGTCCAGAGCCGAACCGATGGCATGTGAGGGCTGTGGGAAAGTATTCGGCACCAAAAAAAGTTTTGACCGGGTAATGACCATCTTGGCCAAAAAACAACAAACGGTTCCGGAACATCTTCACTACTGTGAAGATTGCCGCGTCCTGAGACTACTAGAGAATCAATGAGATCACCATGGAATCCACCGGTAAAGAGATCATCATAATCAGATTACGCTTGATCGATCTGATCAAGTCCTTTTTCATCGACAAACCGGATGCAGAACTCTTGAGCAGATGGCGCGGAACCTTTTCGGCCTTGTCCAAAGAACAGATATCACCGCTACTTGACAAGGCGGTAAGAGATGTTTCGAGGCAGCTCGGTGAGAAAAGCCTCGAGACCATCCAGGATGAATACTACAGCCTGTTCGTCGATCCCTTTGGGGAGAACCATGTCAACCTGGTCGCCTCACACTATTTCGACGGCAGGAATTATGGTGAAACACTGGTCTCGATTCGAGATGTATTCCTGGCCAGTAAGGTAGTAAAAGATGAAGAGGTGAAAGAGCCCGAAGACTCATTGGTGATCATGTTCGATCTGCTGGGAACCCTGATTGATATGGAAAAGGACGGTGAGCAGACTGCCGTTGCCCAACAGCAGATTATCGGCGACTACCTGGTCCCCTTTGTTGAGAAATTGAGGCCAGCCATTAGCGACAATCCCTCTGCAGATTTTTATGCAGCGGTGATTGAGTTCGTTCGTGGTTATCTGGACCTGGAAAAAGGATTATCAGACTTTTCTGATTAAGCTATGGTTGAGTTTCGGCCAAAGATTGTAATTCAAATTATTTGTTTTCTTTTTATCTTGCCGGTCGGTCTTTTAACCGGCTGCCGCGACCAGCCTGATGCCACTACGGCCGGGTTAAGCGATGAAAGCCAACAGTGCTTGAGTTGTCATCAAGTCGAGCTGGATTCATCGCACCGAATCGACTGCCTGACCTGTCATCTGCCGGGGGATGATTTGACGATCTATCCTGAAGGGCACGAGGCGGTATTGGCTGCTCCTGCCCACCCCGATCAGGCCCACCAAACTTGTGGAATTTGCCATGAGCTTGAGATCGACATGGTCGCCTCCAATAACCATTATCTACTGGCTGATCATATAAGGGTTGTCACTGAAGCTTTTGGTGCAGATCCAAATCTAGCAGCAGATCTGCCTTTGACTCGGATCTCTTCCCAGGCAAGCCCTGAAACTGGGCTTCAGCTCGTTGAAGATCTTCTCGCCCGCCGCTGCTTGAGGTGTCATGTTTATAGCGGTGGTGACGAGTTCAGTGCGGTTGCCCACGGCACCGGTTGTGCTGCCTGCCATCTTTCCTTCCAGGACGGTCGTCTGAGTTCCCATCAGTTTTCCGCACAACCCGATGACAGACGATGTCTTTCATGCCATTATGGAAATCATGTGGGGTATGACTACTACGGCCGCTATGAACACGATCTAAACGAGGAATTCCGCACGCCCTATCAGGCGGAAAATAGTGAACTTCGTCCCTATGGCGTCGAGTACCACAATCTGAAACCAGACGTGCATCAGCAGGCCGGCCTGGTCTGCACGGATTGTCACCGTCGGGACAACGTCATGGGGACGGAGGGAAGTCCAGCATGCCAGGATTGTCATCTCTACGATGCCAATAGAACAGACTCCTCGATATCTCTTCAGTCAGAGGGAAACAACCTCTTTTTTGCCTCTTCAGCAAGCGGCGCAAAACACCGGGTTCCCCAGCTGGAGCATCCCGCCCACAAGCGCTACGGAAATCGTTTCAGCTGTCAGGCCTGTCATGCCCAGTGGACTTTCAACGATGCCCCGACGCACCTCCTGCGCATAGATCATGAAGAATTTTATGACTTTTACAAACTTAGCCTGGATGGCAGCTCTGAGATATTAAAAGTGATTTCCAGTCATATCCTGGATGACGGCGATCTGCTCGAACCTGCCATGAGCAACAAATTTACCGGTGAAGATGTGGTCGGGATCTGGTTCAGAGGCTTTGGAGAAAGACGTTGGGAGCAGGTGCTGCTCGACAAAGACGATGCCGGAGTAGTGACGACGGTCCGCCCGATTGTTGATCTTCGAGTATCATGGATTGATGAGGATGAAGTGAGCCGCTTCGACAATCTCGAACCGGTTGGCGGAGTAAAACGATCGAGACCATACGCTCCCCATACCATAGGCAAGGCAGGTCTCTTCTATGAGGCCAGGATTCGGCCCTATTTATTGCAGAAAGAAAATGACTAGCCGGTGCTGAGCGCGGTTTCGATTCTGCGCACCTTATCGACAAGCTGGGCCAGCAGCTCGTGATTCTTCACCCCAGGACTTTTCTCGACGCCTGAATTTATGTCGATCGCGTAAGGTCTGGTTGATTTGATCGCTTCAGTCACATTTCCAGGATTGAGCCCTCCGGCCAGGATCATCGGCACATTTAGGTTGAGTCCCGTTATCGCCCGCCAATCGAAACTTTGACCGGTACCACCATCCATGCCTTTCACATAGGTATCGAAAAGCAGACAATCCATGGAACCAAGGTAAGAGGACAAATTGGGCCCCGAAGAATCTTTGCCAACCAGAAATGCTTTACAGACAACCAGGCTGCGATTCCATTTCTTCAGCTCGGCACAGAAGTCTGCGGATTCTTTCCCGTGTAGTTGAACCTGAGTCAAACCGGCACTGGTAACAATTTCTTTGACCTGTTCGAGGCTGGCATCTACGAACACGCCGACTCTGGACACGAAAGGCGGTAAAGTATCTATCAAAGATGCTGCGAAACCGGGGGTCACATATCTCGGACTTTTCTCAGCAAAGATAAATCCCAGTGCGTCTACACCGAGCTCGACAGCTGCATCTGCATCCTGCAGTCTGGTGGTTCCACACATTTTAATTCTGACTCTCATTGTTTGGCCGAGTTACCCAAATCAGGATCTTAAGGATTGCAGCAAGGGGCTGTCGTGACCCGCCCTCATAAGGCTCTCACCGATAAGGGCAGCACAGATATCGTGTTCCTTCAATAAGGCCAGATCGGCGGCAGATCCAAGGCCTGACTCCGAAACCACAGGGATTGTGTCAGGAATCATTTTTTTCAATCTGAAAGTGGTATTGATGTCGACGCTAAAATCGTTGAGGTTGCGATTGTTGATTCCAATAAGCGCTGCTTCAGCTCCAAGCGCTTTTTCAAGATCACCTTCATCATGAATCTCAACCAGACTGTCCAGGCCCAGTTCCTTTGCCATTTGCTGATACTCGGAAATCTGGGATTGGCTGAGAATTGCGGCAATTAACAGAATGGCGTCGGCCCCATGGATGGAAGCCTCTTCTATCTGCAGGGGATCGATGATAAAATCTTTTCTCAGCACAGGCAGGTTGATCGTACTGCGAACCTGCATCAAATATTTGAGTGACCCTTGGAAAAAATCGACATCGGTGAGTACTGAAACGGCCTGCGCGCCATTTTCCTGATAATTCAGAGCAATAGCTTGAGGGTCGAAATTCGCACTAATTATCCCCTTGGACGGGGATGCTTTCTTAACTTCGGCTATGATCGCAACGCCACCATAGTGCGTCAATGCAGCGCTGAATCCGCGCGGAGGATCAATGGCTGTATTGTCATATTCCGCTGGGAGAGTGGTGCCTTCTTTCTTGAGCTGTTCTACCTCTTCTTTTTTTCTTGCTACGATCTTATCTAAAATCATCTTTATGTAAGGATATAAAATTCAACTGCGGATTAGCCGCAGTTCCTCGAATAGCTGATCAGCGACTCCAGGGTATTGATGGCTTTGCCCGAGTCTATACAGTCCGCGGCCAGAGCGATCCCCTCAGCGATGTCCGGCGCCGCCCCGGAAGCCATCAACGCTGCCCCGGCATTGAGAAGCACCATATCTCTTCTGGCTCCGGGCTCACCTTTGAGGATTCCTTTCATCATTTCCGCAGAGGCTTCCGCATCGCTGCCGCCTTCAAGATCAGTGAGCGAGGCCCTGGGCAGATCGAATTGTTCAGGGCTAATCTGGTAGGTTGCAATTTCGCCGTCTTTATAATCGGCAACGGAGGTTGTTCCGGTCACCGTAAATTCGTCAAGGTTCCCTTCACCGTGAACCACCAGGGCGCGCTTGGCCCCAAGTTTCCCAAGCACCTCGGCCAGTGGTACAATCAGCTCTTCCGAAAAGACACCCAGCACCTGGACGTTGGCGCCTGCAGGGTTGGTCAGAGGACCGAGGATGTTAAATATGGTCCGGATGCCTATTTCCCTGCGGGGCCCGATGGCATGTTTCATGGCGCCATGCAGCGCGGGGGCAAACAGAAAGCCAATCCGGCAGGTCTTAATACACTCGCTCACCTGCGCCGGGCTCAAATCAAGCTTGATACCAGCCGCTTCCAGAACATCAGCCGACCCGCAGGAACTCGAAACGGCACGGTTGCCGTGTTTGGCAACCGTTACCCCGCACCCTGCAACCACAAATGCCGAGGTAGTCGACACATTAAAGGTGCCGGAACCGTCTCCGCCTGTCCCGCAGGTGTCGACCACGATTCCGCCGGCGGCCATATCTACGCCAGTATCGATGCCAGTGACCTTCTCCCGCATCACCCTGACCGCGCCGGTGATCTCATCCACCGTCTCACCTTTCATTCTCAAGCCGGTTAAAAAAGAGCCGATCAGCACATCACTGACCTCGCCACTCATGATCGAGCTGATCACCTCATACATCTGATTCTCGTCGAGATCTTGGCCTTCGACAATTTTCTGGAATGCCTTTTTTATGTCCATGAAAGGTACCGATTCTGAGTGTTGTTCGATCAAAGCAACGATGGGTAGTCTTCTGACATGAAGTTTCTCAACAATTGCTTGCCCGCCGGTGTCATAATCGATTCAGGATGAAACTGTACTCCTTCCACCGGCAGTTCAGCGTGCCTCAGTCCCATCAATTCCTTCTCCTCGGTCCAGGCGGTGACACTAAGTATTTCCGGAAGGTTATGCTGTTCAACCACCAGACTATGATAGCGCATCCCCTCAAAAGGATTTGGCAGGCCGGTGAAAACACCTTTTCCGTCGTGATGGATCGGGCTTGTCTTGCCATGCATTATTCTGCCGGCCCGGACTACTTCTCCCCCAAAAGCTTCACCAATGGACTGATGACCGAGGCAAACACCGAGAACCGGTATCTTCGGACCGAAGGCTTTTATCACCGAGACCGAAATTCCTGCCTCCCTGGGTGTACAGGGTCCAGGAGAGACCAATATTCTTCTGGGTTGAAGCTCTTGAAGCTCTTCAATTGTGATCTTATCGTTCCGAAATACTCTGATATCCTCAGGCGTCCGGTCCTCACGGCAGTTGTCAGCAATTGTCTGGACAATGTTGTAGGTGAACGAATCGTAATTATCGATGATGACGATCATGCCTTAAAACCTCTTCTCTGCCAATTCGACGGCTCTTCGCAAGCCCATAGACTTGTTTACCGTTTCTTCGAATTCCCTTTCCGGATTGGAATCCGCAACGATGCCGGCGCCAGCTTGAATCCAGAGATCGCATCCATGAAGGACAAAAGTTCGTATCGTGATGCAGAAGTCCATATTTCCAGAAAACCCAAAATAGCCCACCGAACCTGCATAGGGCCCCCTGCGACAAGGTTCAAGTTCCTCAATAATCTCCATGGCCCGTATCTTTGGGGCTCCACTAACAGTACCAGCAGGGAAACAGGCCTCTACCACGTCGAACATATCCTTGTTGTCGGCGATAACCCCATGTACCCCTGAGACGATATGCATCACGTGACTGTAGCGCTCAATGACCAGCAGGTCCCTCACTTCTACACTGCCGCCTCGGGCGATACGGCCAACGTCGTTGCGACCGAGATCGACGAGCATCAGGTGCTCAGCCCGCTCCTTTGGATCGGCGAGCAGCTCTTTTTCAAGGGCCAGGTCCTCCTCCATCGTTCTGCCCCGAGGACGGGTACCTGCTATCGGCCTGAGTTCCACCGTATCGCCTTCTTTTCTTACGAGAATTTCGGGAGACGAGCCGATTTGAATCAGATCCCCAAGTTTGAGATAGAAAAGATAAGGGCTGGGGTTAATATGCCGCAGGGCCCTATATATCGAATGTGGAGGGAGCTTCGTCCGGGTATGGAAGCGTTGCGACAGAACTACTTGAAAGATGTCACCGGCCAGAATGTACTCCCTGGCCTTGTCGACCATCTGGTGATACTGATCGGGCTCCATGTTTGATTCGAATCTGCAGCCTTCTGTGGAACCGCTGCCGGCTTTGGCAAAATAGTCGTCTGGCACGGGGTGCCCTATTAAGGCAGTAATCTCATCGATAGTATTTCGACCACTCCTGTAATGCTGCTCCAGGGGTTTGCCGTCTTTGGTATCAACCCAGTGAACTATAGTTACAGTCTGCTCGAGACTGTCATGAACCAGAACGGTACCAGGAATCATGAACGAAGAATCGGGAAAATCGAGCTTGTCATGGGAGTCAGGCAGTTCTTCCATGAACCTGACCATATCGTAGCCAAGAAAACCAACGGCACCGCCACAGAATCTGGGTAATTCCGGATCAATGAAGGCATTCATTTCAGTGACCAGCTGTCTCAGGGCGATAAGCGGTTCGGCGCTGAATTTTCGACCGTGTGGTACCCCGTTTTGGTAGGTGTTAATCTCTATCGATCTATCTCTGGACTCGAAAGTCACCAGGGGCTGAAACCCTATGAAGGAATAGCGACCCCACTTCTCGCCCCCTTCCATACTCTCGAACAGAAACACATGTTCACGATCCTGGTTGATCTTGAAAAACAGGGTAAGCGGTGTATCTAGATCGGCAATCAGTGATGATGCTATGGGCACCAGCCGGGCATTTTCAGCGTGTCGGCAGAACCGTTTGAATTCTTTTTTCTCAGTGAGATCACTCATGGCTGGCTAAGATCTGGGGGTTCGTATAAGTGGTAATGGAAAGAGGAAGATACCATAAATATGAAATAATTCACCAGAAACACAAGCAAAGTCGGGAAACAAAAAAAGCCGCTTGATCAACAGATCAAACGGCTTTTCAGAATAGTTCCGGTAAACCAGGGTACCGGTACCCGTGATACTGTTATCAATCGGCTTCTAGCTGATTCACCTTTTTGGTCAACCTGGAGATTTTCCTCGAGGCATTTTTCTTATGAATGGTACCTTTCGATGCAGTTTTGGCAATCACCGGTACGGCAGAGGCTAGAGCGGTTTTGGCCTCTTCACCATTGCCGGCATCAATTGCCTCGTTCAAGCTCTTTATTACTGTTTTCATTTTTGAACGGTTCGCCCGGTTGCGCATACGTTTATCCTGGGCTTGGCGATTTCTTTTTTCCGCAGATTTATGATTGGCCACGAACAACTTCCTCCTGTCTATATCGTTAACTGCTGCTATTTATTTTTGCCTATCAGTATTTCTCTACTGATACTCAAATTTATCGTAAACTTAAGATGAGAAGAAATACTTCAGTATGTATCTCATGTCAATACAAATAATGCTAAACGAGCATTTTTCCATACCTCCAGACAGTATCCACCAGCGCCATTCGGAAACTTTGCAACATGGGGTTGTTACTCGAGTGTTCCCAGGAAATTGAAGGTCGGCAGTCTCGAGAGCCGGTTTTTGGCAGATATTCTTTCGGCCAATTCATCCATCTCCCTCCTGCCGGTTCTCATACTTGTGAGATCGACAACCATATAGTCCAGCCCCATGTGCTGCAGCTCCTTTTGGAAAGGCAGCAAAGAAAATGGCTTTACCGGTCTGGTGTAGGACTGTCCTGCTTTTTTCGACATTACAAACTGTTCCCCTCTGGGGCTGACGATTTTCTGGTTATACGGAAGATCACCAGACTCAGCCCGGGAAATGAACAGCGGGGGGACTCCATAAACCGTAAGACCCACTGATGCTTTTCGGGTCGGCTCCCTTCTGCTTGCCTTTTTTTGATTTCCTCTTTGAATGTCGCTGGTTCGGTAGCCGTCAAGCCCCTTCCATAAACTAGCGCGATCGGTTTCGATGCTGAACTGAAAACCAGAAAGTCCAAGCTCAACAGCCTTTCTCATTGCCCGGCTGTTCAGAACATTGATGGTATAGTCTCCATAAATTGAAGCTTTAGCGTTGTCAAACAAACTCAATTGACCGAGGCTGCTGATTTGGAAAGTCCTAAATCCTGACTTTAACAGAACCCCTATGTTTTTCTTTAAGGACCAAAATGACCGCTCATGCAGAACCGGTGGCAGCGCCCATATCACTCTGTTCTTTTCTCTGCCATAATACTTTTTGAGTTGGCCGGTCTCGGCTAATGTTCGCTTCTCAATGGGGAGTACGAACCGGTCGACAGAAAACGGCAGCCTCTGGAAAATCAGCTTGGCTGAATCAAGCCTTACCCATAGCTCCATTGACTTTTGGGTATTTTTTCTACCAGTCCCCTTGTTATGTTCATCTCTAGGGAACGATTCATTATAACCAAGGAGGTCTGAGATCTTTTTACTTTTTTTCCTGATTGAAGCTACTTCAGAAGGCTCGGGAGCCAAAACTGGCAGATTCATCTGGACTCCGCCTGGCTCTTGCTGCGCGTGATTTTTCACATCCACCCGGTAAAGACTGACGGCGCCCCGCACCATTTCAGGTCGAAGGTTGGAAGGTAAAATTAATCTGTACTCGTTATTGTCAGTCTTCTCGATTTTTCTGGCGGTAAAGGCGACTCGCTCGCCACTGCCCTCTGCATGCAGTCGAAACCGCTCGCCCTTTTGAAAATGCTGTTTCGGTAAGATAATTCCCCAGTAATTACCACCTTCTTTTTTAATCCTGCTAAATCTGCCCAGATAGGTACCTATGTTGCCCGAGTGATGAGAAGCAATAAGATTTTGAGGCCTGTCGCTCAGAAAGAAACCGGTGGAGCTCTTCCTGCCTAAAGCGCTCTGGACTAGCTGTTTCGCTTCTTTTTTAGATTCTTCCAGCTCTGCTGGTTCTGCATCCATCACCATCCGGTAGGCACGTACGATCTGCTCGACATAATTCACCGATCTAAGCCGGCCCTCGATTTTCAGAGAGGCGATACCGATACGTTTGAATTCATCAACCAGATCGATCCCTTCCAAATCATTCATGGAGAAGATATAGGCTGACTTCCGTTGTGAGCCACGTTTTTTTTGGGTCGAAGAGACAACCGAGTACTTTCTCCGGCACGGCTGAACACAATTCCCCCTCAATCCACTCTTGCCACCGTGATATGAAGAAAAGAGGCAACCACCGGAATAAGAGAAGCACATGGCTCCATGAATGAAGATTTCCAGTCCCACTGGACTTTTTCTGGCTATTTGCCTGATCTCCTCAACCGTCAGTTCACGGGCCAGGACCACCCTGGAGCAGCCTAGCTCGGCAAGCATTTCGACGCCGGCACTGTTATGGGCAAACATCAGTGTCGACCCGTGCAGGTGGAGGTGAGGGAAATAGTTTCTCACCAGTTCGATCACCCCAAGATCCTGGACGATGAGAGCGCTGGGTGAAATCTTTTCAAGCTCGGCCAGAACGTTGATCAGTCTTGGCAGCTCTACTTCCCGGACCAGGCTGTTGAGAGCAATATAGAGGGAGAGCCCCTGGTCCCGGCAATAAGACGACATGGCCCTGAGCTCATCGAACTGGAACTCCCGCGAAGGATTCCTGGCATTAAATCCAGGAGCGCCAACATAAACGGCGTCGGCGCCGGATTGCACCGCGGCGGTGAAATGGTCAAGAGATCCTGCCGGCGCCAGCAATTCCATGATATTTAAAGTTAATTAGAGAACTTGTGTAGGGATGAATTCATCTGCCAACCCGGTTCCAGAAAAACTCTATTCCTTTTTCGTCGACCCGATTGAGCGCCTCTGGAAATGCCTCACATTCTATCGCAAAGACCTTGCCGGCAATATCCTTAATCGAGTCGTCGTAATCGAGTTCAACACTCTTTTGCAGAATTATCGGCCCATTATCGAAAAGTTCATCAGCAAAGTGAACGGTACAGCCGCTCACCGTACAGCCCCGCTCCTTGACTCCTCGATGAACAATATCTCCATAAAAACCGTCGCCGCAGAACATCGGGATCAGCGCTGGATGGATATTGACCACGTTTCGCTTAAGGTGTTCCGGCGGATCGTACAATTTGAGATAGCCGGCCAGACAGATAATATCGATTTCATAATCTTTTAGAATATCGTTGGTCGAGACGCTGTCTTTAGCCACAAAAGTTGGGTATCCGTAGTTCTTGGCTTTTTCGATGCCGAGAACGCCGTTGACATTCGATACCACTACCTGAATCCGACAGTTAAGTGACCCGTCCTCTATGCGCTCGTGAAAATTGTCGAGCGTACGCCCGCTTCCAGATAAAAGAACCGCGATGTTGAGCATCCTTACACCTCCTTGAAATAATCGTTTCCGTCCATATCAACCTTTTCGAGCCAGCTGGAAATCGCCGTATCATAGTGTGAGGTCAGGGCGAATACCTTGCGGGCCAATTTAAACCTGGTCTTCAGCGTCGTCGCCCCCGTCTTCCTGATCTCTTCGAGGATCGTCTCATAATCGGCGGGATCCACTACCACGGTCACGTCCTGAAAATTTTTCGCCGAGGCTCTTAGCAGAGTCGGTCCACCGATATCAATATTTTCAACCGCATCTTCAAGGGTACAGTCAGAAGTTGCAGTGGTCTTCTCAAAGGCGTAGAGATTTACCGCAACAAGATCTATTGGCTCAAGACCATGGTCTTGACACTGATCGATGTGCTCAGGGTTGCTTCTCTGGTGAAGGATGCCGCCGTGCACCTTGGGATGAAGCGTTTTGACGCGTCCGTCGAGCATTTCCGGAAAGCCGGTAAAATCGGAGACGTCGATCACCTGGATCCCCGCTTCTCTCAGCCGTGCCGCAGTACCGCCGGTTGAGAGAATTTCAACACCTAAATCGACAAGTTCGGCAGCAAATTCCTCAATTCCAGATTTATCTGTAAGGCTGATGAGCGCACGTTTTATTTTATTCATCGGGGTTACCTCACTTAATCTTTTTTTATGAACTCGCGTATTTTACGACGATCTCTTTTGTCCGGTCTCTTTGCGGGCGATGCCCCGGGAGCCCTGATCAAGCGACGCATCTGCGATTGATCTTCTCTATTTTTAATGCTTGCTTCCGACTCATTATAGAGCTCCCGCGCTTCTTTTGCAGGTCGACGATACCTGTTGATGCCTTTTATGGTAACTTCAAACAATTGTTCAAGTTTGTTGATCTTTAGTTCATCGCCCACAGACACAGTACGGGATGGTTTGACGCGCTGGCCGTTGAGGTGGACCTTGCCGCCTTGAACGGCATGGGTAGCCTGCGACCTGGTCTTAAAAAAACGAGCCGCCCACAACCACTTGTCGATTCTTATTTTGTCTATTGTTTCAGCCACTTGAAAAGACTAATCAGGAGAGTAATAAAGTCACACCAGGTAACAGCTGCTAAAGGTACACTGAAAATTATGTGAATTCATCGAAAAAGGCTATATGGTGTTACAGCACGAGCTGCAGCAAATCAATAAGACACCATACTGCTATCAGTTTCAGAAAGACAGATACCAATGGCAATTCAGACCGCAGGCGTAAAGCATATCAAGCTGCCAGTCAGGGTGATGCAGAAGGACGGCAACATCCAAAACACCATAGCCGATATCAGCCTTCAGACCCGCATTCCAACAGCCTTGCAGCCCAATTGCATCGGCTCCATTACGGCGATTATCAACCGCTACATCGACAAAATCGCCGTCTCAGAATTCCAGGAACTTCTCTCGGACGTACAGGAATTCTTCAATGCCGAGTCTACCCAGATCGATATGAGTTTCCCCTACTTTCTAGAAAAGAAAGCTCCGGTCACCGACACCTCCGGGTTAATGGAATACCGTTGCATTTTCAGCGGAACCATTGGGGACAACAACGGCTTCTCAATGACTGTGGCAGTACCGGTGACGACACTTTGTCCATGCTCCAAGGAAATCAGTGAAGCGGGGGCCCACAATCAACGGGCGGAAATCACCATCACCGTGCGTTTCCGCAGGATGATCTGGATCGAGGATCTTATCGAACTCATTGAACAATGCGGTTCCTGCGAACTTTATTCACTGCTCAAACGGCCCGACGAAAAGTACGTTACGGAAACCGCCTTCAACAATCCGATGTTCGTTGAAGACGTGGTCAGAAAGGTTGCTCTGGCGGCCCTCGACCACCCCGACATTACCTGGTTTTCGGCCAGTGTCGAGAGCTTCGAGTCGATTCACAAACACAGCGCCTATGCCTTTGTCGACAGCGGCGACATTCTGGATAAAAATGGCCGGTAGGTTCTAGTCCGACTCCATCGACACGATGGCTTCCGCCAGTCGGTCAATCCCCTCCTCTATCACCTTCTCGTCTGTACAGGAAAAATTGAGACGGAAGGCAGACGAGGTCGTCTCCCTGGTATAAAAAGGTTCTCCAGGCACGAATACTACCTTTCTTCTCACCGCTTTTTCAAACAACACAAGCGAGCTCATCGTGTCTGGTAAGCTTCCCCAGAGAAACATGCCGCCACTGGGTCTGGTACAGCTGACATAATCGGGAAAATTTCGCTCGATCGCGTCTATCATTGCCCGGCATTGGTTTCCGTAGGCAGTACGGATTTTGACAAGATGATCCTCAATTTCATTGTTGGTCAGAAAATCCAGAAGCACGAACTGAGTAAAATTGCAGGTGTGCAGATCGGCGGCCTGTTTGGCAATCAGAAGTTTATCAAAGATCTTCTCGGGAGCCGCCACCCAACCGATTCTGAAGCCCGGGACCACTGTTTTGGAAAACGAACCGAGCAGGATTGTCTGATCGGGCGCCAGGTGATGAAACGAAGCGACCGGTTCTCCATGAAATCTCAGAGACCCGTAAGGGTCGTCTTCAACCAATAGACAGTCACTATCCCGGATAATTTCAACTATCCGGCACCTGTTTTCATGGGTATAGGAGATACCAGAGGGATTCTGAAAATTAGGCACCGTATACATCATTTTGGGATTCTCACTAACCACCCTATCTAGGTCACTTAGGTCCATTCCCTCAGCATCAACCTTAATCGGCAGAAATCGAGGGCGGTAAAGCGAGAGTGCCTGGATGGCACCGAGATAACCAGGCTCCTCGATAACCACAGGATCGCCCTCATTGATGGTCACCTTGGCTATAAGATCCAGCGCTTGCTGGCTGCCGTTGGTTATCAGAATTCGCTCCGCTGGTAGGTCAATGCCCTGTTCAGCTTTGTACCTTCGGGAGATACATTCCCGCAACTCCAAAAGTCCTTCCGAGTTGCTGTACTGAAGACAGTCAGTTCCCCGCCTGTCAAAAACCCTGTTGGTCGACTCTTTTAGCTGCTCCAGGGGGAAATATTGTCGATTCGGCAGTCCTCCAGCGAAGGAGATCATGCTCTTGTCGTTGGTAACCTTAAGAATTTCCCTGATAAACGAACGGGGGACATCCTGCATTCTATCGGCGAATACTCCTTTCATAATGAATCAACCACAGGCATAACTTATTCAGATCCCCTGATATCTAAACTTCATTCATATACCGTTGTTTTTCAGCAGCAGCCCTTAAAATGCGAAACAACTCGCGGCTGTGCGACTTGTTTCTGGTCCTTGCATACTGATAGGCCGATCTGCGCAGCTCCAACTGATCAATGTGCGAGAACTCGGCCACTATCCCATCAAGCAGATCACTGGGCCAGTCCATCTCCATGGCTACGCCTTCCTGCAAACATGCATCCCGGAAATCAAGAGCCTCATTTATAATTGCATCACGCAGCCGCTCTGCCTGGTGATGAAAACGGTTGTCTTCGAGTTTGGACCCCTTCATCTGGGCAAGCTGACTGAGAAGATCTGCCATCTCACCCTGCTTGAGCAGCTTGGCTACATACTTAATCTGCCTTTTCAAGGAGCCGCCCTTGAGAGTTCTGCAGAGTTTTACAGCCTCGATCACTTCCGCTTCCAACTGCAATTTTCCAAGCTCGTTGTCGTTCAAGACGGCAACTTCTTTGGCTGCAGTTTCTACTTGTTTGTGCTGGCGCTTCAGTTCAGATTTGCTCAGTCGCTCCATGATAATTCGATTCTCTAGATCAGTTCGCAGGGTGGATTCTAATTGTCCAGGCCAAGGAGTGACGGCTCATAATCTTCGGGGGGCTGCAGTCCAAGCATAACGCATAGAGTCGCAGCCACGTTGACCAGGCCCGGCTCCAGGACATGGTTCATCCTGAAACGGTTGGCGCCATCGTAATCCTTGATGATCAGCGGTACCGGGTTGAGCGTATGAGCTACCATGGGGACACGAGTGCCGTTTTTTTCGGTCCACATGCAGTCGGCATTGCCGTGATCGGCGGTTATAAGACATCTCCCTCCAGCTTTGGCCAGGGTTGACAGAAGCCGTGACAAACAGAGATCAACGGTTTCAACGGCAATTCGTACAGCCTGCTCGACACCGGTATGGCCGACCATGTCGCCATTGGCAAAATTAATCCTGATGAAATCATAGCTGCCTGATTCGATCGCCTCAATCACGTGATCAGTAATCTCCACAGCCTTCATCCAGGGTTTGAGGTCAAACGCCAGCCGATCGGATTCGATTTCAACGTATTCTTCCAGGCTCGCATCGATATAGCCAGATTTGTTGCCGTTCCAGAAATAGGTTACATGACCAAATTTCTGCGTTTCAGAAATCGCCAAAGATCGAATTCCAGAAGCACAGAGATATTCCCCCAGCGTGTTATCTATGGCCGGTGGCTCGACCAGATAGTTGGCGGGGATTTTGGCATCCCCGTCATATTCCATCATGCCGGCGTAGAAGACCTCTGGATAGCGCTGCCGGTCGAAGTGGGAAAAATCCGGTTCCTCAAAAGCCTTGGAGATCTCAATGGCTCGATCTCCTCTGAAGTTGAAGAACACCACGCTGTCCCCGTCGACAATTGGGCCCACCGGATCTGATCCATCGGCGACCACGAACGGGTCCATGTACTGGTCGGTAATTTCAGGATCTTCCTGGTAGTAGGTAGCAATGGCCTCCGAGGCCGAGGGAAACATCCGGCCAAGGCCGAGAACATGAGTATTCCATCCCTGTTCAACGATTCTCCAGTCGGCTTCGTAGCGATCCATGGTGGTCAGCATGCGGCCGCCACCGGAGGCGATTCTGCAGTCGCAACCATTTTTCTGAAGCTCGTTACAAAATTTCTCCAAAGGACCGAAATACTGCAGCGCACTTTTTGCTCCCACGTCCCGCCCATCAAGCAGTCCATGTATTCTTATACGATTGATGCCACACTCTCTGCAGCGCTTGAGAATGGCGTAGAGATGGTCTATGTGGGAATGCACATTGCCATCAGAAATCAAACCGATCAGGTGAAGTGTTCCTCCAGCATGACACCTTTTCTCAATCACAGACCAGCTCTTACCTTCGAAAATTGCCCCGGAGTCAATCGCCTCGCTTACCAGTTTGGCTCCCTGGGCAAAGACCCTTCCTGCGCCAAGCGCATTATGGCCGACCTCAGAATTGCCCATGTCGTCATCGCTGGGCAGACCTACTGCCTTACCGTGAGCCTTTAAGGTCGTGAATAACGGTTCCTGAAAAAGCCGATCCAAAGTCGGCGTGTAGGCCACTCTGATACCATCTGAACCATCGTCTTTGCCAAAGCCCATTCCATCCAGCACAACAGCTACCAATGGACCTTTTGTCTTTTTAAAATTGTCTAGCGGCAACAATGTATTATCTTTCATGGTGCGTTCATTGCTCCATTGCAAGCTATCTTTTTCAAATTGCTCTTTACTACCCGATTCTTTTACTATAAACAATGCGTTACAACTATTTTTGCACACTATAGCATGAGCCAAGAATAGGCAAGCAGGCAAAAATTAAAATCCATGAGGGTTAGCTGCTCAAATGATCGATCAGACCGGTTCATTACCGTCGCTTAAGCTCAACTGCAGCGACAGCAATATACTTCGCTTGTCAACAGTCTTGCAGTCCGGTTTCCTCGTAACGGGAATTGAGGGTGATTCTATCTATACGTTTCTGATGAACCTACCGGGATTCTCTGAAGACTACCTGGCGACTGAAGTTCAAACCATCTTCTACAATGGCGATGCCCTCGACGATCTCGATGCTCAACTGGCTGGTCAAAGCGCTACGATCGCGCTGGGCTCTGCAATGCCTGGACTGGCCGGTGCGATTATGAAAAAGGGCAGTATCTGTGGGACATTACGCAAGACACGAACCATCTTGGACGTATCCCAGCAAGGAGAACCCATTGAGGTTCGGGTGAAACTGTTCAACACCATTGCCCGTGACCTGGGCCCCGGACTTTTTTCAAGCGGTATCCGAGTCGACGCCCAGGATCTTTACCTTTTTCTTGAACTACGCCCCGGGCTTGTAGGCTCATTTTCGGGCATCACATTTGATGATTCCAGCCTCTCCTCAACTGAACTCGTTGGAGTGCTTTCGTCGCTAAAGCAACTCAGAGTTGAGGTGCAACCCTGATGTCCAACTCGTCCGCACCGCTCGACATGCTTGGCAGGGCTCGACTCACGTCGGTTGCTTCTGCTCGAGCGCAACTTCTCTCTCAGATTTCAGATTGTCAACCGCAATCCGAGACCCTGCCGCTGGCTGAGTGTCTGGACCGCATCTGCGCCAACCAGGTACTTGCTCCGGAGGACCTGCCACCCACTGAAAGATCAACAATGGACGGATTCGCTGTAGTCGCAGCAGACACTTTCGGTGCTTCGCAGTCAATGCCGGGTTATCTGGAGATCAAAGGCGAAGTAATCATGGGAGAATCACCCCAAGGAGAAATATCAAGGGGAGCATGTTTTAAGATCCCCACCGGAGGAATCCTGCCCGAAGGTGCTGATGCTGTGGTGATGCACGAACATACGGTACCTGTAGACGACAAGGTTATTGAAATCATCAAGCCGGTCGGCAGCGGCACCAATCTTATCCGAAAAGGCGACGACATCGGCAAAGGTGGTGTGGCCTTAGAGAGTGGTCGTGTTCTACGCCCTCAGGAACTTGGCCTGTTAGCCGGACTTGGAATTACCGAGGTTGAGGTTTTCAAGCCACTCACCGTGGCTATCATTTCCACCGGCGACGAGATTATCGACTATCGAGAACCCGTGCGACCCGGCAAAATTAGAAACATTAACTCCATCGTACTTGGTTCTCACGTCCTGCGCTGTGGCGCTCAGGTTCGTGATTATGGAATCGTCAACGACGACGAATCCTCTTTTTTTTCTACCGTTGAAAAAGCTGTTGCCCAAACCGATCTGGTTCTTTTTTCAGGTGGCAGTTCTGTTGGTATGCGTGATCTCGGTGAACAGGCCATAGAGCGAATCGGTAATCCTGGGATTCTTGTTCATGGCGTTTCTCTTAAGCCTGGCAAGCCGGTGATCATTGGTCTGTGCAATACCCGGCCATCCAGTTTCGGCCATGGTCTGTTTCGATTTTTTTGTCAAACCAGCTATCGACATTCTTTCCGGAAGATCGTTTGGAGAACCAGATGTTCAAGCCTCGGTAAAGGCACGACTAAAAAGAAATATCAATTCGGCCGCCGGCAGACTCGATGTAATCAGAGTGGAACTCAGATACGAATCAGACAAACTCCAGGCCAAACCCATTCTGGGTAAATCTGGGGCAATATCAACTCTATCCAAAGCCCATGGCTATTTTCTCATTGCTGAAGAATGCCAGGGAGTGAATATCGACGAAATTGTCGAGGTGTATCTTTACCAATGAAGACCAATTCCGTATATCTCTCTAATAAACCCCTGTCCGAAGCCAGAGAACTATGGCATCAGGCCCTGAACGCATGTGGATTCTTCGCTGCCAAAACCACTCATATCGCTGTTGACGATGCCCTTGGGGAAACCACTGCAAAACCGGTCTATGCCCATCACTCCTCGCCCACCTACAACGCCTCTGCCATGGATGGAGTTGCCGTCCGCTTTCAGGATCTGGGACAGGCCAGTGAGGCCTCACCGACCCGGCTTTCTCGGGACCAGTACTTACCGGTTAACACAGGGAATTCAGTGCCCGAGCCTTATAATGCGGTGGTTATGATCGAAGATGTTTATAAGCTTGAAAACGATGATATAGAGCTCATCAACCCG
>NODE-227-length-20361-cov-10.7982_pt1 | contig 20361 bp, 22 predicted proteins | sample MGYA00139097_ERZ477577 | MGnify/ENA metagenome assembly ERZ477577
CGAAATTATTTAGAAAAGCCCCGCCTCTTTTGAGGTGGGGCTTTTTGCTTTTGAGCGAGTACTTTTTGTTTGAACTGCTCAGAGCAGTCCCCTTCATATTGTTCAGCTTAACCCTTTTTTAAATCAATCTTATAAGACTTGATCTTGCGATGCAGGTTGGAACGTTCCACCTCTATCGCTTCTGCTGTACGAGAAATATTCCATTCGTTCTCTTCAAGTTTCTGAATCAGGAACTCTTTCTCAAACTCCTCTTTGGCGTTGCGGAATGTTGCTGCAGAAAAGTTGTGTGTCTCTTGATCTTTTTCTAAAGTCACTTTCTTGTCTGAAACTGCCTGTGGCAGTTGATTCCTTGTGATGGTGTTGCCTGGCGACATTATGACCAATCGTTCTATCAGGTTCTTCAGCTCCCGGACATTCCCTGGCCATGAGTAACTTTTGATTGCCTGGACGGCCTCTTCATCTAGAACCTTAGTGTCGCGACTCTCTTTGCTGCAGAAGTATTCCAGGAAATGCGTTGCCAACTGAGGAATGTCGGCTTTTCGATCACGTAGTGGTGGTACATAAAAAGGAATGACGTTCAGACGATAGAAGAGATCCTCTCTGAACCTGCCCTCTGCAATCTCTTTTTCCAGATCCTTGTTTGTTGCAGCAATGACGCGAACATCAACTTCAATGGTCTTGTTGCCCCCGACCCTTTCGAATTTGTGCTCCTGAAGAATCCGAAGCACTTTGGCTTGTGTCTTCAGACTCATATCGCCAATTTCGTCGAGAAAGAGCGTGCCTTTATGGGCCTGGTCAAACTTTCCACGGCGCTGTGTTGTTGCTCCCGTAAAGGAGCCCTTTTCGTGACCAAACAACTCTGACTCTATGAGTTCTTCTGGTATCGCGGCACAATTAACTTCTATAAACGGGCATGTTTGTCGGTTCGAGTTCTGGTGGATTGCCCGGGCAACCAGTTCTTTCCCGGTCCCGTTCTCTCCTGTTATCAAAACCCATCCAGAGGTTGGTGCAGCGATCTTGATCTGCTTTTTTAAGTCCTTGATCGGTTTGCTGTTACCAATCATTTCGTGTTCTTTGCCTATTTTGGCTTTGAGTTCACGATTCTCCTCTACCAACTGGCCGACTTTGGCTGCGTTCTGGATGGAGAGCAAAACTTTTTCAAGTGACAGTGGCTTCTCTATGAAATCGTATGCGCCAAGCTTGGTCGCTTTAACAGCTGTTTCGATCGTGCCATGACCGCTCATTATGATAACCAACTGGTCTGGATAGATGTCCCGTATTTTGGTCAGGGTTTCCATGCCATCCATTCCCGGCATCCAGATGTCCAGTAGAACCAGATCGGGCTTCTCCTCGCTAACCCTCTCTATGGCACGTTCGCCGCTTTCTACTGAGACGGGGTGAAACCCTTCATCCTGCAGGATCCCGGTCAGACTTTCTCGAATGCTTATCTCATCATCGACGATCAGAATTGATTGCATGTTGCCTCTATAGTGGTGGTTGGTTCTATGTTTGTGTGACATCCGAAGTAATCGGTAGCTCAACGATGAAATGTGTCCCCTGGGGCTCGTTGTCTCGTACCCGGATATAACCATTATGGTCAGAAATTATGGTTGAAACAATAGCCAGTCCAAGTCCGGTCCCTGACTTCTTGGTAGAAAAGTATGGCTCAAAGAGTCTGGGTTTGTCTTCAGCAGGAATACCACAACCATTATCGCTTATTTTGAGTGTGGCAATTTTCAGGTCCTTGTTGAACGAGGTCTCAACAGTGATCTGTCCGTTAGCGTTGCCGTTAACTGCAGCAACTGCATTGTCGAGGAGGTTGATCGCAACACGCTTGATCTGTTCACGGTCGAGGCTGAAGGCCGGCAGGTACGGGTCTGTCTGGAGCTGAAAATGAACTTCCTTGTGCCCTTCCTGGAACAGAACCAAAGCTTCATTAAGAACATCGTTGAGGTTGTTCAAGCTTGGATTGCTGGCCGGCATGCGTGCAAAGCTGGAAAATTCATTGACCAGATTCTTAAGGTCATCAACCTGCTTGATGATCATCGTGGTGCATTCATCAAAAACTATGTCGTCTGCGCTGAAACGATCAAGGTAACGGCGTCGGAGTCGCTGTGCCGAGAGTTGTATAGGCGTGAGCGGGTTCTTGATCTCGTGGGCAATCCTACGCGCGACTTCACGCCATGCAGCCATGCGTTGTGCTTTGAGTAGCTGTGTCAGGTCGTCAAAGACAACAACTGTTCCCATAAACTCATTATGCTCATCTTTCAAGGTGGTGACATTGACGAGCAGGATGATCTTGGTGTCCCCTGCCGGTAGAGATACCTGTTTCCGTATCGAATCTTTACCTGAGCCAATTAATTCCTTAAGGATGCCCTTGATCATCGGTTGATAGTCAGGAGTGACGATATCCCGGAAATTACGTCCAATGATTCTCTTGGTCTTCAAGCCGAGAAGTTTTTGGGCAGACTTGTTAATGGTCGTAATATGTCCCTGGCTGTCAATGGAGATGACCCCGGCAGTAACATTCGCCAGGACGATCTCCATGTAACGTCGTCTTTGCTCGAGTTCAAGATTTGATGCCTGTAACTCAAGGTTGGCCCTGTTGATCGCATTCTGGCCCTTGCGCAAATCGGCAGTCATGGTGTTGAAGGCTTCGACCAGAGAGCCGACTTCGTCCTGACTGTAGCTGTCCAGGGTGACGTTGAGATCGCCGGAGGCAACACGGTTGGTTGCTATGGCCAGCTCCTGAATAGGTTCTGTGATACCCCTGGCAAGATGGAAACCGACCCAGGTTGAGAGGAAAATGATGACCAAAGCAATGAGCAGAAGGAACAGAATGTAGCCTTTTTGAATTTTACCCTTGAGAAGCTTGGTTGATTTGTACTGCTCGAAGGAACTGCTTATCTCCTTCATCTTGTTGACCAGAGAGTAAGGGACGTAATAGTTAACGACGACAACCCCGACGACATCATCCGGGTTCCAGTTCGAGTAGACCGGGACGATGCCACGTATCAGGTCGGCGCGGCCGATCGGACTGATCCTGGTAAAGCGGTTGCCCTGTAGTGCTTCACGGATACTGTCGGAATCAGGATCCGTGAAATCTGCCGCCGGAACGCTTGGGTTGACTGCGCGGACAAGCTCTTCCAGGGTCGAAGAGAAGACCTCAACGATGCCAAGGTTGTATTCCTTTTGCTTCTGGTGAATTAACTCCTCAAGAACCGGAAGATTGTCTTCATTGAGAAGTTTTTGCTCCTTGATTGTCAGAGAGATCTGTTCCGCATAGTAGAGGGCGTTGCTGGCTGAGTTTTTATAATAGGTTTGGGCTACTTCGAGCGATTCCTTGAGCGAGTCCTCGATTTGACTGTTAAACCAGTTCTCAATTGAGTTGGTTATGAAGCCGGCCGAAACGAAAAAGAGCAGCATCGTTGGAATAAGAGAGAGGGCAACAAAGGCAAGAACCAGCTTACTCCTAAGCTTTGCACCAGGTATGCCCCGTCGTCGTTCCAGAACTAGTTTGAAAATGTTACGCAAGACCAGGAAGAGACAGAAGATGATCAGAAGGATGTTCAGGTTGATCAGAGCAAGAACCAGGATGTTGCCGGAGAGAGGTATCTCTGTCGTAAGGTTGAAGAGTTGGCCCTGGTAGCGTAAAGACAAAGCGACCAGCCCGACGATCACAACCACGATTAACCATTCGCGACGGCGTTTGCGAGCTTCAGTCTTTGTGGTGCTCAATGTCTTGTCTGTTTTTGTTTTCGGCATGAGAAAGTTCTATCTTTTCGCAATTTTATGTGTAAAAGAATCCTTATGCAAGCGTCAACTTCCATGGCCTGCTATCTCTTGCCCACGATAACGCTAAATCGTATACCTATGGCCCTCGATTGTTGTACAAGTCATCTCTGGAGTTCAAACAAAAAAGGCAGCCGAAGCGGCTGCCTTTTCTTTATTCTCTCTGTATGTTTTAAACCTTGGAAAAAGCCAGGTCGCTCGCAAACGCCTGAGGAGCCATCTGCAAGGCATTCTCAACATCAGCCTCGCTGAATTCCAGCAACTGCCAACTCTCAGGTGTGTCGAGAAGTTTTTCTACCAATTGGTGGTTGATATCGTGACCCGCCTTGAATGCACGAACATGGCCAAGGATCGGGTATCCAATCAGGCTCAGGTCGCCAATCGCATCCAGAATCTTGTGACGAACAAACTCATCCTGAAAGCGTAGCCCCTCCGGATTAAGAACTCGCTCATCGTCAACCACGATGGCGTTTTCCAGAGAGCCTCCGAGGGCAAGCCCGGCTGCCTTGAGATTTTCAACGTCTCGCAAGAACCCGAAGGTTCGTGCCGGGGCGAGATCTCTGCGGAATACAGATGAAGAGACCTTGACCGAACGTTGCTGTAGTGCGATGCATGGATGTTGAAAGGCTATGTCAAAGGTGATGCGGAAGAAGCGAGAAGGAATAATGCTGACACGTTTCTCACCGTCGATAACAGAAACCGGCTTGCGTATAGCGAGAAATTTACGACTTTGATGGTGGCGGCGCTGACCTGCTTCTTCGATGATAGAAGCAAAGGGGGCCGCACTGCCGTCCATAATCGGTACTTCTGGGCCATCGATGTCTATGTGCAGGTTGTCTACGCCGTAGGCGGCTAACGCTGAAAGCAGATGCTCAACAGTAGAGACGCGAACATCACCTTTACCGATAACTGTCGCCATTTGGGTGTCGACGACATTGGCCGAAGTTGCCTCTATCGTCACAGTGCGTTCGCCGATTTTGCGGTGGAAGACGATGCCGGTGCCGGCCTCTGCGGGGCGCAGGGTCATATTGATGCGTTGGCCGGTGTGAAGCCCGATGCCGGATATGGCGGTCGAGCGGGCAATTGTGGTTTGGCAGATCATGTTCATTAACTTCTGTCCTTAAGACTGTCATAAATTTAAGACAAAGATGATTATGCAATAGTCTTGCCAACCTATTTAAGCAGGGTAAGTAATTGAAATAACTGAAATAAATTTTTTGGTCCGTGAGAGGGTGGAGTTCTGGTGAGGTTTTATTATTGCAACGTGTGTGTCTCGAAAGCCACAAGTCTGTGATGATGCTTTCTGACTAGAGCCGTCCCGACCGCAGAATGCCTATTGCCAGCCAGAGGCCCAGAAAGCCGGCTATTGAATAACCTAAAAGACCCAGCAACGGGAAGCCAAGAATCATTGGGCCCTTATCGATTTGCATGACCAACGAAGAACCGACGATCAGGGAACCAATGACAACGGCAAAAGAGACCCTGTTGCTGGAGCGGTCAAGATCTGTGACCAGTTTCTCGAGGCCTCGGTGCTCCAAGTCTATTTTAAACTGATTACGATTAAGACGGTTGACGAATTCCTTGATATCTTGTGGCAGGTTCTTTGCCAATGAACCGTAGGCCTGAACGATACGACCCGCCTGCTCGCTAATATTTTTTGGGCTGAAACGTTCGAAAACAAGTTTGTTCACGTAGGGCCGCATATGGTTGATCATGTTGAACTCCGGGTCCAGTTGGCGGCCAACCCCTTCCATGATCACCAATGCCTTGGCTAAAATCATGAAGTCAGCAGGGAAGTGAATACGATGATGTGTGAGGATCTCGATAAACTCAGTAAGGAGTTTCCCTACCTTGATATCCTGCAGAACAATATCGTAGTAATCCTCGATAAAGTCGTGCAGGTCGCGTCTGAGGTTCTTCATGTCGGAGTCGTCTGTTAACTCCCCGGAATAGAGGAGTTGCGAGATGATCCGGTCCACATCTCTGTTGAGAAGTGCTTGTAAAAGGTCAATCAGTTGATCTTTGAGGTCCTGGCCGAGCCGCCCGACCATGCCGTAGTCAAGCATACAGATGATTTGATCGGGGAGTATGAATACGTTGCCCGGGTGTGGGTCAGCATGAAAAAGCCCGAAGTCAAGGACCTGCTTCAGGAACGCATCGGCGCCCCTCCTGGCGATCTCCTTGAGGTCGTAACCTTGTGCGGTGAGCTCTTCGAGTGCTGATATTTTGATCCCGTCAACGTACTCCATGGTCAGGACGATATCTCCTGTGTAATCCCAGAAGATCTTCGGGGTGTAAACGGTTTCACTCTCGGCAAAGTTGACAGCGAAGCGATCGACGGTGCGCCCTTCGCGGGTGAAGTTCAGCTCGCGCATGATGCTGCGACGGAATTCCTTGACCAGGCCGACAGGATCATAGAGTGCCACTGTCGGGACGTGTTGTTCGATCAGGTAGGCCAGGCCCATGAGAACATCAATGTCGGTTTCAACAATCTTTACGATGCCCGGTCGACGGACTTTAAAGACGACTTCTTCACCACTTTTCAGTTTGCCACGATGAACCTGAGCGATACTGGCCGCAGCGAGCGGTTTTGTGGAAAATTCTGCAAAAAGTTCTTCTGCCGGGTAACCCAGCTCCCGCTGGATCTGGGCGTTAATCTCTTCAAAGGAAACCGCCGGAACTTTGTCCTGAAGTTTACTGAATTCATGAATGTACGCTTTGTCCAGTACATCGGGGCGGGTCGAGAGGAGTTGGCCGAGCTTGATAAAGGTCGGTCCGAGCTCCTCCATCACCAGGCGCAGACGCTGTGGTTGACTGAGACGCTCAAGGTCCTTCGGAATCTTGTCGAGGGTGACAAGGCGTTTGCCGAGTTCGAGGTAGTAGTCGATATTAAGCTGTTCGACAAAATGTCCAAAGCCGTACTTGATCAGAACCCCCAGAATGGTTCTGTAGCGTCGGATGGTCCGGATATTTCGGTTAACGCGCAGGATGGGCAGCATATTGACTTCAGTTCAGTGCAGAATTAATTAATTAAGTTTTTTTTCCAGTTGGGCGACTTTCTTCTTCAACTTGTCAAACTCAGCAGCGGTGACAACCCCCATGCGCTCACAGGTCTTTTTAACCTCTTCTCGGGCTTGTTCCATCAACTTTTCCTGATTTTGAGCTGCGGCATCCTGAATCTTCTGCAGAAAAGCTTTGCCTTCATCCTCGCTGATATTCATCTTCTCCCGGAGTTCCTGAAGTAGCTCCTCAGCCTTCTTTTGTGTCAGGGTCATTGCGCCAACCGCAGTCAATAGAGATTTTTCGAGCAACTCGATCATGTTTGCCTCCTTGATGTGATGGAATGAAATAGTTATATCAATATGTTAGCAGGGGATGAGAGGCTTTCAAGCCGGATGGAGAAGATATTCAATTTCTGGGAGCGCCGCTCGCGCAGACGATTCTCCTGCGGCAATAATCTCTTTGGCACGATGAAACTCAAGCAGGGTGATTCCATCGAACGTCGGCCTGATGATCAAGTCCTGAGGATTCTGACTAATGTGCAGCTCATTAATCAGGTTCTCCATGATGGCGACACTCTGTGCGCAGACACGGAAAATGTTCGGCGCTTTTAACTGTCCCGGGTCCTCGTTATGGGTCGTTTCTGGCTCCTGTCCAAGGGCAGAACGGAAGGCTTGTTCGATGCTGCGGGCGCTGAAGAGCTTTCTCCAGCGGCTGATGTTTGTTGCGTCGCCATGCCTGCCCGGGAGAAATGTTTCCGGCGTTTGTTTCTTGACCGCAGGGATAGTGCAAACACCGATAATTTTTTCTGCGCCAAGGTTCCGGGCAACGTTGGTTGGGATCGGATTGCAGAGGCCGCCATCGACCAGAAACCTTTGTCCGAAGCGGACCGGTGAAAAAATACCCGGGAAGGCCAAGCTGGCCTGCAATGCCTCGAGTAGATCTCCTTGTTTGATGATGATCGCTTCCCCGGTGTTGATGTCCGTTGCCGTCACGGCCAGGGTCTGCTTAAGGTCTTTGAATTCTCTGGCTGGGAGCAGTTCGGCGATGAAGGCGACCAGCTTCCTGCTGTCTGTCAGGCTTGATGTGGGTAAGACGGGGTCAAGCAGGCTTGCCATTTTACGCCAGTCGATGGTCAGCGCAACGTCTTCCATCTGTGCAACCGGTACACCGGCGGCATACATAGCTCCAATCAGCGCGCCTATGGAGGTCCCGGTAATGATGTCGACAGGGATTTTGGCTTCATCGAGAACTTTGAGGACACCGATGTGGGCAAGGCCTCTGGCTGCCCCGCTTCCGAGCGCCAATCCTAGCTTTGGAGAGGGTGAGGCGATGGTCATATCGTCTCCGATGCTGATGGTCAGAAGTTACCTTGTTATCGCTTGAATAACCATAAAAGTAACGAGAACAATAGCGAAATCAGGAGGCAGGTGCCAAGCGGAAAGAAGAAAGAGAAATTCTCTTTTTCTACACGGATGTCACCCGGTAGCCTGCCGAGGAAGTTGAATTTCCCGCCGTAGCTCAAAAACAGGCCGATGCCTACCAACAGTAAACCCAAAATAATGAGTGCTCTGCCGAGGTCGTTGCCCATCAGTTGTTGCTACTGGGATGATACCGATCCTTTTCCGAATAGATACATCCGCAATATTGCTGCCGATAGAGGCCCATGGCCTTGGACGCCTTGATGCCATCTTGCCAGCCGATTCGATAGTCATCGTACAGAAACTCTATGCCGTAATGCAGACCCAGCTCTTCACCCATTTTACGAATCATCTCGTGGTTCTGGTAACGGGAATAGAGAAGACTGGTCGTGAACGCATCGTAGCCGGATTTTGCAGCATACTCTGCGGCTTGTTTGAGCCGAGACTGGTAGCAGTAGGTACAGCGATTGGTTGGCTCTGATGCCACCTGGGAAAGAAAATCTTCCAACAGGTATTCATCTTTGTAGATGACCTGAAGTTGACTGGCGGAGGCATATTGTTCAACGGCCTCAAGCCGTCGACGATACTCCTGGTAGGGATGTATGTTGTGATTGAAGAAGTAGCCTGTTACCAGATGTCCTGCCTCGCGTAAAAGACGGACGGGGTAGATCGCGCAGTTAGCGCAACAGATATGGAGTAAGACGTTCATGGCCAAGACCTCTTTATGGATTGAATAACCTTTTCATCATAATATGATTTGCAAAAAAAGACCAGAGAACTAAGGGGTTGCGTATCAGGAGAAAGGCTTAGCAACCTGTCGAACTAACCATGGACTGGCTGCAAATTCGCCTGTTTGGCCCATATTTCAGCTCCTTTTCGACCAATAGCTACGGCTATTACTCTCAAAAGAGCCAAAATCTGTCCTCAAACGGTCAACCTTTCGCTTCAGCCCAGATAGTCCGACAGGCTGCTAGGCTGTTTTGTATGCCTTCTCAGGAGGCAAGTTCTGTTGATGCCAGATTCTTCCTGCCAGTTTGACAGCCTGTTGACGATGTGGTTCAAAACGTCGGCAGGCCCGCATTAAGTTGTCGTGCAGGCGTACAAGATCGGAACGATATTGTTGGACAATTTCGGCGAGGATGAGTTCATCATCGGGAAGAGAGACTTGCTCCTGATCCGTGTAAGACGCCAGGACAAGTGCTTCGGCGATGAGTTTTCCAGAGACCTCCAGAGTGTGATCCTTTGCAACCGTACGTAAGCTAATCTTGTCAAAAAATTCTTCTGTGACCTCCAGTACACCGTGCAATGTGTACTCTGTCACTTCAGGCCGATAGAGATCCATCAGGTAGTGCTCGGGAAAGCGCGGTATGCCATCTTCGAAAACCTTTGAGGCAATTTCTTTTGGGGTTGCGCTGCTTCTGCGCCGAGATTTTGAACCGTCTGTGACGTCGTGAGTGGCGCTTTCCGTAAGCACAGGGGTCGGACCGAAGATGTTGGTAAATTCTCTTTCAAGAAGATCTGGTTCCGGGACCATTTCCGTTTCGGGCAAGCCGATCAGGCATAAGTCTGCAAGGATTTCTCTTCCAGGGAGTGGCAGGCCGTAGTTCCTGACGGCCTGGGGCAGTTCGTCGATTTCTGGCAAGGATGTCTGATTACTGCAGAGGTGCCAGAGGTACTTGCCGAGTTGGGTTTGCAGAAAGAGGTAAGCTCCCCACGTTAGAGGCTCGCTTTCATCCGCCCAGTCAGGTCTGACTCCGCCAATCTTTTTGCTGCACAAGAGCTCAACCACCGATTCGTCTGCCAACAACCAGATCTGTGTTGTTCCTGGCATGACCGTTGAAATGAGCTCCAGTGGGAGCTCAAAGACCCGGTTGTTACGATGGACTTTGACGCAGCTGATTTTTTGTGGGCATTGCGTAAAAAGGAAACTTTGCTCTCCGGTCTCGATTAATGAGATTTCGGCAAGTTGATAACGCTCGAGCAGGACCGCCCAGAGAACTTCGACGCCGGGTGCATGATGCCATCCTTTAGGTAACTCCAGAGAAATCTTTTCAGAAACCAGGCCGACGAGGTAGAGCGCATCCCACACCCACTTGGGTGTTTTTCGCGGTAGTTCGAAGCGCCGACTCCAGACCTGGCGTAGCAGCATCAGCTGAGATTTGCGCTCTTTTCGATCGAGCGAATGCTCTCCCTTTAAAATTGCCAGAGAATTTGTCAGGCTCTGGCTGGTGTTCAAAGATTGCAAATCTTCAGCATAAGAATATTTTTCGATCTGTTCGTTCAGGGATCTTTTGAACGCCCAGCCGGCCAGATAAGAACGTGGGGCGACCAGCGAACAGGGCTCCGCCGATGGCGGCCGATGGCAGTTGACGCGTAATGTGGCTGTGTCTGTTGGCCATGGCAGCTGAGGGGCATTGAGATCCAAACGATGAGCGGCCTCGTTGATTAAAAGACTGACCATCTTCTCTGCATGTTGGTCATTGTGAGGCCATCCCAGTTGCCTGAGCCTGCCGGCCAGGTGGTGAAGCCTTACGGCGTCATCTTCGGGCAGGGGTGGCTCACCCTCCTGAATGGCGAGCCATGGATGTTTGCCCTTGACCAGGTCACTCAAAGCATAGTGGATGGCGAACTCAAGCCTGTCGGGTTGCAACCCCGGTGGCAGGCGTTTTTGCTGAAGCAGGAAGAGTAGTCGCCATAGAGACATCCATGCCTTCTCACGCGGGGCCTGTTCCACCCACTCATCATCTGCTGTTCTTCCGGCGGTCAGGCGGGCGCTGATCGTCAGGCCTGGTGCCAGTTCTTGCAGATTGCGCAGACAGAGGTTGGCGAAATAATGTTCGGAATAGCTCGCCGTAGGCGGCGCGCTAGTGACGGTCACGACTTTTAATCGTTCTAAAAGGTCATCGAGGGTTTGCTGAAAATCGTCAGGAGTGATGCGATTGGCGGGCGGCAGATCAAAATCGTCAAGCAGGGTCGCTTCACCTGAAGAGACGTTCCAGATGGAGACCTCTCGTGCGGCCCAGGTCGTGAAGTGACCGAGGCCGAGCGCGTTGGCCAGAGAAACCCCTTCGCTGAGGACCTGAGCATTGACAACATCAGGCAGCAGGATCATGCTTCCTGCCAGCTGACTGTCTCTATTGATCCAGAGCACCAGATCCGGAACGAGCCGCCCCTGATCCGTCAAGGTCCTGGGGCAGAGCTCCAGGCGTTGGAAGGGCAGGCGCTGGGATTCAAGACGTGCTTCAATCCAGGAGGCCAGTTGCTGGCGAAACTGTTGTAGCAGGCTTGGGTCCATGCTCATTAATTCTGAATGTGGTGACTGCGAAAATAAAAAGGGCCGTCACCATGACGGCCCTCGGGGTGTGTCAGCAGGGCAAGTTGCTTGCATCACCCCCCACAGACTGAAGCTATCACAAGATTTGGCCGTGTGACAAAGAAAATTCTACGAGAAACGATTCTTTTATCTAAAAAGGCTGCCCGGTTGCGCTGCTGCCCCGGGGGTCCGTCCCAGATGAGAATAAGCCAGATGAGTTGCAACTCGACCACGGGGAGTGCGATTGATGAATCCCTGTTGCAGTAAGTAGGGTTCAATCACATCTTCAATCGTATCTTTCTCTTCCCCGATTGCGGCGGCTAATGTGTCGAGTCCCACCGGTCCACCACTGAATTTGTCGATGATGGTTTCGAGCAGAAGCCTGTCCATCTGGTCAAATCCCTTTTTGTCGACCTCCAGCCTTCCCAGCGCTTGATCTGCCATCTTCAGGCTGATCGTACCGTCGCCATCGACTTCCGCAAAGTCCCGGACCCTGCGCAGCAAGCGGTTGGCGATACGTGGTGTTCCTCTGCTACGGCGGGCGATCTCTGCGGCTCCTGAAGCGTCAATCTGTACGCCCAGGATTCCTGCACTGCGTGTGACGATGGTGGATAACTCGTCGTGAGTGTAGAACTCAAGGCGGCTCAAAACGCCAAAGCGGTCACGCAAGGGGGAAGAGAGAAGGCCAGCGCGGGTTGTTGCTCCGACCAGGGTGAAGCGGGGGATGTCGAGTTTGATGGTGCGAGCCGAGGGCCCTTGGCCGATCATGATGTCGAGCTGGTAGTCTTCCATCGCCGGGTAGAGAATTTCTTCAACCACAGGAGACAAGCGATGAATCTCGTCGATGAAGAGAACATCGCCCGGTTCCAGGTTAGTCAGAACCGCTGCCAGGTCCCCCGGTTTCTCAATGACCGGGCCTGACGTGCTCTTGATACTGACGCCCATTTCCGCAGCAATAATGTGAGCCAGTGTCGTTTTTCCTAGCCCGGGGGGGCCGTAGAAGAGAACGTGGTCAAGGGATTCTCCACGACCTTTAGCGGCTCCGATAAAGACCTTGAGGTTCTCCTTGGCTTTGCTCTGGCCGACATATTCGGTGAGGACTTTTGGCCGCAAGGAGAGGTCAAAAGAGCCATCGTCTCCGGAGGTGTCCGCTGTAATCAGGCGATCTTCTTCCATGGTCTCTACGGTGAAAGTCAGCGAATCAGGACTTTCAATGCTCCTTTAAGGGCTTCTTCCATCGTCAGGTCCGGTGCCAGTTCCATCGATTCCAGCACCTTGCGGGCCTGGTTCTCTTTGTAACCGAGATTGGTTAATGCGGAAATCACATCGTTACTGATATCTCCCACAGAAGGGCTGCTCGATTTGACATCATCTGCTTCGGAGAGATCGTGTACCGGGCCGACCTTGTCTTTTAATTCAAGGACCAGTCGCTCTGCTGTCTTCTTGCCAATGCCGGGCAAACTGGAGAGACGCTTGATATCTCCTGAGGCAATGGCTCTTTTGAGATCTTTTGCAGGGATATGCGAGAGGATATTGACTGCCAGCTTCGGGCCGACACCAGAGATGCTGATCAAAATGCCAAACAGCTCCTTCTCCTCCAGAGAGAGGAAGCCGTAGAGCAGAAGGGTATCTTCACGGACATGGGTGTGGGTAAAGAGACTGACATCACCGGTCTCCGGTAAGGAATAGAATGTAGAGAGTGGGATAAACAGTCGGTAGCCGACACCACCAACGTCAATGATCACGTGGTCGGACGATTTATAAGCCAGTGTGCCGCGAAGCAGTGCGATCATCGGAGTTCACTCTCTTTTAAGCCGTAGCGTGTTGCTCGCCTTGGTGTGATATTAACGTCGACCGGAATTGATTGCCACCTGTCTCAGTGTCCGGCTGTTGGCATGACAGATTGCCACAGCCAAAGCGTCTGCAGCGTCTTCCTGGGCCACTTCCGGTAAATTCAGGAGTGTTTTAACCATGTGCTGAACCTGCTGTTTTGCAGCATGTCCATAACCAACTACGGCACTTTTGACCTGTAGGGCCGAATACTCATGAACTTCGAGGTTGAGATTGACAGAGGCTATGACTGCTGTGCCTCTAGCGTGGCCGAGAGTTAAAGCGGCTTTCGGGTTTTTTGCCAGGAAGACCTGCTCAATAGCAACAGCTTCGGGAGAAAATTCCTTGAGGACCACCGTCAGGCCGTCGTATATGGCCTTTAACCTGAGCGGCAAGGGATCACTGCTGCGCGTTTTGACGATACCGTTATCGACGTGGCGCAAGCGATTGCCCTCGACATCAATAATGCCGTAACCGGTGATCCTGGTGCCTGGGTCGATCCCTAGAATTCGCATAAAGAAGGCTCAGGGTTTGCGGTTTGTGGCTCGTGGAGAAACTAACCTCGGACCACGTAGCACAATCCACGCACCTTTTGGTTACATGATTTTCGCTAATTCATCTTCGCTGATGTCGAAGTTGGCATAAACATTCTGCACATCGTCATTGTCTTCAAGCGCATCCATCAGTTTGAGCATGGTCTCTGCAGGCTTGCCTTCGAGCATGACCTGATTTTGCGGGATCATCGTCGTTTCAGCGGTTTCCCATTGCAACCCTGCTGCGGCCATGGCTTCACGAACCGGGATAAAGTCCCCTGGGTCAGTGATGACTTCGTAGACATCTTCTTCGTCCTTGACGTCTTCAGCGCCTGCTTCCAGGGCGATCTCAAAGATCTGGTCGAAATCGTTGTCTGCGGAAAAGGAGATCAAGCCTTTGCGGTCGAAGAGAAAGGCCACTGAACCGCTGACGCCAAGATTGCCGCCATACTTGCTGAAGCAATGGCGTACATCGGCGACGGTACGGGTACGGTTGTCGGTCAGGAATTCTACAATTAAAGCAACGCCGCCGGGGCCGTAGCCTTCGAAAAGGCCTTCCTCGTAACTGACGCCGTCAAGATCGCCGGTGCCTTTTTTGATGGCACGATCCACGTTGTCCTTCGGCATGTTGGCCTGTTTGGCCTTGTCAACCGCTGTGCGTAGACGCGGGTTGATATCCGGATCGCCGCCGCCGATGCGGGCAGCAACCGTAAGCTCTTTGATGATTTTGGTGAAAATCTTGCCACGCTTGGCATCCTGCGCGCCTTTGCGGTGTTTGATATTGGCCCATTTACTATGTCCGGCCATGTTCTTACTCCTTTGATGATTGTGAACTTGTAAACAGCGGCTTATCCTAGCATAGGGGATTATCGCGGAACAAGCCTGAGAAAAGAGAAGCCGACCTTGCGGGTCGGCTTCCATGTACTCTTATCTCGTGAGGACTCTTTAGTGCTCTGAGGGGTTGGTACGGTATTCGACAACCTTGATGTCGTTTTGCAGGTCGTTGACGCCTTCTACCGAGCGGGCCTGCTTTTCAGCAGCGGTTTTCTCCGCGTTAGAGTGGAGTTGACCTGCGAGTGTGACGATACCATCTTCAACGCTGATCTCGAGCAAGTAGGCGTCGATGTTGTCTGATGACAGGATTGCTATCTCAACTTTTTTGCGAAGGATCAGGTCGGTGAGGAGCTTCTTGCCGCTCGCCTTGACTCCTTCGAGGTTCTCGTCTTTTACACTGTCACAGATGACTTGAACCGCTTTGTCTTCGGAAAGACGCTGCGTGTTGATAACCAGATCGTAGTGAACGCTGTCATCCCAGTCCCGGTCGAAATAGTATTTGATGAAGCCGGCTCTCTGCTGGTCGCTTTTCCTTACCAGGTAGCGGGCACGATCCGGGTCGAGCCATTCGCGCTCGGCCCATCGCTCGACACGATCTTCAAAAGGAGCGATGATTCGGGTTCGCAGAACGCTGTTGACGTCCTTGAGGAGGTCCTGACCGCCACGCCCGTAAATGACGACGTTGCCTTTTAGTGCAGCTTCGAGAATGATCAGTTCGATCAGATGAAGATCCAAAAACTGCTTCGAGTCGAGGGTGTCGACGAAATGTGGGGGCTTCTCATCCGCTTGTTCCACGGCTTCGGGCGAGAGGCCATAGGCTTCAGCCGCGGCCATGATCATTTCGCCGTCGATCAGTTGGTAGCCCAGTTTCTCAGCAACTTTATGGGCGACCGGTATGCCGCCGCTGCCCATTTCTCTGGAAATCGTGATAATTGCCATTAGTCAACCTCAATGTTATGCGTTGAAAACTCGAGAAATACTATCAACTTGTTAGCACTCTGACAAGTCCTAAGCCACTTAATTCTTTTCAATATTTTGGTTTGTAATCAAAAGTGTGCCGGGTCTCAACAAAACGAATGGTGCGGGTTTTGGAGCGCATAACGATAGAGTGGGTTTCTGCGCCTCCCGAGTAGTAGCGGGTGCCACGTAGCAGCTCGCCGCTCGTCACGCCGGTTGCGGCGAAAACAACATCCCCGTTGGCCATCTCGTTGCATTGGTAGACTTTGTCGAAGTCGTCAATGCCCATGCCTTTGGCGCGTTCACGTTCTTCATCGTTCATGAATACCAGTCTGCCCTGCATATCTCCGCCCATACATTTCAATGCCGCAGCAGCGAGAACTCCTTCCGGAGCGCCGCCGATGCCAAGCAGCATGTCTACGCCGCTGCCTTCAACTGCGGCAGCGATAGCCGGAGCGACATCACCGTCGGTGATCAGGTGGATGCGAGCTCCAGCTTTACGGATTGCATCGACGATTTTATCGTGACGGGGCCGATCAAGGATCACAACAGTGAGGTCCTCAATATAGCATTTTTTTGCATCGGCAACCCTTTGCAGGTTGACCGTTGGTGATTCGTTGATGTCGATGGCCCCTCTTGCCGTCGGGCCAACAGCAATTTTTTCCATGTACATGTCGGGGGCGTGCAGAAATCCTCCTCGAGGGGCCAGGGCAATCGTTGCGATTGAGCCATTAAGGCCCTTGGCGCAGATATTGGTTCCTTCGAGTGGGTCAACAGCGATATCCACTTCCTGGCCGTTGCCGCGTCCCAGTTTCTCACCTATATAAAGCATGGGAGCTTCGTCCATCTCGCCTTCGCCGATGACCACTGTGCCGGAAATCTCCATGGAGTCGAGGGAACTGCGCATCGCTGTTGTGGCTGCGTCATCTGCTGCCATTTTGTCGCCTTTGCCAACCCAGCGGCCGCATGAAAGGGCTGCTGCTTCGGTGACTCTGACCAGCTCAAGTGCTAGATTACGATCCATCGGCATTCTCCCGGGGTTTTGCGGTCGCGACAGAGACTTGTTGCGAGCGCTGCGTTTTGGCTCATTCTGTAAGGATCTTGTATGAAATGCTCTTGCTGTTTGACAGCGGCAGTCATGATGACATTTTTCATAGGGAAAGACAATTTTTTTTGGGTGCAATAATATTGTTTTTTGAATATAGTAAGCCGCTGCTATTGGAGATTAAGGCGGCTCGTTTCTGGTTGAGTTGCTTGTCGTCATCGATTGCCGTTTTCAGTTATAATGACACTGACACCAGTTTTATGAATCTACTAAAAGAGGTCTGGTTATGAGATGTAAGTTTGTTTTCTTCTTTGTTTTACTGCTGATACTGCTTCCGGTTTATGCCAACGCCGCTGTTGCTCGCAATCTGTCTTCTCAGGAGGCCTATGCAATGGTTGGCCAGCGTGGTGATCTTTTCCTCCTTGATGTCCGCACTCCTGGCGAATACCAGCAGGCACGGCTCGATGGGGCTCGTTTGATCCCGATTGATCAGTTTGTGAAGCGCCTCGCAGAGGTTCCCAAAGATCGTCCGGTTCTGGTCTACTGTGCCGTTGGTTCACGCAGCGCCCAGGTCGTTAATTATCTGGCTCGACAGGGCTACCCTGAGATTTACAACCTGTCCGGTGGAATTTATGCCTGGGCCCAAAAAGGGCTTCCTGTTTTGCAGGGTGGCCCTTAGGGGGAGCGAGGGGCGAGGAGTGCGGCGCGGGGAAAGTCAAAAGATAATAATCAGGCCGTTATAGAAGGGCATTCTTTAATGTTTGAAAGAATGGTGCCATAGCCATGACGACTATACTCGCGACCGAAAAGCAATGTAAGAGTCATCGCCACCAGCAATAACAAGCCTATGACAATCATTAACAGGTCAAATCGCATCTTTTCCTTGTCGCCTCTTACTCGTTTATTTCTACGCGTTGAAAAGAAAGTCTAACAGGTATGCAACGTCCTTTCATATGGGCTCATCGTGGCGCTTCAAAATTTGCTCCGGAAAACACCATGGCAGCGTTTTCTGCTGCGGTTGAACTCGGAGCTGACGGCCTTGAACTTGATATCCATCTCTCTCGAGATGGGATCCCTGTCGTGATCCACGACGAGTCTCTGGAGAGAACCACTGATGGCCAAGGGCTTGTTGCGGATGCGAGTCTGAAACAGTTGCAGCAGCTCGATGCCGGTGGTTGGTTCTCCCCCGAGTTTATGCGGGCGCCGCTACCGACCCTTGCAGAAGTTCTGTCAGCGTTTACTGGAAAGCTCAGTCTGAACCTTGAGCTGAAAGAGTTTTCAACCGGAGTCGAAGTGCTGTCGTTGCTGCGCCAGCATCCTGATGCTGAAATTATAATCTCCTCCTTTGATTACGACTTGTTGAAAGGTTTGCGCTCGCTCGATGAAGCACTGCCACTGGCGGTCCTTTTTGATGACGGCAACTGGCGGCAGGCGGTTCGGTTTGCCAACGAAATCTCTGCTTGTGCATTCCATCCTGCGGACAATCTGGTTTGCCGCAGAATGCTGTCTGCGTGTAGAAAACTGGGCCTGCCTGTTTCGGTGTGGACTGTTGATCGGCCTGAACAAGCCAGAAGCCTGGTGAGGATGGGTGTCTCCGGATTCTTCACAAACGATCCAGGCGCTCTTCTCTCGGCCAGGCCCGCGCTCGTATCCATCTTGTAATCGACTCTTGTGCTCCAGAATTGGCTGCGTTAAACTGCCGGCTCGATTTTAAAGGAATGTCGGTTCCTGGCCTCTGATAAGTTGCAGGAGATACGAATCTTTATGACCTCGCAAGTTCCCCCACAAGAAAACCCTACGCCCCTGTCCGCTTTGCTGCTACAGCAGGTTAAGAGCTCGGGTGGCGTCCGCTTTGCAGACTTTATGGAGCAGGCCCTTTATCACCCTGAGTATGGTTATTACATGGCCCCACGCGACCGGATTGGCAAGTCCGGTGACTTTTTTACCTCCAGTAGTGTCAATGCCCTCTTTGGCCGCCTTGTTGCTCGGCAGTTGATGCAGATGTTCACCTTGCTTGGTGGTGGAACTTTTCAGGTGGTCGAGCAGGGGGCCGGGGAAGGACATCTGGCCCAGGATATTCTCGATGCGATCGCAGAGGAAGCTCCAGAGCTTTATTCACAGTTGAAATACACTCTTGTTGAGGTCAGTCAGGACAATCGTCAACGGCAAAGTGAGAATCTTGAAAAACATATTGATCGCGTTGCCTGGTGCTCTACTGATGATTGGTCAATAGCTTCAGGTTGCTTCCTGTCCAATGAGCTGGTTGATGCCTTCCCCGTGCAACTTGTCGAGAAACACGGTGGAGAGCTTCAGGAAGTTTTTGTCACCACCCACGATGATGCTTTCGTAGAAGAGTTGCGTGAGCCCGCAGGACCTGAGTTGGGTGAATATTTTAGCTGGCTCGGTTCGTCTCCCGTGGAAGGGAATCGTGCTGAAGCCAACCTGGCCGCCCCTCTGTGGATGCGACATGTTGGCAAGCGGATTGAAAAAGGCTTTGCGATAACAATAGACTATGGTTATCCGGTCGAAGAGCTCTATGCCCCTTATCGAAGGGCCGGAACCTTGATGTGTTATCATCGACACCAGGCTGACGATAACCCCTATGATCGTGTGGGTGAGAAAGATATCACCGCGCACGTTGATTTTACGGCCTTGCAGAAAGCCGGTTGCGAGGCGGGTTTGGGAACACTCTGGTTCGGTGAACAGTATCGTTTCTTGCTGGCACTCGGTTTTTTTGAAGAATTGGTCAAGCTCGAAGCGGCCGCGTCGGATGAAAAGGAAGCACGCGCCTTGCGTCTGACTTTGAAAAATCTGATTATGCCGGAGGCGGGGATGGGAGAAACTTTCAAGGTCCTTGTTCAGGGCAAGAATGTTGGCTCCCCGGAGTTGTTCTGTAGCCGTGCAATCGGTGCGATCCCTTTCGGTTGAGAGAGTCAGAGGCTGTCGATAGGGCCTAAAATCCCCCGGGCTATGAAATATATCAGTCTTTCTGTTAAACTGGTGCTGTTCCGGGTTAACGGAAGCGAACAAAGCAGGTTTGCTGCTAACTAACAATAAGAGATTAAGGAGATAATTCGATGAAAGAAAAGGTCCAAGAAGTCCTTGAGCTGGTTCGTCCTGCGTTGCAGGCCGATGGTGGCGATGTTGAACTGGTTGATGTTACCGACGACGGTATCGTCAGTGTCAGGCTGACCGGCGCATGTGGCTCCTGCCCCATGTCAACCATGACTCTGAAGATGGGTATCGAGAGAACTCTCAGGGACAAGCTTCCTGAGGTTAAAGAGGTGGTCCAGGTCTGATGACCAGACCGCCGGGGAAGGCCTCCATGATCAAAGTCAAAACCTTCGGCGAACCTTTACAGCCCTTCAGGGCGCAACGTGAGCTTGGTGAACTGGATGAACGAGTGAACCGGTTTGTCAGTGAAAACAACATTACCAGAGTCCTGTCTGTGAGCGACTCAACGACGGTCGAAGCAGGAAATACCTGTGGCCTGATTCGCGTGCTGGTATACGAGGAGTAGGCTGTCATGGTGGCGGTTTCCGACCATGTAAAAAGAACGGGGGCATCTCCAGGTGAGATGCCCCCGTTGTCTTTGTGGGATGAGCCTTCAGTGTGCAACCCGAGGACTTAAGTGTC